>OLNX01000460.1_pt1 | contig 42054 bp, 47 predicted proteins | sample 1672611 | NCBI WGS metagenome assembly OLNX01 (sample SAMEA3136705, study PRJEB25190) | human gut metagenome | reverse complement strand
CTTCGCCGTGTACTGCAATCTGTCCGGGGCAAAGTCCCAAGTCATAGGTTGCAATATCGCCGGAAGCAATATCGTAAACGGACAGAGAAGTTCCTGCACCCGTTACCAAATTCCCGTGTGTCACATAGAGCTTACCGCCCATGTTCAAAAGGTGAAATACATCTTGCGAAAACTCGATAGTGGTTATCTCGCCTGTTGCAGTATCATAAGCCCCCACAACATGATTGAAATTATCCTGCGGGTCTGTGCTGATTGCAAAATAAAGAATATCGTCAACACCCACGACGGAACGAATACCGCAACCCAAAGCCGATATATCAATCTGTGTTACTTCGGTCATGGTAGCAGGGTCAATGCAATGGAACGTACTTTGCAGCGCGTCATTATCCCATGTACTCGAAAAGGCATATAGCACATCATTGAAAATATAAGCGGTGCTAATATACGCATTATCGTATTCTATGGTTTTGACTGATTTATCAAGCCTGTCAATCCTGCTCACATAGGATTTGTTGTTAATGTTGTTGGCTGCATAGATCGCAGAGGAATTGGCACTTACCCCGTAAATTGCAATCTGATCTAACGTATATTCCAGCTGCTCCAATGTTTCCAAATTCAGTTGTAAAATGGTCTTTTCGTCTTTCTTGTTTGCCTGTCCCTGCGGAACGATATATACAGCCCCGTCATGGACTACCGGGGGATAGAACAGTTCTCCCATTGTCGCATACTTGTAATGGGTGCTGCCTGTCTGCTCCAAATCCTCGTTGAAATACAGTATGTCGCTGCTGTCTTTGTTCCCGCTTGTGCGGATAACACCGATAGCATAATCTTCCGGGAGTTCGTCGCTCTGGCTGCAAGCCGCCAAGCCAACTATGCAGCACAAGACTAAAAGTAACGCAATTATTTTCTTCATTCTCTGTGTCCCTCCTAAATGAAAACCTCTGTTCCGTAATGGCTGCTTGAAAAGCCATTATCAAGGAATACATTGAAAAACGGTGTCATTTTGTTGTATATCTCTGTGTCGGTAGGCTTCGGAAAATCTAACAGCATGGAAGCAAACTCCGGCGTAATATTCCCGGCTATAATTTTGCCGTGCTGCCAATCGCTTTCTTTCAAATAGCCGTACTGCAAAGCAAGCTCTATCCATTCCGTTTCCTCGTTCCAACAATGTATTTCAAAGGTTTTTGCTGTTTTCAAATGTTCTGTAAGCAAGGCTTTCCATTTTCCGTTGCCTGTTTCTTCCCGGTCAAAGGTTATCAGTTCTTTTTCTATATCTGCGCTCGGTTCATACGGGGACGGAGTAAGCGAAAACAACGCTTTCGTCAATTCACTTTCAATTTCGGTAAGTGTTTTCTTCATTCTCTGTGTCCTCCTTTCTTGTGGGCGCAGATCAGCACGATAACAGTCTGAATGACGATAGCAACAATCGAAATGGCGATAATCAGACCGTAGGAAGTAAAGGGCTTAAAATAGTGTCCCATTGGCTCTAACCCGGACAGTTTTGCAACCCCATAGGAAGAAGCAAAGCTAATCACATTTCCGATATAAAGGATTGCCACATTGTTTGTTTTGATTGCTCCCCAACAAAGCAGGGCAAAGCCCGCTATCATTACTCCGTAAAACAGCATTGTTCCAGAGGTCGCGTCCCCATTCACGGAAAGAAAAGCAAAAGGGACGCAGTATGCAATCAGCAGCAGTATTCTAATTAAAGTTGTTTTCTTCATTCTCCGTGTCCTCCTTTATTTTTGAACGTCCGATACCCGGCAATACAAGCAAGAGCTATGACAAGCGGAATGACCGCATATCCGGCGTTCGCTTGCCCGTCAGTATAAAGCACATAGCCCGCACCGACAAAGGTTAAAACAGTAAAAATCAAAGATAATACAAATAAAACCCGTTTCATCATTCCACCCCTTTCATATTTCTGCAATCTTTGAAAAACCAATAAATCTCACGGATAACAAAGCCGCCGATAAGAACGGCTATAAATATTGCCATAGGGCTTGTAGGTAGTTCAGAACAGGAAATCCACAAAACCATTAAAGGAATATATATAATTGCCGGAAGCCAATATGTAATTTTGTGCTTATATCGCTTTTTGCTGCCTTGATTATTTGTAGCATTGTTCATCATTCCACCCCGTTCTTGATAGCAGATACTTTCATATCTTTAACGCTGATTAGTGTTTCCTACTTGCACTTCGGGCAGTAAAGCGGGAAGTTTTCAAGCACCGTGTCCGGGCGCAGCTTTATCCGCGTTTTGCTCTTGCAAACAGGGCATAATAGAAACTCAACTTCGCACAAGTGCTTTCACCTCCCGTTAGTTCATGTTGAAAAAATTATTTATCTTCTTTGCTCAACAGTCCAGCGATTGCAAAGCCAAGCCCAATCATTCCGGCTATACACGCCGCATACTCATAACCCATAGACCATTGCAAAACAAAACCAAACAACATAACTGCTATTCCAAAGCAAATTTTCTTCATAATCCAACCTCCGATTGGTGTATTTCTATTTTTCGAGGGATTATTGCTATCCCTCCAACTATACAACAACTGAAAACGAAAACAGGTGACAAGTAACAGCGAAATTTTTACAATCCCGATTTTAACTTTTCTGTGAACGCATTGAAAGAACGCGGGATTTGTGCTATAATAGATTATCTACTATGACTAATCTACTATGGAGGTAACAATGAGTATTCGCCTTGACGCATTGATATTAAAAGTCCTGTCCCACGATGAAATGCACGGTCATCAAATCATAACCGAACTAAACGAGCGTTCCGACGGATTTTTTACTCTCCAAACAGGCACGGTTTACCCGCTGCTGAAATCGTTGGAAAAGCAGGAATTGATTGCAGCACATACCGCGCTTATTTCCGGCAGGGAGCGCAAGCGATACAGTTTAACCGAAGCCGGAAAGGGCTACTTGCAGGACGAGCTTGACAAATGGCGTGAATATTGCCGCGCCGTGGAAAAAGTCATGTCGGACTAAAAATTTTTTCAAAAAGTTGTCGCCTATATGCCCCTCTGAATTGTGTTATATATAGAGGGGTACGCGACGGATTGGAGCAACCATGTTACTACTGTACCTCAACTTGATAGATGATGAACAGCAGCGTATCGAGTTTGAAGAAATCTATACCACTTACCGCAAACAAATGATACTGCTTGCAAAGTCATTTTTACATAACGACGCAGACGCAGAAGATGTTGTGCATGATGTTTTCTTACGCATTGCAACCAAGCACATGAAGTTTATTCAAGGCTTGCAAGACCCGGAGGACGTGCGTAATTATCTTCTGAAAGCGACGAAAAACACCGCCTTGAATGAGCTAAAACGAAAGGGACGCAGCACACTTTCTATCGAAACGCTGTCTGATAGCGAATTGGATAATGCCCGTGAACTGTCCGATGTCGCCTTTATCGAACTGCTCTGTGCAAAGGCTGATTATGAAAAAGTCGTACAGGCTTTGCTTTCCATGCGTGAGCCTTACAGAGATATATTGTACTATCACTTTGTTTTAGAGCTTTCTGTGCCGGAAGCCGCCAAGCGTTTAGGCAGGAGTACGGCGGCAGCAAAACAGCAGCTTGTACGCGGAAAGAAACTATTGTTAAACATACTTGAGTTAGGGGGCGAAGCAGATCATGGCAATGAGTAAAGCCGAATTGCAAAAGGCTTTTAGGGAAGCTGCTTCATTTGAATTTGCAGAAATCCCACGTGACGATATGCAAATTCAGTATGAGTTTTCCGCTGCATTTGAAGCGAAAATGGAACGGCTGCTGCAAAAGGAAAAGAAATTCACATGGCGGCTTGTCAATACGGCGGCTAAACGCGCGGCGGTTGCTGTTGCCGTATGTATGGTGCTGATATTGACCGCTTGCAGCGTCCCGGCAATCCGTGAGCCGATTATTGAGTTCATTATCGAAGTCTTTGACATTGATATGGACTACACATTTGATGATAATAATTCGCCGGATATTATCGAAACGGAATACCACTTATCCGTTATCCCAAGTGGTTTTTCAAAGGTAAGCGAAGATAGAATTGAGGGCTATATTCGGGTTGACTATGAAGCTGAAAACGGCAATACCCTTTATCTAATGCAAACAACGGGAAGCACAACTACTACTGTTGATACAGAAAAAACCAAATACAAAATCCTTGATATTGACGGGCGCGAAGTGCATTTCCATGTGAGAGAATATGACAATCCAGAAGATACAATAATGGTTGCAGTATGGATTGAAAACTCATGTTTCTTTAAGGTTTGTACTCATGGTATCACCGACGAACAAACAGTTATTGAAATCGTATCGAATGTAAAGCCAATCGAATAACAGTAATCCGGGCGCGGCAGCTATTCTTTAGCTGCCGCGTTCTTCTGTCTATCACAAAAGCAAAGCGGCGACATGGCGATTATCGCGCCAGATCGCCGCTGTTTGTTTCTTTTCCTATATATTTTACTAAATGTGTGTGGCAGCTTCAAGATAGAAATTGTGAATTATACCATTCAAGCATAGGAATTGTAAGGTCAATATCTTTGCTGCGTCCGGCTCTTAATTACTCAAACGAAAAGCCGCCTTTGTGATTATCTGCGTTTACCCGGATAGTGACTTTTTCTGGCACATCTACCTCAAAAGAGGACGTTGCAATATCGCTTTCTGAAAAGATAACATTACCGTCTGCGTCTTTCATTTCAATAGCGATAGTCCCGGATTTTGTTTCAACTTCCACAAGCATGGTGTCGTTCTCCGGGCGAATGGTACGCTGCAAATATCCGTCCAAAGTAGTGTAGCTTGCAGACCAATCACTCCAACCTGCCTTTTGAATAAAGCCAATCCTTGTAGCTTGACGTATCGTACCTATCCCGAACACATGGCTCAGAATAAGGATTGCAAGGACAGCAACAACGATTACAACAACGGATTTCTTATTTTTCGGTTTATATTGATAACGCATATTCTCACCACTCCTTTGTCTTAGCTTCGCGTCTGATCTTCATTAGCTGCGTCTGATACAAAATGACGGGGATTGCAAAAGCCAAAGCGCACACGCCAAAGGCAATAGAGCGATTGACGACAGCAAACACCGCAAACATAAGCAGCATTAACAGCCAAGGATTACGCAGATTACAGTAATAGCTTTCCTTGTCCTCATAGGACGTGTGAAGCTCGAACGCCTTTCCGTCATTTTCCTTTTCCACAATCAGCAGTTCCCGGTTAAAGGTAGTGGCATTGGTCGCAATGCGCCCGCCTTTTTCAGCCCAAGGTCGATAGCGCACCTTTCCGACAGAATAGTTAAGGTTGATATTCTTGTAGAATACCTTATAGCCCATATCTTCAAGGAAATCGTGATAATCCTTTGCGTTGTCTTTTGACTTCTGCCCGATAAATTCCACCCGGTACTGTACTTGATTAGGCTTACATTCTTCAAATTCGTACAGCAGCTTTCCCGTCCGAATAAGACGATAGCCCTTTGCGGACATTTCATTTAACCAATTTTCCTGTGCGGTCAGCAGACCGCCAAAGAAGCGATAACACTTTTTGCTCATAACGTACCTCCCACAATTCCCGCAGCAACCCCCACAAGCTCATTGAGCCTGTGCAGTTCCTTTTCTGCAATTTCTTTTCCCTGCGCTGTGATAACATACTCTTTCTTTCTGCCCTCACTATCTCCGCAAGGTGTAATCCAACCCTTTTCCTGCAAAGAGTTCAAAGCACCATATAAAGTACCTGCGCCTAACGACAGCCGCCCGCCTGTTTTTTCCTCGATAAACTGCATGACAGCGTAACCATGTTTCGGCGTATAAAGAGAAAGTAAAATATAGAATGTCACTTCTGTAAGCGCACCACCTTTCACATTGTCCCGCATATTGTCCCTCCTTGTTACGGTTACTGTAATAATTATATCAGTAACCGTAATAGTTGTCAATGGGCGTATGGGAAATGTTACAAAGTGTTCATAAGGAATTATTTAAGCTACTTATGGGAACTGTATAATCGTATCGAAAAGGAAGTGGGAACTGTAAAATGTAATAGGGTGAACAAAAATGGCAAAACGACAAGTACCACTTTATGACTTCGCAGCTTTCGGGCAAGCCATAAAAGCAGCGCGGACAGCAAGGAAAGAGAGCCGCAAAGATGTAAGCGACGCAATGAACATTTCCCCGCGCTACCTTACCAATATTGAGAACAAGGGACAGCAGCCAAGCCTGCAAATCTTTTATGAGCTTGTCACCCGTTACAATATATCGGTAGACCAATTCTTTTTCCCGGACAAGAACGCCGAGAAGTCCACGCAGCGGCGGCAGCTTGATACCCTGCTTGACGGTATGAGCGACAAGGGATTACGGATTGTCACCGCCACGGCGAAAGAGGTCGCAGAGGTCGAACAAGAGGACAAATAAACTGTCCGAACACAACTGAATAGGCAGAAATAAGCGTTGCAGCCGAAAAGGACTGTAACGCTTTTTCTATACTCACGCCTTTGCTTCCGGCTCTGTGATAACTGTGGTATGTAGCCCCTTTACGCTGATAAGTGTTTCCTGTTTGCACTTCGGACAGAACAGCGGGAAGTTTTCAAGCACCGTGTCCGGGCGCAGTTTAATCCGCGTTTTGTTTTTGCAGACAGGGCATAATAGAAATTCGATTTTACACAAATGCTTCACCTCCCAGATAAATTTCCCGCTTACGCAAACAAAACAGGGGGCAATCCGTTTTCCGGCATTAGGAACGCAAAACAAGTAAATGCAGCCAAGCATAATGTAATGAGCAGCAAACACAATTTCGCAAGAAACGGTGTTTTGTACTTTTTGTTAAGCAGGGTTATGTTTAACAGGAACGATACAATGCAGATAATGACATTCAGCACGAAGTTGATTATCAGAATTGTTTTATTTTCGCCCAAGAAGCCTAACGTAAAAAACGCCAGAATAAAAATGCTGTAATTTATACATAGCCATGTAGTAAGTTGCTTTGATGATAGATGAAACTTTTTCAAAGTGCTTTCACCTCCCACGGTTGTTTATTTTTAGGTGGCAATATGCTTTTTCTATAATCATACGGGATAATTTTGTGGATTTTATAAAGATTTGATTAGAAAATGGACGGTAGTAAATACCGCCCATAATGTTCCTTTATTTAACACGGAATTTTTACCGTTACCCTTGCGCCGCCTGTTTCCGTTGAGTTTTCCAAAATGAGTTGTCCCCCATGTTGGTTGATAATGCTGTCCGTTATATAAAGCCCCATTCCATAATGTGATTTGGAGCTACGGCTGTGATCGCTCATATAAAACTGTTCCGTTGCTCTTGTCAATGCTTCTGCTGAAAAACCGTTTCCCGTATCGGTAATTATGAATTGCACATAACTACCATCAGAAGAAACATTCAGCGAAATATATCCACCTACCGGAGTGTATTCGACAGCGTTAGACACGATATTTATAAGTGCGCGTATCAGTTGTTCTTTGTCCACAATGATATGCTCAACAGAAACAAGATTTTCCCATTTTAGCTGTATACCTTTTACCACGCATAGACCTTTTGCCTGCATTGAAAGTTCTTGTAAGAAAGAGGATATTTCAACACTCTGGCTATGAAAAGGAAAACTTTCTTTTGACTTTGATACTTCAATCAATGTTTGAACATAGTTTTGCATCTGAATAGAACTGCTTTCAATATAATCGGCGCACTCTTTCTGTTCGTCCGAAAGTGTCGTATCATATAACAGTTCAGTATTTCCGCGAACAATCGTCAAGGGCGTTTTCAAATCATGCGCAAGGGCAGAAATTTGAGCTTGACGCATTTTCTCTGCCCTCCATTGTTCTGCAAGGGAGTTTCGCAAGGCTTGTTTCAAATGATCCAAGGCATCTAATGCACGATCTATTTCAAAAATACCGCTGCTTTCAATCTTGAAATCCAAATCCTGTTCTTCGATTTTTTTTGTTACAGAAAGTAGATTAGCAATCTTTTTCCCTGTATACTTCCCAAACCAACGGGAAACGAGGAATAACAGCATAATAATCTCGACGATTAACAGTCCAACAAGCAAAAGATCAGCCGCCGGACAAATTCGCCGGAGTATGTTAATACTGAATTGCGATGTAAAGCGGTATTGCAAAAGGATTACTTCATTTTCACGACTGATTACTGCAATACGATACGGCGCAAGGCTGTTTTTACCGTCAATCATACTTGCTTTCCAAAGTGATACCGCATTTTCCTGTGTTAATGTACCTTGAAGAAACGAGCCATCAGATGAAAATAGGGCATAATCACAAAAGGGTGGAATATCATCTTCGTTAAACAGATTGCCCGCCTGTATTTTCTCTTTCACCGTTGTAACATGATGTTCTACTTCCGTTGCCGGGATAATAAAACCCGTACTTGTACCAAGCGCATACAGCCCCCAATTTACCGCAACAAGCAGTAAAATACCACCCGCTACAATCAACATATATCGCATGAAAATGGAGTGAAGTTTTTTTACACCCATTTATAACCCACCCCCCAGACAGTTTCAATCGGGGACAGTTCCACCGTTGCCAATTTAGCACGAATATTTTTTACATGAGTGGAAATTACACTATCGTCGCTTTCGCCGTCAAAGCCAAAAACCGCCTCATATATTTGCTCACGGGAAAAGACCTGTCCTCGATGTAATGCAAGATATTCACAAATCTCATACTCGCTTTTGGTTAGCGGCAATCCGATGGAATTAACTTCTGCTTTCTTCGCGTTCAAGTGAAAGGTAACGCCGGAAATTGACACAGCATATTTCTTTTCTCTTGTATCTCTGCGTAAATGTGCGTTGATACGGGCGCGTAATTCATTTGTGCCGAATGGCTTTGTGATATAATCATCACCGCCGAGACCCAATCCCCGCACCACATCAGCTTCTTGTGTTTTTGCTGTCAGGAAGATTATAGGACAGTCAACACGGGAACGGATTTGATCGCACAATTCAAATCCGTCAATATCCGGCATCATAATATCCAGTAAAACCAAGTCATATCTTCTGAAATCCATATCAAGGGCAGCTTTGGCATTTGCTTGCAGCGTTACACAATGCCCGTCTTTTTCAAATATTCTTTTTATCAGTTGCAGCATAGCGTTTTCATCATCAATCACTAATATGTGCGCCATATTCGCACTCCTTTCAATCAGATTTCAATAACGACAGCTCCAAACGGCATGAGCGCGAGCTTTGCAATTTTGAAGCATTGTTTTCCAAAGGGCATTCCAATAATCGTGCAGCACAATAGCAGCCCATTTGCGATTGCTGTTATCGCCAAAGGAATACCGCTAATAACCAGCCAAACAATATTTGCAATTAAAGAGATTGCATTGCCGCCGTACTGTATTTCCTTTCCAAATGGGAAAAAGGCAAGTGCTGCGAATTTGAAACATTGCAGTCCTATGGGGATTCCAAAAATAGTTATGCACCACAGAACACCCGAAAGCGTCCAAGAAAGCCCCTGCCACAATCCACCAAATAAAAACCATAGTACATTTCCCAAACAACCCATACTTTTACTTTTCTCCATTTTCAATCTGTGACAGACTTTCCGCTATAACGATAGAGGAAAGTGATCATCAAGCAGATTGCTACACTTGTTATTCCAATACAACAGCCCATACCATATTTAATTTCTGCATTCAATGCCGAAATCATATCCATTGAATACATTAAGAAATGTTCTGTTAATCGCACACCAAATCCATAAGGCAGAACAAACCACAGTCCTGTTCCAAGCCCTGTTTGCAGCAGAGCAGCTAATAGGCTACCCACAGTTCCCACACCGATACAAGCATTTTTGCCAAACCAAAATGCTACAAGTAGATGAAGCGCGTAAATCAGAAGATTGCTGCTCCACAGGACAAGCGCAGGAAGAAGATAACTCATATAAGAAATATTCAACGCTGAACTTGTCAATGGGAGAAGCCCCGCAAAAAGAGCTGTTCCAAACCCGACTGACAACAATCCACAGACTGCCATAACAAAGAATTTTGATAATGCGACTTTAGTCCTGCTGGGCAAGACTAAAATATTTTGGCAATATCCCGCTTTCATTTCCTGTTCTGCAACAACCGTACAAACAACGCTGATTACGAATGGATATGCGATTGCAAAAAGCTGAAAAAAAGTTGCAATTTTGCTTATGCTGCTGACTTCTGCAAATGAAGCGTATAACAATACAAGTGCCACACCGCATATAGGAAAAAGAATATGCAGCCAGAAAAATGAAGAGCGACGCAGTTTATATAAATCACATTTCATATAGCGCAATAGCTCAATCATGGTTTTTCTCTCCCTTTGCAAAAAGTCTTGCGGTGACGAAAGATAACAGGATAAAGAGCAACAGGCTAATGCACACGGCAGGGAGTATCATGCCTTTTTCAAAAAGTACCGAGTTATTTTCAAGTGGAAGTCCGTTTGGGTGCATTTTGAAAAACGGGCATACAATTCGTGCCGGTATTGCAAATGGATTGAGAAAGAACAAACCGCTTTCTGCTCCTGCCATAGAACAAACCATGTTGCAGCCAACCGAAAGTAATATGGCAGCCAGATGTCCCATTCGCTTTGCCACCCACATAACAACAGGGATTTGCCAAAGAAATGCGACAAACAGGAGCATACAACCAAAGAAACCATCTAACAGATTGATATTCATTTTTGTAAATGCGCCAAAGGCAGTACACCCACCACACATAAGCAAGCTGGAAAACAGAGCTAAAAAAATAATAGCTGTTAATTTGCCAATCCAAAGTTTTTTCAAATCAATCGGCAGACAAAGGAGATTTTGATAGTGCGTGTCTTTCTCCCGGCTAATGGCATTGGTACTCCACAGAGAAATTGAAACTGGGAAAATCATCGTATACCACCAGTTATAAGCGGTAAACTGAACGGATTTTCCACTCAACACATAACCTAATACCAGCGTTACAATAGGGGCGGCAATAGGCAGCTTCATTGAAACAGTATGCCGTATTTTTAGAAGTTCAGAGCGAACAAGATTGAACATCATTTGTCCCCCCTTTCTTCATTTAGAATAACACGCATAAAGATTTCTTCCAAATCGGTGCCGTCCTCTATTTTGCTTTCATAGCCTAATTTCCCGTTAGAGATAATCCCGATGTGGTCTGCAATCTGCTCTACCTCAGATAAAATATGGCTGGAAAGAATAACTGTAATTCCCTGTCCCGGAAAGGAACGGATGAGCTCACGCAGTTCTTGAATACCAATGGGGTCTAATCCGTTGGTTGGCTCGTCCAAAATCAGCAACTCCGGCTCCGTCAATAGCGCAAGAGCAATACCAAGTCGCTGTTTCATTCCTAAAGAAAAATGTCCTGCTTTCTTTCTGCCCGTGTCGGTAAGTCCCACCGTTTGCAGCACTTCTTGTATGCGTCTTTCCGGTAAACCAAGCGCAAGTGTTTTTACTTTCAGATTTTCATAGGCAGACAGATTTTCATATAGTGGGGGGGCTTCAATCAACGCCCCAATGTTTTGCAGATCACTACGGCTCCACGGGTGACCATTGAACTCCACTTCACCAGAAGTTGGTGTTAAAATGCCCGCAATCATTTTTAAGATTGTAGATTTACCCGCGCCGTTCGGTCCAAGCAATCCATAAATTGAGCTGCGCTGAATATTCAGCGATACATTGTTTACTGCCATCTGCCCCTTAAATTTTTTACAGAGGTCTGTTGTTTTCAAAATTATATCCATACCTTTTTTCCTTTCTTGCTTTATTGCATGATAATTGTAACAGGCAATTTTGAAGAAAGCATAAAGATAGAAAACGAAACTACGTGTAAAACTCCAAAAGGTAAGAAAACAGCGGCGACATGGCGATTACCGCGCCAGATCGCCGCTGTTTTTTCTTTCTCTATATATTTTACTCGATTTGCTTGACGGCTTCAAGATATATATTGTGAATTATTTAGGTCAAGTATGGGAACTGTATAATCGTATCGCAAAGGAGGTAGGAACTGTAAAATGTAATAGGGTGAACAAAAATGGCAAAACGACAAGTACCACTTTATGACTTCGCAGCTTTCGGGCAAGCCATAAAAGCAGCGCGGACAGCAAGGAAAGAGAGCCGCAAAGATGTAAGCGACGCAATGAACATTTCCCCGCGCTACCTTACCAATATTGAGAACAAGGGACAGCAGCCAAGCCTGCAAATCTTTTATGAGCTTGTCACCCGTTACAATATATCGGTAGACCAATTCTTTTTCCCGGACAAGAACGCCGAGAAGTCCACGCAGCGGCGGCAGCTTGATACCCTGCTTGACGGTATGAGCGACAAGGGATTACGGATTGTCACCGCCACGGCGAAAGAAGTCGCAGAGGTCGAACAAGAGGACAAATAAGCTGTCCGAACACAACTGAATAAGCAGAAAAAGCGTTGCAGCCAGCAAAAGGCTGTAACGCTTTTTCTATACTTAGGCCTTTGCATCTGGCTATGTGATAGCTGATGTATTTCATTACCGCTTCTGCGGCTTTTTTTGTACCTGTTTGGCAGTTTTGAGGGTGTTCACCGTAATAGTAGTGAGGGACGAAAGATACCGTAGCAAGCATAGGGAGTGTAGCCACACTCCCGAAAAACGCTCCCGCCCGTCCTGCCGGATGGCGGCGCGTCTGCTTGTTGGGATAGTCCCAAACCCTTATACGAAAGGACGGTGAACGAATGGCAAACAGAGTGCGGAACATTGTGCTGCGCGTCCCGGTGACGGCGCAGGAACGGGAAATGATTGAGCTGAAAATGCAGCAGATGGGGACGCGCTGCTTCTCCACCTATGCCCGGAAAATGCTGATTGACGGCTATGTTATCAAGATCGATTACAGCGATATAAAGGCTATGACTGCCGAGCTGCAAAAGATCGGCACGAACATAAACCAAATCGCAAAGCGCATCAATGCTACCGGGGAAATCTATGTGCAGGACATTGAGGACATCAAGGGGGTGCTAAATGAGATATGGCTATCACAAAGATCCATCCTATCAAAAGCACCCTAAAGAAAGCTCTGGACTACATTACCAATCCGGCAAAGACGGACGAAAAGCTGCTGGTGTCCTCCTATGGCTGCGGAATCGAAACAGCAGACATTGAATTTGAGAAAACCCGGCAATGGGCAATGAATAAGGGCAATAACCTTGCCCACCATCTGATACAGGCCTTTGAGCCGGGAGAATGTGGACAGGGCTTGGTAAGCCCCGAAAAAGCCCACGCTATCGGCAAGCAGCTTGCCGATGAAATACTTGGGGGAAAGTATGAGTATGTCATATCCACCCACATAGATAAGGGTCATGTGCATAATCACATCATATTCTGCGCCGTGGATTTTGCCGAGCATAAGAAGTATATCTCCAATCGGAAAAGCTACGGCTTTATCCGCAGGACGAGTGACAGACTGTGCAAGGAAAACGGGCTGTCCGTTGTGATCCCCGGCGCGGATCGGGGCAAACATTATGCGGAGTGGGATGCCCAGCGCAAGGGAACGAGCTATAAAGCAAAGCTGAAAATCGCCATTGATAAGCTCATACCCGTGTCTGCCGATCTGGACGATCTGCTACGCCGTCTGGAAGCAGAGGGCTACGAAATCAAGCGCGGCAAATATATCTCTTTCCGCGCTCCCGGACAGGAACGCTTCACCCGCTGCAAGACGCTGGGTGAAGCCTACACAGAGGAAGCCATAGCCGAGCGTATCAAGGGCAAGGTCATTACCAAAGAGCCAAAGCCGGAACGCAAAGGCGTGTCGCTGCTGATTGACATTGAGAACAGCATCAAAGCCCAGCAGTCGGCGGGCTATGAGCGTTGGGCAAAGATTGAAAATCTGAAACGCGCCGCCCGGACAATGGTATTCCTCGATCAGAACGGCATAGCCAGGTATGCAGACTTGGAGCAGAAAATCGCTGCCCTGCAGGGCGAGAATGAACAGACATCGGCGACGCTCAAAGATGTGGAACGCCGCTTGTCCGATATGGCGTTGCTCATTAAGAACATCACCACCTACAAAGAGCTGAAACCGCTGTACGACGAATACAAGAAATCCCGTGACAAAGAAAAATATCTGCGCGGGCATGAAAGTGAAATCATCCTCTTTGAAGCTGCGGCAAAGGCATTGAAAGCGTCCGGCGTTTCCGGCAAGCTCCCCGATCCGGCAAAGCTCAAAGCTGATTACAAACGCCTTACCGCAGAAAAGGACGCGCTGTATACCGAGTATGGCAAGCTCAAAAAGCAGCTCCGGGAATACGATGCCGTCAAGCAGAACATTGACAGCATTTTGCACCCTGCCCGTGGGCGCGGACAGGAAAAATCGTTATAGCTTTGCCGACAGTCACACATTATTTACAAATAATCTGATGTGTGATTGTCGTTCTTGTATTGACAATGACACATTATTTCTCTATAATATAATGTGCAATAGTCGAAAGAGAGGTGGCAGCTATGACCGACAAAGAAAAAATCAAAGAGCTATTGGAAGCGTCGCCGGACGGAACAATTACCGCAGAACAGGTGACAGCCGCAGGGCTGCACCGCAGCATTTTACAGGAGCTTGTAGAGAACGGGGAGCTTTACCGTTTCGGGCGCGGCCTGTATGTGCGCAGCAACGCATGGGAAGATGATTTTTACCTGTTGCAGCGCAAGTACGGGCGCGGGATATACTCACACGATACCGCGCTGTATCTGCTGGGCTATTCTGACCGTACCCCGGCGCAGTACACCATGACATTCCCCAAAGGCTACAATTCGCCGTCGCTGAAACAGGAAAGTATCAACATCAAGCGAGTTGTGCCGGAGAACTATTCTTTTGGTGTGATTGAACTGAAATCCCCCTGCGGCAATCCGATCCGTGTCTATGATCTTGAAAGGACGCTATGCGACATCCTGCGCGGCAGCGGCAGCGACATTCAGATTGTGGGCGCGGCAATGAAGAAGTACGCGGCTTCCAAAGATAAAGACATACACAAACTGATGCAGTATGCGGATCAGCTTCGCGTGAAGCCGAAAGTGCTGCGCTATATGGAGGTGTTATTATGATTACAAAGAATCCGATGCAGCTTAAAGCCTTTATCAAAAAGAAAGCTGCGGAAAAGAATATCTCTGCCCAGCTCGTCATGCAGAACTATATGCTGGAAAGACTGCTGGAACGAATTTCATTGTCAAAATACAAGCACAATTTTATTCTCAAAGGTGGTTTCCTTATTTCCGCAATCGTCGGTCTGGACACGAGGGCGACAATGGATTTAGATACCACAATCAAAGGCTTTACGCTGACGCATGAATCTATCCGTGAGATCTTCGGAGAAATTTGTGGTGTGGAAATTGCCGACGATGTAAAGTTTGAACTAGTGGACATTTCAGATATCCGCGAGGGTGACGATTATCCGGGTATCCGCGTTGCTCTGAAAGCGAACTACCCGCCGATCAGCGTACCCTTGACCGTGGATGTGACTACCGGGGATGTTATCACGCCGAGGGAGATTGAATATACCTTTTCTCTGCTGTTCGATGACCGCACAATCAGCATCCTTGCCTACAATCTTGAAACGGTGTTAGCGGAGAAGATCGAAACGGTGCTGTCCCGCAGCATTGCCAATACCCGTCCGAGAGATTTTTACGACATACATATTCTGTATGCCCTGCGCGGCGCAGAGTGCAATGCAAAGACGCTGCTGCAAGCTCTGGAACGAACAGCGGACAAGCGCGGCAGCCGCAAAGTGCTGGAAGTCTACCCGGACATTATTGCGGAAATCCGCACAAGCGAACAGCTCCGGGGCTTCTGGAAAAAGTACCAGCGTGATTTTGATTATGCAAAGGATATTTCCTTTGACGATGCCTGCGATACTGTCCAGCGCATTATGGACAGTATCATGGAGTAAACAGCAAGTGAGGTCTGGATATGGGCGTGATCCTATTTGGTATTTATATCGTGTTAAGTATTGTGCTTACTGTAATCGGCGTATTTATCGGCAATATCATTTTCTTTGACAGCATATTGCTTGCCGCCCTGTCCGGGCTGCTCTGTCATACGCTGTGGACGGTACACCCGGCGTTCTGCCTGCTGATTGGCATTGCCGTATTCCTGCTGCTGTTTTGGTTGCAGCATACAGGCGTTGGCTTCTGGTCGATTGGCAGCATGATGTCCCTTTTATGGTCGGCAGCGTTTGGTGTGCTGGCATACTTCATATCAGAGCATGATCCGATATGGGGCTGGGTGGTGTTTGGTCTGGCTGCTGTAATTATGGGCAGTCTGCATTTCAAGGCGCGGGACAGCTATGTATAACGCCTGTCTGTCACCGTTTAGAGTCCCATTTTGCGGCTTATAGCAAGGATTCCCGGCGCGGGAAATGGCTTGCCTGTATGTTTTCCTTGCCAGGGTGGAATATCGAGATTAAAAGCGTGACATAAAAAGGAGAAACAATATGGATGAAATAATGAATAAAGAATTAGCATTGGTTGAGGTGGATTCTATAAGTGATGCGTTATCTACCTTTATTGAACAAGGGACGGAAACTGTAATCAATGTTTTTACATCGAATGAAGCTGCTGTTATTTGGGAAGCCGTAACAGAGGTCAGCGCAGATTTGGTAAAAGCATCAAAGGTTATTACGGTTATCAAAAAGGCTGCAAGCATTCCAGACAAGTTGTTTATGAACAAGATGGAAAAATACTGTCGCGGCTTAATTGAAATTCCTGCAAACAAGCGCAAAAAATACGCTGCTAAAGTCGGTAAGCCCGGTTTGAACAAGGATTCCGTATTTATTCTTGGTGTCCTAAATAAAATCGAAGAACTCTCAAAAATCAAGATTCTACTTACCTTATTTGAAGCAAAAATAGACGGATTGATTGATGATGAAACCTACCGTAGACTTATGCTGTTGGTTGATCGCACAATGTACTCCGATCTTCTGTATCTCAAGGCTAACATCACAGACGAGCCTATAGTGATTGAGAATGACGCTGAACAGGGATTATTGGCTAATGGCTGGTTATATTATTACGGACAAACTTGGGGAACAGCAACCGAAGATAGTCAGTTGGTTTATCACTATACCAATATTGCAAAGCAATTTTGCCAGTTAATAGAAATAGAATAAAGTACAAAATACAAGAGTACCTGTACCGCCATTGCTGACGGTACAGGTATCAGTTCCTAAATAAAGAAAAAGCGCGGGACGCAGCAGCCGGAAGATGGCCACCGCGTCCCGCGTTGCTGTTAATCTGCGTCGGAGAGCGTCATATTAAACTTCGCTTCCTCAAATGCTGCATCGGTCATGTTGTGCAGCTTATGGATCGTCTGCTCGGCAAGCTGGCGCATATCCTCGTCCATGTCCTGCAGGGCGTCGGAGATCCCGGCAAGTGTCCTGCGCCTGTCGGTGTTGTGGTACATACAGATCAGATTTTCTTCCTCTACGGTAAATACAATACGGCTCATGCTCATACCTCCAAATCGTTGCTTTTCTTCTTTGCCGCTGCCTTTTTCGGTGCAGCGGCTTTTTCCTGCCCGTCTTTGAGCTGGCTGCGCACGGATCGGCGCGGCTGGCGTAGGGGCAGACTGCGGTTTTCGTCCTTGCTTATCAGCGCATAAATCCCGCGCTTGTCTTTCATGCCGGATAGGTACAGGGATTTATAGGGCAACATAGCTTGCAAGCGTTCCTGCTCCTTGCTGGATGCCAGGAACAAAAACGCCTGCGATACCTCCACCATGAAATGCGTCTTGTTGGGGCTGTTGGGCGCAGGCAGCTTTTGAAAGGCGTCCGCGATCCGCTGGGCTTCGTCCATAACCTTTCTGTCGGACAGCTCCGCAACATGGCTGCGGACATCCCCCGGCGCAAGCTGCTCCCGCGCCTGCCTCTCGCTGCGCAGTAGGTCTTGCAGCGCGTCCGGGTCATTGGGCAGGGCTTCAAACCGTTCAAACTTCCCGAAATCCCTGTCCGGCTGGGCGTCGAATCGGTAATTGGCGGGCTGGTGTCGTGTGCCGTTCTCATAGATCAGAGCGCGGGTATCAGCGGGCAGAGCTTCCCGAACTACCTTTTGCGCCTGTTCCCGGTAGTCCAGCTCATAGACATTACCCATAATCTTGCCGTCCTTTATGCCCGTTATCGCAACGGCATAGGCAAGCACTTTGTCGCTGGTCTGCTCGGCATAGAAGCGGAAAGTGTTGTACTCCCGCGTATCTTTGAGAAATACATCCCGTTCCCGCAAGCAATGCGTCCCGGCTGGGCGGGACATCCAGAGAAAGGCTTTGTCCTCCGGGCTGCTGCTTTGCGCCGCCCGTGTCAGAATCCTTTTGTCAATGTCAAAATCGTTCCGATAGTACGCCGTGTTGTGCCGCATGATCTGTTGCAGCGTATCTATCACATCCACATTTTCAAACTTTTTCATTGGCTCACTCCATTTCTAAATCCTTTTTGATGCTGCGCTTTTTCTCCTTGTCCTGTTTCTGCGTCTTTGCTGCCTGCTGCTGGTCAGCTTTGAGCTGGGCGCGGATAGAGGGCTTTTTGCCGTTCCCGCCGCGCTGGGGTGTCCTGCCGTCCTCAGCTTTGACTGCTGCGGCAAGGGCAGACAGGGAAACAAGCTCACCGCGCTTTGCCCTTTCTTCTAGCTCGTCAACGGACGGGGTGTTGTTGATCTGCTGGTCGATCATATTGTAATTCTGCTCGGTGGACATTTCAGCGGCTTTGAGATAGTTTTCCGGCTGCTCCACAGCGACGGCAAACGCCTGTGTGCCGTTGCCCATGATATGATACTTGCCGTCCTCGGAAGTATGGTGAATACCGTACCCGGCTTCCCGCATCTGCTCCACACTCATAGAAGTCAAGCGGAAGCTGCCACGGGGCGTTGTGATCTGCTCCCCGGTCAAAAGGTTGTCGGGGGTAGGTGCTGCCTGCTGGTGCTGGGCTTTTCGCTGCAAGTCAATGGGCTTTTCCCCGGTGACGGGCTGAATACAGGAAACATACCCTGCGGCGTAGTAGGCATTGTTGTTAAGCTGCCGCTGCCATGCGCCCGCGCTGGGTGCCCACTTAAAGCCGTTTGCTTTCAGCTCGGCGCGGGCTGCATCGTCGGGCTTCTCGTCAAAGAAGATTTGCAGTCGGTTGTCGGTCTTGTTGGCTTCCACGCGCCCGCCGTCAAACTCCCAGCCCACAAAGGAGTTTTCTTCATGCTGCTTTAGCTGCTCAATGCGCCCCCGGATGCGCCGGATCTCCGCGTTGTTGTTGGACAGCTCAAAGCTCTGGAAAGGCTTGTTTTTCTCCAAATGCCAGCTCTGCGCCATGCCCTCCTGCAATTCTTTGATCTGTTCCGGCTTTAGGAGCGTACAGCCCTCCAGCGTACCGTGCTTGCGGTAATAGGCATTTACGCCTTTCATGGTTTCCTGCGCTGCTTCCAGCTTCGCCAGCTTTGCTTCCAGCTTGGCGACAGCCTGCGGATCGTCCGCGCTGATACCGCCCATGCCTGTGCTGCGGATTTTATCAAGAATCCCCTGCACATCCTGCCAGTCCTCCATATTGCGGTCGCGGGCTGCGTTCTGCTTTTCTTTTTTACGGACAGGGAAATTGCTGCCGCCAGCGATAAGGATAGACGGTACACGGGCTTCAATGGCATAGCTGTTGTTCATATTCTCCGCAAGGCGTCGGGCGTAGGTGTCAAGGAGCTGGTCGATTCTCTCATGGTGCATGGGATCGACGCGGCTTTTCTGCTTCTGCGCAAGCTCGGCGGCTTGGTCTACCATCTGCCTGTATGCGGCGGTTGCGCTGCCCGGTGTATAGTCCCGGAAGCTGTTTGCGTCATTGGCGCGTCTGGCTGCGCCCTCGTTGATCGGATAATACTTGACGGCTGTTGCTTCCGCCTGCTCCGGCGCGTCGATGGGCTGCTCCCTCGGTTCGTAGCCGTTGGCGGCGTATTCCTCAACCGTCATGCCCGCTGCGGCGGCTTCCTGCGCAATTTCTTCCCGCACATGGTCTTTGTAGGCTTCCATTTCTGCGGCTTCCTGTGAGAAGTCGGAGAGCTGGGGTGGGTCGGGCAAATCATAGTCGCCCGCATTGAGCTTTTCCCGGCAAGCGTCCACATGGGACAGCACGGCATTGAAATAGGCTGTCTGCTCCGGCGTCAGCTCTGCGCCGGATTCCAGCATATCCGCTGCGGTGCGTTCCTGCTCATAGAGATTGCAATGCAGACGCATATAGGGCACGAACTCGGAGAGGATCATTTCGCGTTCTGCCTGTTCCTGCGCCCACGCTTCCGCGCCCTCATTGCGGATCACGCTGTTTTTGTAGTTTTCATCCCGCGAATAGTATTCGTGGTGGGCTTGGATATGGTCGATCAGAGAGCCGTCCTCGTCGCCAAAGTCCTGCCGTCCCTCGTAGTTGTCGGCTTCCCCGTGGAAAGTGAAGTCAATTCGGAACTTGGTTTTGTCGTACCAGCTCCCGTCATATCCCGGCTGCTCCCGTTCCGTGCGGCGGGTTTCGTCCAGAGATTTGAAAAGGGCGTCGGCACGGGCAAGGGGCATCTGCTCACCCTCGCGCAGCTTGTCACTTTCGCTCCAAATGATCGTCACGACGGGCTGCACAGCCGGATCAAGGGATGGCGGCAAAGGCTCGGTCTGCTGTCGTTCCTGTACGGCTGCGGTGATTTCTGCGTCAATGCGCTGCTTCACAAGATAGTCAAGGTGTCCGTGCTGCTGCTCAAAGCCTTTTTCGCACAGCTCATTGACAAGGGCAATAGTTTTCGGAAGATCCTGCACCTGTTCATGGTACTGGACAATCAAGCCGCGCTCGGCGTTGCCCAAACGCTGCCCGTCCTGCTCGGCAAGGTCAATCAGCGCGTTTGCCTGTTTGGTGGGCGTCGCGTCCGGCATGAAAGGCTTGTCATTCAAAAGCCCGTCAATGCCGTTCCATTTCTCCGCTGTCTGTTCCTGCTGCAAAAACTCCGGCACTTCTGTAAAGCCGAAGCTGTCACAGTAATGGGCGGTTTCGGTGTCGCCGTTGCGCAGCACAACGATGTCGGAAACGGAAAGGGAGTGTCCCGTAAAGTCTGCCGGGTGGTCGATATTGAAGCGTCGGTAAATATCTTCCAGAGATTCCCCGTCAGCAAACGGCGCGGAATATACAAGCTCGTAATTGTCCCGCTGCACATCCAGCCCCACAGCCCGCAGACGGTCAAGCGGCTCAAAGCGGTAGTCCCGCGTTTCCTCGCCGTCTTTGAGCTGGTAAATGGCAAAGGTGCTTTCCGGCTGGGTCGCGGTCTGCTCGGCGGCTTCCTGCAACTGTTCAAAATCGTCAATGGATATGGTTTCAATCGCGGACGGGTGAAGCTCATGGAGCGCAAGGATTTCATCACGGGCGGCGGTCATGGACAGATCGGGATTGTCAAGCTGCCCGCCGTCAAGGTCTTTCATATTGCTGTCATACAGGGTGTAGTCATAGCCGTTATCGCTGGTCTGCACATAGAGGTATGTACCATCGTCCAGACGGTAGGCGGCTTCCTGCTCCTGCTTGGATAGCTCTGCCGGCATACGCTGCACAATGCCGTCTTGCAGCGCATAGCCCTGCGCCGCCAGCGCGTCAAGCGTTCCCTGCGATACCTCGCCGGAAATCTGCATATCGGTGTCTACCAGCATTTGCAGGGTGGCTTGTACCTCGTCGCGGATTGCCTGCTGCTGTGCGGGGTCAAGGCTTTCCAATACGGGGCGTTCTTCCTGCGCCGCTTCCCGCTGCTGCTGAAGCTCACGGAAATACCCGTCGATCTCGGTAATCAGTTCGCTTGCGGTGGCGCGGATGGTTTCAAGGGAAGCCTTTAATTCTTTGATGTCCTTATCGCTGCTCCACCCGGCAACATAGCCGAAAGAGTAGTCAGAGGTATCAAGCCCGAAGTGCTGGCATACGGTGTAGGCAATGCTTTCCGCTTCCACCTCACGGGTGCGGCGGCTGGGGCGTTCCTGCTGCTGCTCCGGGGGCGCGTTCAGATCGATGTCATGCAGCTTGGCGTGGGCAATCTCATGGATAAGGGTTTTTATCGTTTGCAGCTCGCTTTCGCCCTCGTTAAGTGCAATGCGCTTTTCTGCGTTGTGGTAATAGCCGTGTGCGCCGCTTTCAATCCGTTCAAAGCCGACGGGAACAGGAGAAGTCTGCTCCAAAGCCTTGAAAAAGTCCTCGTACTGCTCGACGCTGCCCGTCAGAGAATCCACGGCAATGTCCGGGATCTCCTTGCCGTCGGTCTGGCTCACATCAAAGACGCTTACCACCTTAAAGGCAGGGATAGTGATTTCTTTCTGCTCGGTGACGGGCTTGCCGTCCTCACCGATAATGGGCTTGCCGTCCGGGTCAAGTTTTTCCAGCTCTTTTTTGATTTTATAAGGCGCGGGGGCAAGGATTTTAATGCCTTTTTCACCGCGCTTTACATGGCGTTCAAACTCGTCACGCCATTTGTTAAAGCCAGCCACAAGGGAAGCGTCCGGCTTCTGCATCACGATCAGCAGCGTATTGTTAAGGCTGTAATCGTGGAACTTGGACATGGCTTTCAAGTAGTCCTGGTATCGCTCACTATGGAACAGGTCTTTTACGCCAGCTTCAAGCTGCGCCGTGATCTCTTTGACCTTTCCCGCCGTGTCGGTGGCAGTCAGCTCAATGGGGCGAATGGGGATCGGCTGCTGCGGCTCGGCAGCGATTGCCGCCTGCTGGGGAACGGCGGCAGCGTCCATAAAAACCGTGTCCGGCTGGTCGGGGGTAATACGGTGTTCTTTCGGAATATCATGGTCGGTGTACCATACGGCAAAGTCGTTTTTGTTGTTGTAGATATAGCCGTAGTCGGTGAAAGTGCCGCCGTCCTCCTGTACCGCGTCGCGCCCAAAGGCTTTGTAATCAAAATACTTTTTGGCGGCTTCCGGCAATTCCAGCTCGTCCAGCTCGTCAACCACATAATGCCCGTAATCCTCGGAATTGTGGACGGTAGGATAAAGCCAGTAGCAGTCAAGATTGTGGGTAAGGTTGATCGCGTCGGCAATGCTTGCCGCGTGGTCGCCGTGGATCATGGCTGCGGCAAATTTCTCCCGTTCCTCTTGGCTGCGCTGGGCAAGCAGGGCGGCAAGGTAGTTCAGCTCGTCCAGACTTTCGCCGGGACGGAAACGGTCAGTCAAGCCGTCAATGGGCGATTCGTAGGCGGCAACCTCGTATTCAGACGGGTCAATGCCGTCAACGCCGATCCGGGCAAAGACTTCTTTCATTTTCTCCGCGTCAGTCGGTAGCTGCACCCATTCTGCGACGGGGTTTTGCACCGTATGACGGGCTTTGTTTATGAGATACACTTCAAAAATGTGTTCGTCCATGTATGCGCTCCTTTCTAAATTGGTATAAGGGTTTGGGACTATCCCAACAAGCAAAAATCCCCGCCGAACTCCAAAGAGGACGGCGGGGATATGCGGGTGTGTGGCTACACTCCCTATGCTTGCTCCGTAACTCCCCGTACTCCGGCAGAGCCGGAAACTTCTGTGTCACGCTTTCAAAATGGTTTTTCGGGGTATCAAGGGAAATATCCCTCGGCAGTAGGAAACGCGGCTGCAAGGCGGCTTAAATCAAGGCTTTTTCAGCCCCTAAACCGTGATTTGCAGCCGTACTTTTACCGTTTCCCGCTGGCGGCGTTTTCGCTCGGCAGCTTTACGCCGTGCCGCTATGGGTGCGCAGGCGTCGCAATACTTGGCACGGTTGCTGCGGGCGTGGTAGGGCTTGCCGCACATTTCGCATTTTTTCCGGGTATCATGCTCACGCATAATATCCGCGCACAGCTCCCGGTCTGCGGGCAGTACCGCTTCCCGGAAGTATCTGCACAGCAGCGAATAGCTGATTGCCTGCACACATACGCAAGGGTCGCCGTCATCCAGCACAAGGCAGCACCCGCCGTCGTTGTTGGCACAAAGGCAGCGGGTCAGCTTTTTCACCTTGCGATACTGTGCTTCGTTCAGCCGGATCATTTGGTCTGTTCGATACGGTAATTCACATACTTGTCGCCTGTATCGCAGAGAAGCACCGTACCGTCGTAGGTTTTGCCCGTGCGCTCGGAATACAGCCCCTTAACCTTTGCCTTGCCGTCCTTTAACAGCGCAGCGGCGATTTTCTTTGAAAAGGTGGTTTTCCTGCTTTCAAAAAACTTGTCGTTCTTCCACATCACAAAGCGGCAGGATCGGTCAGAGCAGTAATAGTTTTTCTTGCCCTCATAGACAGGGCTTTTGCAGCGGGGGCAGATGCCGATAGCTTCCTTTTCCGGCGCGAACAGCTTTTTGCCGTCCTCGGTGATATGGGAGTAGGCTTTTACCAGCTCCCGCGTCAGATCGGCAATGCCGTCCATAAATTCGTCCGGGTCTGCGCTGCCCTTGGCAATCTCGGTCAGCCTGTTTTCCCATTCAGCGGTAAGCTGCGGGGATTTCAGCATATCCGGCAGGATCACGGCAAGGTTTACGCCGTCCTTGGTCGGCACAAGGCTTTTGCCTTTGCGCTCCACAAATCCGGCAGACAACAGCTTTTCGATCATGGCGGCGCGGGTCGCGGGTGTACCCAGCCCTTTGCGCTCGGCTTCGTCGGGCATATCCTCTTTGCCCGCGCTTTCCATAGCGGACAGCAGCGTATCTTCGGTGTAGGGCTTCGGTGGTGTGGTGTAATGCTCGGAAACGGATGCGGCAGGGTTGTCAAAGGTCTGCCCCTCGGACAGCTCCGGCAGCGTCGCTTCGTCCTCGGCTTCCTCGTCGGGCTTTCCTTTCAGCGTCAGACGGAAACGGGCGTCAATGCCTTTCCAGCCCGCAGTCAGAATTGTCTTGCCCTTTGCGGCGAACTGTTCGCCGCCGCACTCAAATACAGCGGTGACAGCTTCATACACATGGGGCGGCGCGACGGCGCAAAGCAGCTTGCAGCAGATAAGGGACAGCAGTTTCTTTTCGCTTTCTGCCAGCCCGTCAAATCCGGCTTTTGCAAACTCCGCTGTCGGCAGGATCGCATGGTGGTCTGTCACCTTGGCATTGTTGATAACGCGCCCGATCTCCGGGGAGAACTCTGCGCCCTGCATAAAGGGCAGCATGGGCAGAAGTGCCGCAACAAGGTCAGCCGCCGTCTGCTCCATGTCGGAAGTGATATAATTGCTGTCCGTTCTCGGGTAGGTCAGCAGCCTTTTTTCGTACAGGGCTTGGGCATAATCAAGGGTCTGCTTGGCGGTAAAGCCGTAGGTGCGGTTGGCTTCCCGCTGCAAGGAAGTAAGGTCATAGAGCTTCGGGGGCTGGGCAGTCTTTTTCTCCTTTGTCAGAGAAACGCAAACGGCCTGCGATTTCTCGCAAGCCGCTTTCAGTCCATTGGCGGCGGCAGCGTCGGTGATCCGCTTGCTCTGGGCGTCCGCGCCGCCGCAGCCGATATGCACGATATGGTATTTTTCTTTCTTGAAAGTAAAGATTTTGCCCTCACGCTCCACCAGCAGATTCAGCGTTGGGGAGAGGACACGCCCCACATTCAGCGTCTTATGGTACAGCACGGAGAAAAGGCGGGTGGCATTGATGCCCACAAGCCAGTCTGCACGCGCCCGGCAGAGTGCCGATTGATACAACGGGTCATATTCGCGCCCGTCTTTGAGCGCGTCCATGCCCTCGCGGATCGCGCTGTCCTCCATAGAGGAAATCCAAAGACGCTTGAACGGTTTGCTGCAAGCCGCCTGTTCATAGACAAAGCGGAAGATCAGCTCACCCTCACGCCCTGCGTCACAGGCATTTACCAGCTCGGAAACATCGGCGCGGTGCATAAGCTCTTTGAGAATCGCAAACTGCTTTTCCTTGCCGGGTGTCAGCGTGTACTTCCAGTCCTGCGGCAGAATCGGAAGATCCTCATAACGCCATTTTTTATAACGCTCGTCGTAGCCGCCCGCGTCGCTCATGCTCACCAGATGTCCCACACACCACGATACCAAAATATCGTTTCCGGCAATGTGTCCGTCCTTTTGTTCCTTTGCACCCAGAGCCGCAGCAATGGTCTTTGCCACAGAGGGCTTTTCACAGATAATCAGCTTCATTCTTCGGTGTCCTCCTTATCGTCGGGATCGTCCAGCCCGTAGCCGTCATCCCCATAGCTTTCTTCGTCCTCGTCATCGTCAAAATCGAACTCGTCAAGCTCGGTGCTGCCCTTAGTGGATTCTTTCGGCTTACGGAACTTGAAGTACCACACAGCAGCCCCGCCGCCCAGCGCAAGGATCAGCACGACGGCAAGGATGCCGCCCATGTTGCTTTCTTCGGGTTCTTCGGGCTGTTCGGGTTCCTCCGGCTGTTCCGGCTCGGCTTCCTTGCCCGCACAGTTTGTCATATCCTTACTGCAAAGCTGGCAGTTTGTATTGACCGCGCCAGACACGCATTTATTGGCACAGGAACAGACAATAGGGCTGTTTCCGTTTTCGTCCTCCAAAAGTGCCAGTAAATCGGCTTCGTCCACAGGGTTAAGGAAGTAGGTCTGATAGCGTTCTTCTTCCTCGTCAAGCTGCTTGTCGTAGTCAATGACGATATAGAAAGTGTTGCCGTTTCGGGTTTCAATGGTGATGTACTGTTTGTTGGTATGCTCGTCATAGAGTAGATCGCGGGTCGCAGCTATGCCGTCCTCGGTAAATGGTGTGCCGGGGGTGATCGTCACAGGCTCGGTTTCTTCCTCTGGGGGCGTGGTTTCCTGCGGCTCGGTATTCTCTGCCGGGGGCAGCTCGGAATCGTGGTAATCCCCGCCGCCCGCGTATGCCACAGTTGAAAAGGTTGTCACAGACAGCACAAGGGCGAATACCACAGCCAACAGTCGCAGGGGTCGCTTATTCTTCATCATCGTTTACCTCCTGTCCGTCATAGTCGGCTTCTGCCTGTTCATGGTAGGCAGTTTCCACAGGCGGCGCGTCGTTACCGCCGCCGCGCAGGAAGTTCATCAGCTCGTCGCGGGTCATGCACATGGAGCGGACAAGGTTGACGATTTCAAAGTTTTCCTGCTCGGTGCGCTGGGCTTCCAGCTCTTTGAGCTTGTTTTGGAACTCGGTAATCTTGCCGCGTGTCTTTTCGATCTCGCGGTTAATACGGTCAATTTTGCTCATAGCCATAGGTTAAAATCTCCTTTCATTTTTGGGATCAGTTATAGGGCGGTCTGCCGTAGGCGTAGAAGTGCGCCTGCCAATAGGAGCTGTTAAGGTTGGAATAGGAAATGGGATCTCCGCAATGGATCATCATGGAATTGCCCACATAGATACCTACATGGGAAACGCCGGGGGTGTCGTATGTTCCCGTAAAAAATACAAGGTCGCCGGGTCGGACATTTGCACTTGATACAGGGGTGGAAATGTTGTAAAGCCCCTGCGCTCCCAATCGCCCGGTATTGCATACGCCGCTGTTTGTCAGCACATAGCTTACAAAGCCGCTGCAATCAAAGGAAGTGCTGGGAGAGCTGCCACCCCACACATAGGGGAAGCCCAGATATTTTTCCGCTTCCTCAATCACGGTGGCAAAGGTTTCATCAGCAAGTGCCGACGCGGGAATATCGTAGTCGGTATAGCTGCTGTTGATATACTTGTCCACATATTCAGAGCTGCCGAATAAGTCCGGGCGGTTGCCCAGAGTGGACATATACAGCGCATACTTGCTCAAATCTTCCTCGCCCATGATATACACGGGGACATGGGACAGGTTGAAGTTTTCAAGGGACACATTGCAGATGTAGTAGGTGTACGATACCGTAACCTCGTATTCGTATTCCTCGGTGCTGGTTTCGCCCGTTTCCGGGTCGGTGACGGTATAGCTGCCCGTGCGGGTTTCTGTCCTATACCGGGTTTCCGTTTCTATGGTTTCGGTTAGGATATACTGCTTGTCAAAGAGCATTTGCAGCGTTCCTTGTACCTCGCCAGCCGTCCATGCGCCCTCATGGAGCGCGGAGAGAATCGAAATCAGCACATAGGGGTCATGCTCGATCTCGTCAAGGTCAAAACGGTACTCGTCATAGCCGGGGTGGTAGCTTTCGTAGTTGTCCAGCTCGTCTTGCAGCGCGGCTTCCATATCGCAGTAAGCGGCTTCTGCGGCAAGGATGTCCGCGTCCTCCGATTGGTAGGTGGAAGCAGCCACGCCGCCGCCCGCGCCGGAAAACAGGATGGAACAGGATTGCAGCCCGCCGATCAGCAGCACAATGAGCAGGAAACAGGCAAGGACGATCAGACAGCCTTTCCAATGCCGTGCCACAAATGCCGCTGCTTTCTTGGCTTCCTCGGCAACACGCTTCGCCGCCTTTGCGCTGGCTTCTGCGGTTTTCTTGGTGGTCTGCGCCGTGGTCTTTGCCGTGCCGCCCGCACTTCTTGCCGCCCGTGCCGCTTTCGCATATTCCTGTTTCAGCTTTTGCTTCTGGAAAAAGCGGGACATGGGGTTGCTTCCGGCAAGCTGGGGATTGTCATGTAGTGCCTTGTGGTAGAGATAATCCGTGTTTGCCTTTGCCGCCGCCCGTTCTGCCTTTTCTACGGCAACATAGGGTTTCATTTTGTGGTGACGGTACGCGCTGCGCACACCGCGCCCGATCCCACGCTCCGCAAGTTCCTCTGCCTTGTGTCCGCTTTCCACGCCCACATTTTCCTGTTCAACCTCATGGATTTTGCCGTGCGCCATAGCTGCCGCTTCGCTCACGGGACGGTTAAGCGGATTGTGTTTCAGTCTGGACGGGGCTTTATCCACCTTGTCAAAGCGCAGACGGGTATGCCCCTTGCCGGATGCTTCGTCAAAGACGCGCTCCTTGGTGATAACGGTCTTTTTCGGCACGGCTGCCTGTGCCGCATCCAGCTTGTCGGCTTTCTTGTCAGAATTGCGGATATACTTTTGCAGCTCTGGGGTGCTGCGTTCCTCGTCGGTAAATTGCAGTCGGGATGACGGACGCTGCCTTGCGGCTTCGCCCTGCCGGATGATGCTGTTACCCTGCCGCGCCGCCTTTCGCTCGGTATGGGCGTCATACTCGGCGGCTACACGGTCATACACCTTGCCAGCCATACCGCCGGATTGGGCGGGGGCGGCTTCCTGTATCACGGAAGATACAGGGGGATTGCTGCCGGTCTGGAATGGGGCGGGATCATGCTGCGCGGTCTGCTGCGGCTGCACATCCTGCCGGGGTTGCTGCCGCTGCTGTTTCTGCGCTGCATCATCAGTTTCCGCATCCTCCCGGCGCAAAAGCTCCGGCTGCTCTTTTGGGGATAGGTTTTGCTCTGCGTCGCGCCCGGAAACGCTCTGGCTTTCGCCCGTGGTCTGGTTGTCCTGTACCAGACCGTCACGGGTCATGCGCTGTGTTACCTTGTCGCGGGGTTTCAGTTCTTTCAAGGGGTATCACCTCCAATCCGTTCCCACAGCGGGGAACAAAGTCAGATTTCGGTTTCTTCCACGGTATCGGGCAGGGGCGTCAGATACTTTTTCGTGATTGCTTTTTGCAGGGTTTCGGTGGCAAAGCTCTCACAGTCCTTGGGGATTCCCCAGCCGCGCATTTTCCTGTACGCCCTTTTTTCGTAGCGTTCAGCCTGCTTTTGCAGCCGAATAAAATCCTTTTGGCTTTTGGCTGCTGACAGTTTCCTTGCCATACTGACATTCTCCACAAAGAGAAGATACAAGTCCAAAACCAGCATACGGTAGTGCCAGCCCTCGATTATATACCGTTCATCATTTTTCATGGTGTTTGCTCCTTTCACCGTCTTTCGTTGGTGTCGTTTCCAATCCGTTCCCGTGCAAGGGAACAAAATGTAGTGTTCAGCTCAATGCCGATATAGTGCCTGCCGTGCTGCTTGGCGGCAAGCCCCGTCGTGCCGCTGCCCATGAACGGATCAAGGACAACGCCGCCTGCAGGACAGCCCGCCAGTATACAGGTTTCCGCCAGCTTCGGGGGATAGGCGGCAAAATGCCCGCCCTTGTATGGCACAGTGTTGATAAACCACACATCGCGCTTGCTTCGGACGGGTGAGATCATTTCGTCGGTTATGCTGCCTTTTGCCCTCGGCTTGTTGATGTTCTGCGTCTGGGGCTGTCCGGGAACAGGGACGGAGTATTTGCCAAAACCGCGCCCCGCTTTCTTTCGCAGGGCGGTTGTGGGTGCTATCGGCTCGGCTATGGCAAGGCTGTCAAAATGGTACTTCTTACTCTTGGTAAACAGAAAAATATGCTCATGGCTGCGGGTGCAGCGGTCTTTGGTGCTTTCCGGCATCGGGTTTCCCTTTGCCCAGATAATGTCATTGCGCAGATACCAGCCCTCGCCGCGCAGCGAAAATGCCAGCATCCACGGTATGCCGATCAAATCCTTTGGTTTACAGTTCTTTACCGTGCGGGAGAGTGAAACGCTCTGCCCGTTGCGTCCTTGCGGATATTTGGGGTCGCGGGTGCTGCCCTTACTGTTCGTGCCGCAATAGCTGTCCGCGATATTTACCCAGAGTGTCCCATCCGGGCGCAGCACACGCCATACCTCACGGAAAACTGCCGTCAGCCGCGCTATGTATTCCTCCGGGGAATCCTCGCGCCCGATCTGCGCGTCCATGCCGTAGTCCCGCAAGCCGTAATACGGTGGAGAGGTCACGCAGCAATGTACGCTTTCGTCGGGCAGGGTTTTCAGCACAGCCAGACAGTCGCCGCAAAGGATGGTGTCAAGGGGCAGCGTCATACGCCGTTTACCTCGCTTGGCTTGGTAGACATGATACGGTAAAGCTCAGTGTCCCTTGGGAAGTGATCGACAAAGGGCAGGATGATGTTCTCAAAGAACAGCAGTCCTTCGCCCGGTGCGGAGTTGGTGACATACTTTAGCTGCTCCTGCGAAATGTTAAGGCGTTCCGCAAGGATCTTCCTGTCGCCCGCCGCTTGGTTGAGCATACAAATGAAGTCAGAGTTTTCAAGGATGTTTTCGATCTCCGGGGAAGATAGCAAGTCCTTGACATTCTGGGTCGCGCCCGTCGGTACGCCGCCCCATTTTCTAAAACGCTTCCAGATTTCCGCGCTGTACGCTGCGGTCTGCGGCTCTTTTAACAGCAAGTGGAACTCGTCTGCATAGTACCATGTGGAAACGCCTGCATTTCTGTTGACGGTGACGCGATTCCACACTTGGTCTTGGATAATCAGCATGGCGGGCTTTTTGAGGTTTTTGCCCAGCTCCTTAATGTCGTAGCACACAAAACGGTTGTCGATGTCCACCGTCGTTCTGTGATTAAAGAAATTCAGAGAGCCGGACACATACAGGTCAAGTGCCTGTGCCACGCGGTCAGCTTCCGGCAAGTGCTGCGCCACAAGCGCATCGTGCAAGTCGGACAGGATCGGCATATTCTCCGGGCGCGGGTCTGCAAAGTAGTTCTGATAGATACGCTGCACGGCGCGGTCAATGACTGTCCTTTCAATGGCTTCCAGCCCGGTTTTGCCGCCCATGATAAGCTCACACAGCGACAGCACAAAGTCGGATTTGAGTGCCAGCGGGTTTTCGTCCTCCGAATAGTTCAGATTGATGTCCAGAGGATTTACATAGTCCGTGCTGGTCGGGGACAGCCGGATAATCTGCCCATGCAGACGCTTCACCAAAGGCCAGTATTCGCCCTCCGGGTCGCAGACGATCACATGGTCGCCCGTTTTCAGCAGCACATTTACCATTTCGCGCTTACACGAAAAGGATTTGCCGCCGCCCGGTGTGCCGAATACCAGCCCGTTAGGGGATCGGGCATTTTTGCGGTCAAGCATAATCATGTTGTTGCTCTTGGCGTTCAGCCCGTAGTACAGGGCGTCGCCGCCCTCAAACAATTCCTGCGTCACGAACGGGACGAATATTGCCACGCTGGAAGTAGTCAATGCCCGCTGGATTTCGATTTGATTCAGTCCCAGCGGCAGACAGCTCATAACGCCTTTTTCCTGCTGGAAGTCAAGGCGGGTCAGTATGCAGTTGTATTTCTGCGCCACGCCAGCGGCACGGAAAATATCGTTGTTCAGCTTTCTTGTGGTGTCCCCGTAGTTGAGTACAAGGAATGTGGCAAGGAAAAGACGTTCATTGCGGTTTTGCAGCTCGTTTAACAGCTTCTTTGCTTCGCCGCCGTAGGTGGCAAGGTCAGAGGGCAGGATGTCCATATCGTAGCCGTCGCGGACAGCCTTTTTCTGCTCTTGGATTTTCATTGCGTCAAGGTCTGTGATCTTGCGCTTTACCATCTTGACGGCTTCGGTCTGCTCCACCGCCTGCACATGGAAGCTCACCACAATGCCGGAATCGGTATCAAGGAAGTCTGTAAGCATCCTGTCGCTGATCTCCGGCGCGAGGATTTGCAGGAATGATACAGCACAGATTTTATTGCCCATCTGGAAATTGTGGCTTTTCTTGAACGCGAAAGAGGACGGGGCGATAAAGTCCTTGGTGGACAGCCCGCTTGGAGCAAGCCAGTTCCAGTCAAAGAGAAAACGATCCCCGTCCGGGTGCATGATGCCATGCAGCACTTCCAGCCGTTCCTTGCCGTCCAGCACACGCGCCCTTGCGCCCATTACCTTAAAATAGTTGAGTATGTCCGTTTCAATGCGGATCAGCCGCGCTCGCGCCGCCTTGTAGTTGTCTGCTTCTACGGTAAAGGTCAGATACTTGGTCTTTACATTGCCGTTGTTACCCCGTTCAAGCTGCCGTTTCAGAATCCCCGAATTTTCCACGCGGATAGGGTCTAAATCGTCGCCGCAGGGCTGGATCTCAAAGCTCCGTGCAATCTGCTCCTGGTCGGTCTTTCGGTTGACAAAGTTAAGCTGCACATGGATGGAAGCGTCCAGATAGTTATACAGGTCGCACAGATATTCAAAGATTGCCGTCTGCGTATCGGGCTGGGCAAGCTGGTAGTTTACATCGTAAAACTCAATGCTTTTGGAATAGCTCTTGCCGCCCAGATAGCAGATGCCGTCTTGGTGCATGGTGTGATAGGGTATGCTGTCCTGCGCCGTATGGGGCTTGCCGTCGCCCTTATACTTGCGGATTACCGCGTCAATCTGCTTTTTTTCTGCGCGGGTCAGCTTTGGTTTTGCCGCTGCGTTTTGCTCCGCTGCGGGCTTTGCTGCCTTGGACAATCGCCTTTACCTCCTTTTCCATTTGATGCTGCCGCACAAGGGCGGCGTATGCGTTGTTGGTCTGATAGGGTCGCTCCTTTGGGCGTATAAAGCAGCTTTCTATGATGTGCCGCCCGATCACTTCAAGGGGCTGCCCGTTTTTTTCATACACGCCGAACATAAATCCGGGCAGCATGGCAAAGATCATCACCATTGCCGCAACGGTTGTCCCCGTGCTGTCTTTGAGTAAAAAGAAAAGCGGCAAGCCGATTGCTGCCGCGATCCCGAAACACAAAAGCTGCCTTTTGGTTAGGTTGAAAAGCACCTTGGATTTAACTTTCGTCAAGTCCTTGGGTACGCTCACATAAGCCATCGTTTCTCCTTTCCGCAAGCGACAAATCGCTTGCAACTTCATTGCCCCACACATCCCATCCCGGCGTTTTCTGCCGTGCAAACAGCTCCACGCGGGGCAGGTCGCCCATAAGGGCAAGGATTTTCTGCCTTGCTTCATCGGGCTTTTTACTGTGCTGCTCTATGGGAGAGATAATAAACTGATGTACGCCTGCTGAGTTCCGTTTGGGCTTGCCCTTGGTCGCCAGCAGACAGATTTCAGCGTTTCCCCGTGTCCAGTAGCCCAGCCCGTAAAACCATGAGGGGCTTTTCCGATTCCGTTTCAGCCATACGAAAGCAACTGTCTTATAGCGGAAGCCCCATGCCTTGATAAGCTGCAAGGCTTCGGGAAGCTGGGGAAAGGTCGCCCACAAAAACAGCACACAGTCATTTGCTGCCATCTCTGCCACGGGCAGGGCGCACAGCTCGTCTATGCTCATGGTGGGGTAGTGGTTTTCTGCCGCGCCTTGAACTTTTTTCTGTTCATATCGCCACGGCGGGTCTGCGTAAATGATTTGATAAGTAGCGGCTTTGTACCTCCTGTGTTTAATGTGCGCCAAATACGGCTTTTGCCATGCTGCCAGTCTTGAACAGGCAGAAGCAAAGAAGCACGGTATAGCCCATTGCTGTCCACACCGCGCCGGATATGTCGCCAGTTGTGGAAATCGTCTGGATCAGCACCGAATAGATGCCGACGCACACCATAATCAAGAACGCTTGGAAGCCGAGAGCCAGCAGGGATTTTAGGTAATTCTGTCCCATGCTGCGCCACTCGCCGTTTGTCATTGTTGCAAGAGGGATAGGACCGAGGGAAGTTACAAGATATATTTCAATCATGCGCCCGTAGATCACCAGCATAATGCAGATAGACAGGATATTCATAGTCAAGCCCACGAACAGGGATTGAAACCACAGTCCGATCAGCCCGCCTATGCTCATAGCTTCCAGCCGTGTTTCAAGGTCGGTCACTACGGATGAAATGTCTATGCTGGTATCGCTGATAATCACGCCCGCGCTCTGATTTACCACTTGCTGGGTCGCGTCAAACACGCCCATGACAATGTTCCATGTATTCGTAACGAGAAGAACAGCCGCAAAGGTTTTGAACACCCATTTGAAAAACATAAAGGTGTCAATGTCGTGCATATTGTTCTTTTCCGTCACCATCTGTATCAGCTCATAGCACATTACAAGCGCAAGGATCGCGCCCGCAATGGGGATAATGACTGATTCCGAAAGGTTGCGTATCATGTTGAAGATCCCGGCGTTCCAGCCCTGCGGCGTCGCGCCGACTTCTCCGGCAATCTCGCCCACCTTTTGATTGACGGTATCAAACAGCCCGGTAAGGTTGCCTATGATGCCGTCCGTTAATATGCCCCTAAACCATTCTTCGAGCCAATCAAGTATCAAGTGGCGGCACCTCCTTTCTGCCCCCGTATGCCGTGAAGCATACGGGGGCTGCGCCTATGCCCTATGTCAGAGGGCTATGCGCAAAGGTTTATGTGGGCTGATTAACCGAACAAGCCGGAGAGCAGGGGAACGAGCATCATGCCGATCAGCGCAACGCCGCCGCCAGCCATAAGCTGCTTCATGCCCTGGCTCTTGGCACCGGGATTGTCAGAGCCGTAGCCCTCCATCAGATTGATAACACCCCAGATTGCAAGGCCTGCGCCCAGCGCGATTACCAAAGTCTGTAAAACACCAACTGCGGAATTAAAAAATGCCATATATTTTCCTCACTTTCTGCCGCTGTGCGGCTCTAAAAAATTTTTGATTGTTGATTTTGGGTATGAAAAAAGCCGCCTTGTCTGTTACGATAGGCGGCTATGCTGCGCGGCTCTGATCTGAAAGCTGCGCATCCGATATTCAGTTGTAAAGGTCTGCGGCTTCCTGCCGCCAAGCTCCCCAAGTAGGGGCGCGTACCATGTAGTCAATGTTTACGGTTTTGATAGGTCAATCCTCCTTTCACGGATTACTGTACGCTTGCGCGTTGCTGATAAGATTTTTCAAAGGCTGCCACAAGCCGCCTTGTCCGTTCTTCCTCCCGGCGTTCCCATTCCTGCGCCAAGTCCACAAGCCCCTGCATTGCCTTAATCAGTTGCCTTTTTGCCACTTTCTTTTTAATACGTCTGTTCATGGTCTGTCCTCCTTCAAATAGATGATTGTCTGCACTGCCCGGTCATTTGTGATTTGTGCCAATCTGAAATCCCTCCTTTGCGATTTTTGCGTCTAAACTTTCCGTAGAGTACAGAAAAATTCCCGCCCTAAACTATGCGTCGGTTGTCATGTACCACCCTGCGCGTTATACTATGAACAGACAAAACGCAAAGGGGGTGTCTGATATATGGACGCTAAAAAATTTGGTACATTCATTGCAACATTGCGGAAAGAAAATAACATGACGCAAGTTGAATTAGCACAAAAGCTGCAAGTGACCGATAAGGCAGTCAGTAAATGGGAACGGGGTTTAGGTTTTCCCGACATAAACACGATAGAGCCATTAGCCGACGCTTTGGGTGTTAGCGTGTTGGAAATCATGCGTTCGGAAAGAATAGCAGAAACCGAAATTACCCAAGATACGGCTTCCGCTGCTTTGACAGATACATTTGAGCTTGTAAAGCTCCAGCGCAAGGCTGAACGAAAATCCATTTTCAAAATCGCCGGGGGTGTTGCAGCCTGTCTATTTCTGATATTCTTAATTGACGGTATGGGTTGGCTTGGCTTTGCAATGGTGTATTTTCCTGTTATCTGCCTTTTAAGCAGTATCGCGCTTTTGATTTACGGCGTATGGAGAAAGAAAAACAAGCTGCCATGCTTGCAGACTTTCGTTTTAGCTGCTGTTATGCTGCTAATCCCGGTTGCAGTCGTTGTGTTCCTGTTCCTCGCAGGGGCTTTAGGACTTGCTCCTGTTCCAAACTAAATACAGTAATGAAGAATTTGTAAGGTGGTCAGACATTTTTGTTTGACCGCCTTATTCTTTGCGTTACTGCAAGTCTGCTGCGTCGATTTCGTAATAGTCAAACACTTCCTCCGGCGCGATCACAGCGGGGGTATGTTTCTTCTTTCGCTGCGCCCGGATGTATCTCTCAACATCAAAGGCATTTTTCTTGTCGGCGTCGGATAGGTACTTGTAGTTCGGGTGCTGGGTAATGTCGTACTTCTTGGAGAAGAACGGGCGTACACCGCGCACCTGTAAAATACACATTCCTCCGTCCATCGTTGCAATTTCGTCCTGCGTCATCAGCTCCTTTCCTAATTTCTGATAATTTAAGCCGTGGGAGATTTCCTTGCCTCTGTTCTCGCTGGTGTTGAAACTATCAATCGTTTCCTTGCCCAGAATTTCCGAGATTTCTTTGAGCGTGGTTTTCTCCTTACCGCCTAAAAACAACATGGTATCGCAGTTGCCTACAATGGTATCGGCGTTGTCCTTGTAAATCGCCTTTAGCTGGCTCTGCGACTGCAAAATAATAGAAGCCGATATTTCACGGCTTCGGATGGTGGCTATCAGCTTGTCAAACTGCGGGATCTGCCCGATATTGGCGAACTCGTCCAGAATACAGCGTACATGGACGGGCAATCTGCCGCCGTACACATCATCGGCTTTGTCGCATAACAGGTTAAATAGCTGGGATTGGAGTATTGCAATGACAAAATTAAAGGTGCTGTCCGTATCACTCATTATGAGGAACAGGGCGGTCTTTCTGTCGCCCAGCGTGTCCAGCTCCATTTCATCGTACTCCATAAGGTCGCGCAGCTCCTTGATGTCAAAGGGCGCAAGCCGCGCACCGCAGCTAATCAAAATACTTTTGGCTGTCTTGCCAGCGGCTAACTTGTATTTTTTATATTGTTTGAGCGCAAAATGCTCCGGGTCTTTTTCTTCCAGCCTGTCAAACATAAGGTCAACAGGATTTTTATAGTCCTCGTCATCCTCTCGCGTGTCGGATGCGTTTATCATGTCAAGCAGGGTGATTATGTTCTTTTCCTCGTCCGGGGCTTCGTAGTAGATGTACCCAATCAGCGCGGTATAGTAAAGCCGTTCCGCTTTCACCCAGAAATCTTCTCCGCTTTGTGCGCCCTCGCCCTTGGTATTGACGATGATCGTATTTACCAGCTTCAAAATATCTTTCTCGCTGCGCAGATACGAAAAGGGGTTGTAGTGCATACTCTTGGAAAAGTTAATGGTGTTCAGCACCTTAATCTTGTACTTGGCTCTTTGCAAAAGCTGTCCGCACTCAATGAGGATGCTGCCTTTCGGGTCGGTTATCACATACGAGCTGTGAAGCTGCATAAGGTTGGGCTTGGCAAAGAAGCGGGTTTTTCCGCTTCCGCTGCCGCCGATCACAAGGATATTTTTGTTTCTTGCGTTCTTCGGCTCTTTCGGGCGGTTGGACATCATCAGCCGTTCCGTCTGTGTCAGAAGCACATTGTTTTCAAACACGGGGTCGATAAAAGGCTTGATGTCTGCGGGCGTCCCCCAACGCGCCGTGCCGTACTCCATGCCCTTGCGGTACTTCTTGGCGTTCTTCTGCTTGGAGTAGATCACAAGTCGGATAATGACAGCTCCGGCAACTCCGATCAGCAAGTCCATAGGGTTGAAGCTGGGCGCGGCATTTTCAAAGGCTGCGGAAAAGCCCTGCCCGATATTCATTAGCTTTGCGGAAAGGTCTGCACCCTGCGCCAGCCGGAACGCCTGCCCAACCTTGCCGAACAGATAAACAAACATCAGATACGGGAGATGCAGAATGATTTGCTTTTTGATTTCCGGCTTCATAGCTCAATCCCCCTGTCCTTGTTTTTCACCTTGTCGCGCTTGGCTGTCTGCTTGGCAGCTTCGGCTTTCTTCTCGGTCAAGTCCCTGCGCACAGAGGGCTTGCGCTCCTTGTCGAGCTTCTTTGCGGAGAACTCCCGAAACGCTGCGGTCAGCACATCGGCATCCCGCCCTTTGAAAAAGACAAGATAGCGGTCATCTGCCTTTTTCAAGGCAAAGTCAATGCCGTACTTCTTGGCTGTCTGGGAGAACGCCTTAATGTTCGCGTCGGTGATTTCAATATTGGAAACGCCCGTGCCGTGCCGCATGAGCTGCTTTAGCGTCTGCTTGCCGTGCTTGGGCGTATCTCTCTGCTTACGGTACATTTTCAAGAACTGCCGCATGGCAGCTTGCAGGGCTGTACCGCTGATCTTGGCTGTCTTGATTGACAATGCCATTGTTTTCTGTGTCACTTGTTCCTGCAAAATATCCCTCCTTTCGCAGATTTACAGGATTGCCGTTAAGGTGGATGCACCCGCTGATACAGGGGAATCTTCACGGGCTTTCCCATAATCGCGGCGGCTATATCCGCACCCGCAGCCCGTTAAGGTCTGCCGCACGGACACCCACAAGATACCAGCTTTCGCCCAGCTCAATGCGGGTCGGCTTCCATTTGCCGCCCACCATCACATCGAAACACTCACCGCAATGCAGCCCGCCGTAGTAGTCGTTGAGGTCAAAACGGATGTCGTAGCGGTCAGTATGTTCGTCAAAAACCAATGCGCCCTGTTTCATGGCGTGTCCTCCTTTCAGATTTTGCCGCTTGCCATATCGTGGGCGACAAGGGCAGAGTAATAACCGTTGATCGTGCTGGGCGCGTTGAACAGCACCGCACGGAGATATTGCCGGATGTTGCGGATCTTGGTGGTGTTCTCTTTCATGCAGTCAAAGACAAACTGGATATGCGAGCTGTCCAGCTTCATAAACTTGCTTTTCACCAGCTCTGCCGGGTAGTCATCCCCGGCAATGCGGATTTTCTTGCGGGAGCTGCATACCGTTTCAAGCATGATGTCCACGATCTCGTCCAGCATTTCCTTGTCCACCATGTCATACTGGCAAAGATGCTCATACTCAATGTTGTCAAGGATGATTTCACGGTAAATCTTAAATGCTTCATTTTCTCGGTCTGCCGTTTCCTTTCGCTTCCGTTCCGGCGGCGCAGCCGCTTGTCCCTCGTCCTCTGTCAAAGGAGAGGGGAAAGGGGAAAGGATAGGAATGGAATCGGTACTTGATACATCCGTAATTGATTTATCTTTTTTTGATAAGTCAGTTCTTGATATATCTTTATTTAATTGCGTTGGATTTTCCTGCGTAGGTTTTTCCAATGTAGGGTTTTCCTGCGTTGGATTATCCAATGTTGGATTATCCAATGTAGGTAAATCCGATTTAGGTATTTGGGGCAGTTCATAGATCACATAGTCCGCGCCGCGCAAGCGTCCTTTCTCGTCGCGCTCCCTTGTGCGGACGATGTACCCGGCTTTTTCAAGCTCACGCACAGCTTCGCGGATCGCGTCGATCTGCTCACGGTTGATAAGGGATAAGCCTTTCAGCGTGTAGTCCCAATTCTCCGGCAGGGACAGCATTTGCGACAACAGCCCCTTGGCTTTCAAGGTCAGTTCCTTGTTGCGTAGGTGGTGATTCGACATGACGGTGTACCCGTTATTTCTTTCCACCCGAAATACTGCCATAGATCATCAGCTCCTTTCGCTCACTCTGCCTTGCAGCGCTGTATTGCGGTCAGTCTGCCCGGTTGGTACGGACATTCCTCAAACACGCAAAACTGATCCTTCCAGCGCGGACGGTAGAAGCGGCAAGTGTTGCAGTCCTCACGCTCGGCGCAGCCGTTTTCGTACCGATCAAAACCGGGTTTGCCCTGCATGAGCATTTCAAAGACGCGGTCTTTGCCGCTGGTGAAGTACAATCCGGCTGCACCTCCTTTCTGGATTTTGGCAGAAAAAAACGCCGTAGACTTTTTTCAAAATCTACGGCGTCGGCGTATGCGAAAAGGGATGCTGCCTTACGGTAACATCCCTTTTGTCGCTTGGTTATTCAGTTTTTGAGCTAACCTGTTTGCCCTCTGCCCTTAAAAGCGTTGATTTTACTGGGTTTTTGCTTGTTTTCTTATGTCAACGCTCTTAATCGTGCGCTGCTTTTTCTTGACATTTCTGCAAAATGTGTCATACTGAAAGTAATTAATTTAACAAATTAAAAAGGAGTAAGTTATGAAGGTCTATCACGGTGCAATAATATGCTGCGACAGCGAGAATACCGTTGCAGAATACCTCGTTGAGGATGCGGGAAAAATTATTTATGTGGGCAATGAGCTTCCGGTGAAGTTCCGGGATTGGAAGCGCGTTGAGCTTGGCGATCGGGCGCTGATACCCTCATTTGCCGATACGCATATCCACTTTGCAAGCTTTGCAACTTTCCACGCGGGGCTGAATGTCATGGAGGCAAGGACAAATACGGAGATTTTGGATATGCTGCGTGCCTACCTTACCGAGACAAAGGAAAGATTCATAATCGGCTTTGGCGCGTCGCCGTATTCCGTCGCCGAGGGAAGGCTTGTAAGCCGCGAAGAGCTTGACTCGGTGTGCCCGGATAAGCCGCTGTTCATGGTAAAGTACGACGGCCATGCCTGCGTTATAAACAGCATGCTGCTTGATAAGCTGCGCTATAAGATAGCCGACCTGCGCGGCTACCACCCCGACACGGGCGAGATGAATCAGGAGGCGTTCTTCGCCGTCTCGGACTATGTCACAAACTCCGTCTCCCCGCTGAAGCTCATAAAAAATATGCAGCGGGCGGCCGACTACATGGCGTCCAAGGGCATAGGTATGATACATACGGTAAGCGGCGTCGGCTTCCCCGGCGATTTAGACGTCGATATGGAGCGCTGGGTGGGCGAAGGATTTAAAAACGGAATGCAGCTTCGCGTATTTTTCCAGACGCTTGATACTCAAAAAGTCCTCAAGCGCAAGCTGCCGCGTATAGGCGGATGCTTTGCTGCGGCTCTCGACGGCTGCTTCGGTTCGATGGACGCCGCCATGCTTGAGCCGTATTCGGACGGAAAGAGCAAGGGCGTGCTGTATTATTCCGACGAGGAAGTAACGGAGTTCTGCAAGAGAGCGAACCGTGCTGGACTGCAAATCGAGATGCATGCTATCGGCGACGACGCTTTCCGACAGGCAACCCAGGCGCTCAAAGCCGCTTTAGACGACTATCCGAGAGAGAATCACCGCCACGGCATAATACATGCCTGCCTGCCCACAGCCGAGGGCCTGGATATCTGCGAAAAGTACCATATCGTACTGCCGGTGCAGAGTGCGTTTATAAACTGGCCGCAGGAGCCGGACAGCTACCTTGACAGCATACTCGGAGAAAGAAGCGCAAGACTTAATCCCCTGCGCGATTTCATGGACAGAGGCATTGTTATTTCCGCAGGCTCCGACGCCCCATGCACAGACCCCGACCCCATTCGCTGGATATACAAAGCCTGCAACCACAGCGTCCCGGAGCAGTCGCTTAGCGTTTTTGAGGCGCTGCGCATGTGTACCTATAACGGCTATTACGCAAGCTTCGATGAAGCCGAGCGCGGCAGTCTTGAAAAGGGCAAGATAGCGGATATGGTAATACTGTCGGAAAATCCATATGCGATAGATAAGACGCGGCTCGGAGAGCTGAAGGTGGAGCAGCTTCTGCTCAGCGGTGAGCCGTATAAAAAAGTCGCCGGTTCACCCATAACCCATGTACTTCGGGGGATGCTGAAGAAATAATAATGTAAAAGTACGGCGCATTTCGC
>OLNX01000449.1_pt1 | contig 42407 bp, 39 predicted proteins | sample 1672611 | NCBI WGS metagenome assembly OLNX01 (sample SAMEA3136705, study PRJEB25190) | human gut metagenome | reverse complement strand
GTTGCTTGAACAATTTTTACTCTTTAATATTGTCTAACTTTTTGGGGTCACTTCACAGTGCCCAAGCGCTTTATTATTCTATATCTTTTCTTCAACATCTTTTGAGTCGTGATAGCGGATAAGCGAATCATAGAGCTTCTCCACCAGCTTCATATCCGCGTTGGTCATATACGCTGTAAAAGTCAGCGCGAAAAGCGCGGCCAGAATAATAAGTATTATCCAATACCATTCCATATTATTTTCCTCCTTACCAGCTTAGTGCGTCTTCGTAATCAAGCAGCGTGGGGTCGAGGGGTTCTGCGTGCAGGACGTTGACCATATACTGGTTAAACGCCTCTCTCATCTCCCGCCTTGATACGGTTCTCGGATCCATAACATCGTGGGGCACCCAGATAAGGTGTATCCCCCGCTCGCGCGCCTGTTCCTCAAACAGGCCGTGAAGCCCACCCACATTCTTGCAGGATACATGGTCGTACATTATCACTATGTTTACATTGAATTTCTCGCACATCTTCCAGCATTCATCCAGCAGGTTCACATAGCCGCCGTTTGTGTGAGAGCGCATCATCATACGCTGGTAGCAGCGTGACAAATCCAAAAGCGCCTGCTCCTCGTCTCCGATGGTGATGGGCTTATAGCTGAGCATACATTCCATATCCATCACACACTTGACACCCCAGCAGTGCTGAGTCCAATAGGTGAAGTTTGTGTAATAATGTGCCGGGCAGGCCCAAACTATGCAGCGGTACTTTGGCTTGTTGGCGTCATTTGCCTTGTCAAGCTCATAGCCCTTATGCATCATTTTTGTGACCTCCAGATCGGTCTTGTGCATGAATCTGTCCAGGCAGCCGGCGGCCTGAAATTCATATTCTCTCTGCAAAGCCAATGCTGCCCCGCAGACCTGGGGATATTCGGTGCAGTTGACCTCCCATTTTTCCACCATGCACTGAGCCATGTCGTTGTACACCTTGGCATTTTCCCAAAATGCGTCCCAGTCCCATTTCACATTCATCTTCTCTTCAATGAACGCAATGCATTTTTTCAGGTTTTTCAGCGCATAGGCCTGTATCTCCGGTTCATTTATGCGCTGTGGCGGGGTTATCTGGAAAATATCTATATCTCGGAAATAGCGTGTCATAAGCGCCGTCTGCTCCACCGAGCCGTCACATGGCATGGAGCCTGTAACATAGCAGTCTCCCACCCGGGGATAGTCATCCACCACCGCGCAGCCGCACTCGGAGGCAGGCTCGGGGCACACATCCGGCGCAAGGCCGAAATGCTCAATGGCGTCTATATAGTATATGGTGGCGTTCTGATCCACCTCGCTGGGCAGTCCTATAGCGAACATCGCTATGTCTATCCAGTTGACTGTGGGGAATCCCATCATTATGAGCGAGGGCGTCATCTCATCGAACATTATCGTGTTTGCCCTCAGCTTTGCAGCTCTCTTGCTGTTGGGACGCAGATTCCTGTCCCTGATAATTATATCGCGCACACCCAGGACGGAGTTGTGCAGAACAGAGAAAAACTGTTTGTGGGCATATCTCAGCTCCCGGCCGCGCAGCCCCATTGTGTGTCTGTCAACCATGTGCGCCGCCGTCAGATATGATACCAACCAGCGGTAGCGCTTCATGGCCTTTATCATCAGTATCGGATGGCAGCCAAGCTTAACCGCCATAAAGCCGTAGAGATAGAGCCATCGAAAATAGTCGTAGAAAGTGTCTTTAAAGCCTTTCCATTCCCTAAATCGAAAGGCCCGGCGCTTTGCGTCATAAAATCTGCCCATTCCCTTGCCTGTTTTAGGATCGTACGCCATGCTTCATTACCTCCCCTGTTTTTCTTTGTTCCCGGCGTTGAGTTTCTTTATCTCCAGGCTCTCCACAAAGGCCTGTACCCTTGTTCGGAGCTGCCCGCTCTGGCCGGATATGTATGGTCTGTCTATCGAGAGCACATTTATCCCGTACTCGTCAGGCATTATGTGGCTCGCCATCGTACGCTCATATGACCAGTAGGTGCAGAATTTCATCTGCTCATATATAACGCCGTCGGCCTTGTACTCCGACACAAGCTCTGCCACCCGGTCATACCTGCGCTGTACCCTGTGGGCCGCGCACTGCCGCGGACAGTCGGTGTTTTGCAGATACCAGCGGCAAACCTGGGTAAGCGCGTCTTCGCCGTCTTGCAAAGGTATCTCCTGTCTGCCGGGAAAGCTTCCGTAGCAGAATCGGTCGGCAACCACCAGCGCCCCGCAGCCCTCAATAAGTTCAATGAGCCTTGGATCGTCTATCTCGGAGCCGACCACCGCAACGCGCACCCGAAAAGACTTTTCCTTATCCGGCTCTCTTTGCCGCACTTCCTCCAAAGTCTCCCTGAGCTTTTCCACGATATGCGCCTTGGGGCAGACGTAGGTCACAAGAACTATGACGGCAAACTCGTAGCCGGTAATGGTCGGGTTGTCAAGCTTGCGAAAGCTCCCAAGCTCGGTTATTATGCGGCTCACCTCGTTATGCTCCGCCACCGCAGCGCGGATGGCGGCATCGGATATATCCACGCCATAATTTTCGTGCATGGGCTTGAGTATCTTGCGGGACACCTGCTCGACAGTGTGAGCCACGCAGTCCTCATCGTCGGAGTAAGGTACGTCCAGATTGCACCAGAAAAATCCGTCCTTGCCTTCCCCCTGTACTTTCATGATCTCCATGTTCTCCATGGCGCGGTTATTCGCCTCGCAGACGTCCACTCCCGCCATACCGTACAGGAAGCTGTAGTTTCCCTCCAGCGCTCGCTCCAGCAGCGCCCTTGCATACTCGCAGCTATTGTTCGCCATGTAGTAAGTGGCAAGCTCCATTGACGCGGTGTTTGGCGCACGCAGCCTCACCGAGAAGCACTTGCCCAGATTGAGCAGCACCTCCGGCGCATGAAAGCAGGTGTAACCCACGGCAAGGCCGCCTTCGGACTGCGCCTGTCGCACCAGCTCGTTGTTCGCATCTTCAAGCAGGCTTTCAAAATAGATAAGATGCTTTAGTTCTTTCATTTGCTGACCTCCATATTTTCGTTTTCTGTCAGTCCGACTGACATTTTTGTGCAAACGTAAGACCCATTTACGGGTCATCGTTCTTTTATATTTTTGCGGCTGTTTTTCGCATTATTGTTATCCCCTGAACGCATCCACGAACATAGTGCAGATGCTGGACATTCGGTGCTTATAATCAAGCTCGAGGGCACTGGGCGTTCCGCCTATCGACAGACGCTGCATCAGTCCCAATATTGCGTCGTAGGAATTATAATACAGCTCTTTTACAGGCACCTCAGAGCTTATAGAGCCATCCGCAAGCCCCTTTCGTATAGCTCGCGCCACCGGGCCATTCGAGCTCTCATATGGCTCGGGCGGACGGTTTTTTATCTCGTGGTTCTTGCCGGCATTGTCCAACACAAGCTCTGCGTCGAGAGTGAATCGGATGCCCTTGGGATCTTCAAGGAAAAGGTTTGTATAGCACACAAGAAGCTGCGCCACATCGTCAATACCCGTTCTTTTTCCATCGTCCGGGGGGAGCTGATTCTCTATATGCTCGATCACTCTGTTCCAATACAGATAAGACGCGGCGAGGACAAGGTCGGTCTTTGTTTTAAAATACCGAAATACACTTCGCTCGGTAAGCCCGGCACAGCGAGCCACCTCGCTGACCTTGGTTTTCTCTATACCGAACTCAAGAAAACACTCAAGCGCTTTTTCAACGACTAATTGTTTGTTCTGCTCCCGCAGCTCCTCCTGTGACATAATAAGCCTCCCTAACCCTGTCAGTCCAACTGACAGATATCATTTTACATCTCCTTACGCAATAAATCAAGGGTATATTTTGGCAAAAGCCCACAATTTTCGGCATAATCCCACAAACTACGAGCCGAGCGGAGAAAAAAGCCGCTTATGAATAGATTAAATTATTTTATAAATACTGCTGAAATCAAATACACCTATGCAATAGCATTATCTAATTATAGATAATTATCAGTGAAAAGCCGCTTTTCAAGCCGCATATAAATCCTCTTTCTGCACAAAATACCTCCGTACACATTTTTACGGAGGTTTTTCTATATGAGAAAGCATATCGCTGTTTCGGCGCTGGCCCTTGCACTGTGCTGTGTAATATGCACGGGCTTTGTGCCTGCTGCCGCCGCCAATTCCGCTCCCATTGCGGAAAACTTTGAATTTGAGACGTTCCGCGAGGTATCCTTTGGCGGACAGTTAGCCGCCGTCGACCCCGAGGGCGACACGCTCAGCTTCGAGATCACCACCCAGCCCGTCAAGGGCACGATCGAGCTGAGCGAGGACGGAAGCTTCGTCTACACCCCTGCCGACGGCAAAAAGGGCAAGGACTACTTCGGCTACAAGGCCATAGACTCCGAGGGCAACAGCTCTCAGGAGGCAACCGTTATTATTCGCCTCGTCAAAAACAAGAGCGTCAGCTACGTCGATATGGACGGCAACGGAAGCTATTACAGCGCGGTAAAGCTTGCCGAGTGCGGCGCATTCATCGGCAAACAGATCGGCGGAGAATACTACTTTGAGCCGGAGCAGACCATAACAAGAGGCGAATTTCTCAGTATGTGCCTTGAAGTCACCGGCGCCGATCTGCTCAGCGGAGTTATCAGCACCGGCTTCACAGACGATGATGATATCCCAGACTGGCAGAAGTCATATGTATCGAGCGCGGTCAAGGCGGGAGTCGTAAAGGGCAAGTATGCAGACGGCGGCGCGTATTTCGACGCAAACGCCCAGATAAGCCGCGCCGAGGCCATGGTCATGCTCAACCGCAGTCTCAAGCTCAGCGACGTGAGCTATCTCAGCGCAGACGACGCCGTTCCCTCATGGGCGGCGCAGGCCGCAGCGAATCTCTCCGCCTGCAATGTCGTCAGCAGCTTCGGCTCCGAATCCTCCGTCCTGACCCGCGCCGAAGCCGCAGACATGCTGGTCTCGGCAAAGGAGCTTATGGAAAGCAGATAAAAAGCATGAAATCAACGGCGTTCCGCTTGGTACGCCGTTGATTTTTTATGCGAACAATTATATAATTGTTCGCAGAGGTGATACCATGTCCATAAATTCCTTTGATAACTATTATATGTCGTGGCGTCCGGAGCTTCGCAGAGACGGCGCACCCTTATATCTTAGCCTTGCAGGGCAGCTTGAGCGGGACATAGCCTCCGGAAGGCTGCTTCCGGGGACAAAGCTTCCTCCTCAGCGCGAGCTTGCAGATTTTCTCGGCATAAACCTGAGCACGATTTCAAGGGCTTTCAAGCTCTGCTCGCAAAAGGGTCTGCTTACCGGAAGCGTCGGAAGCGGAACATATGTCTCATATAACGGTCTTACCGATCTTTTCGAAGCGGAGAAAGCCGGTACGTCTTTGATAAGGCTCGACTCAATGACACCGGAAACGCTTGTTCAGGGCGAGCTTATAGAGCTGCTTAAAAAGATGATGGGCGAGCAGGATTTCTCGTCGCTGTTTCAGTACAGCTTCGGTGTTCAGGACTGGCAGAGGCAGGCGGCCTGTGCGCTGCTCGGGAAAGTCGGATGCGCCGTTTCTCCGGATAACATACTTACCGCCGAGGGCGGTCAGAACGCGATATCCTCTATCTTTGCCGGACTGTTTAAGCCCGGCGACAGGCTGGGCGTCGATCCGCTGGTCTACCCCGGCGTAATAAGCGCCGCAAAGCTCTTCGGTGTTCAGCTCATACCTATCGAGCAGAAAAACGGCGAGATGAGCGAGGACGGTTTGCTCAGCGCCATAAAGAACGACGGCATTCGCGGCATTTACATCGTCCCAGACTACCAGAACCCCACCACACACGTTATGTCAACCGAATGCCGCAAAATGATCGCATCAATTGCCCGCGAGCACGAGCTTATCGTGATAGAGGACGGCATCTGCAAGCTGCTTACCGATGCCTCGGAGAGTGTATATTCTAAGGCTCCCGATAACACCGTGTTCATCCTGAGCCTTTCAAAAACCGTCAGTCCCGCCCTGAAGCTGGCGTATTTAGCCGTTCCTCAGAGGTTCTACTCCTCACTTCGCTTCGCTTTATACAATATCAATTTTTACAGCTCCGCACTGCTGATGGAATTAAGCTCAAGGCTCATCGCCTCCGGAAAGATTGATGAGCTTCTAAAGCGCAGGGCTGAGGGCATTGAAAAACGCAATGATTTGGTTGACATAATTCTTAAAGGCTATCAGGTAAACGGCGACCACCATTCGTTGAGCCGCTGGCTTATCCTCCCGGACGGGATGAGCAGCTCGGAATTTGAAAAAGAGGCGCTCAGCCGCGGTGTGAGCGTTTACGGCTCCGAGCATTTTGCTGTCGGTAAGAATCCCCCCGTCGAGGGCGTCCGGCTTGCGATATGCGCACCGTCGGATCTCGATGAGCTGGAAAAAGCGATGATAATATTGAGAGACATACTCAGATAATTGTTTTGCACACAATTATACTATTGTATGCAAATCATATTCGGATTATAATAAGGCCATCAAACACAGGAGGTATTTAGTATGAAACAATATGTTGTTGACGCATTTACAGACAAGGTTTTCTCCGGCAATCCCGCCGCGGTCTGCGTGATGGATAAATGGCTGCCGGATGAGCTCATGATGAGCATAACCATTGAGAACAATCTCTCCGAGACCGCTTTCTGCGTGAAGGAGGGCGCAAACTATCACCTGCGCTGGTTCACTCCCGGCGGTGAGATAGATCTGTGCGGGCACGCCACTCTTGCGACAGCGTACACACTCTTCCGCTTTTACGAGCCGGAGCTTAGTGAGCTGCATTTTGATACACTCAGCGGCAAGCTGATCGTTGTAAAAAACGGCGAGTTGCTTGAGATGGATTTCCCCGCCTACGAGCTTGCTCCTGTTGATGTAACAGACGCGATGGTAGACACTATCGGCGCAAGACCCCGCGCCGCATACATGGGACGCGATCTGCTGTGCGTTATGGACAGCGCAGAGCAGGTAATAAACGCCGCTCCGGATCAGGCAAAGGTCATGCAGCTTGACGGACTGCTGCTGCACCTGACCGCGCGCGGAGCAGACTACGACTGCGTTTCCCGCAGCTTTGCACCGAAATGCAACGTCGCGGAGGATCCCGTCTGCGGCTCCGGACACTGCCACATCATCCCCTACTGGGCAAACACTCTTGGAAAAAACGAGCTTGTCGCGTATCAGGCCTCGCGGCGCGGCGGCGTGCTGTACACCCGCGTTGAGGGCGACAGAATTGTGCTCGCAGGCAAAGCGGCGCTGTACTCCGAAGCTGAGATACATGTAGACTGATAAAATTTTAATTTTCCTGTATTGACATATATATCGCTTTGTGATATTATTTTGATATCATAAAGAAATCGAGGTATTTATTATGCAGGAGATAATTCTCAACAATAAGAAAAACGGCATGCTATTCATGCTGCTTTTCATAGCGCTGTATGTGTTTGCGGCGGTTCTGCTGGTATTCAGCGTCAGCGGCGAGCTGCTCTTCCTTACCGCCGTAAGCGTTATCTGGCTCGTTATCGGCTGGATCCCCCTCTGCGGGCTGAAGGTTCTCAAGCCGCAGGAGGCGCTTGTGCTCACGCTGTTCGGCAAGTATGTCGGAACGCTCAAGGAACCGGGCTTTTACTTTGTAAATCCCTTCTGCACCGCCGTTAACCCTGCGGCCAAAACCAAGCTCAGCCAGAGCGGCGACGTTGGCGGCGAAAATTCCGGCAACGCGCTTATGGCGGCTGCCATTAAGGGAGCCGGAGCCGCTGCCGCCGCCGAAGCCACCGGCAAAAAAGTATCGCTCAAGATCATGACGCTCAGCAACTCACGGCAGAAGATAAACGATTGCTTGGGAAACCCCATTGAGATTGGCATCGCCGTGACATGGCGCGTTGTCGATACCGCAAAGGCGGTCTTTGATGTGGATAACTACAAGGAATACCTCTCGCTCCAGTGCGACAGTGCGCTGAGGAATATTGTGCGCCTGTACCCCTATGACGTTGCGCCGAACGTGGACACAACAGGCGACGGCGTAGCCGACGAGGGCAGCCTGCGCGGCTCAAGCGAAGTCGTTGCCGAGCGCATCCGCAATGAGATTCAGCAGAAAGTCGCCGGTGCGGGTCTTGAGATCATCGAGGCTCGCATAACATACCTCGCCTACGCTCCCGAGATCGCCGCCGTCATGCTTCAGCGCCAGCAGGCCAGCGCGATAATCGACGCACGCAAGATGATAGTTGACGGTGCGGTCGGCATGGTCGAGATGGCACTCAATCGCCTCAGCGAGAAGCAGCTCGTTGAGCTTGACGAGGAGCGCAAGGCCGCGATGGTCTCGAATCTTCTGGTCGTGCTCTGCGGCAGCCACGATGCGCAGCCCATCGTAAATTCAGGCAGTCTGTATTGATATGGCAGAGAAAAAGCAGGTGCCGCTGCGGCTGTCTCCGAAGCTGTATGACGCTATCGCGGCGTGGGCTGAGGATGATTTCCGCAGCGTGAACGGGCAGATAGAATATCTGCTGACCGAATGCGTCCGGCAGAGGAAGAAAAACGGAAAATATGTTTCCGAAACTCTTGACGAGCCGATAGAACTGGATATTTAAAAAGCTCGTGCGGCGTTCATAACAGAACGCCGCACGAGTTTTTTATATGGGGATCATATCCCCTTAATATTTTCAATAGCAATCGATATAATTATTTCTGCGATAAAGGTGGTGATAATCATGACAAACACGATAGTCCGTCTCTGGCACGGCGATATTGAGCCTTTCACACATTCCGGGATGGACGATCCAGAGCTAAATCAGATAGAGCATTTACTACAGCGCAATGGCGATAGGCTTGAAGAATACCTTGATGAAAGTGGAAAAGCTCTGTTTGAAAAATACTTCAATTGTATAGAGGAATATTTAACCGTGCTCTGTGAACAGTCGTTCTCCAGTGGCTTCTGTCTTGGGACTAAGCTTGCGACCGAGGCGCTGCTGACGCAGGGTTAATTCGCATTAAGACTGTTTTTGTCGTTTTTGCGTCAGCCCGACCGGTGAGGTGTTTTGATGGTGTTTCTTGCCTGCACTAATAGGTTGCTGCCGTAGGGGCGAGCATCGCTCGTCCGCATGTAGGTCAATTTCCGGAGGATAACGAGAATGTGATTTTGGCATCTATCATCTATTTTGCCGCGCTGCATGATTTGAGAAACGGACGGCCAATGGCCGCCCCTACAATTAGTGCGTGAGTGCAAAAGCGAGTATTGCCATTGTTACCGGTCGGGATGTCTCAAAAGAGATTCTTTTAAGCCTTAAATCGAATTGACCCTGCGTCAGCAGACACCTCATCCGTCGGCTCGCGCCGACACCTTCCCCTCAAATGGAAGGCATTAATTAATTCCTCTTTAATTTTTCGCACAGAGCTTCGTCGGATTCTGCCATGACGGTGCTGTAATCGGTGTAGATGACCTTGCCGGGCATGGAGCCTGAGGGCTTGCGCACAAAGCGCACCATGGTATAGTCCACCGCCGTCTTGCCTCCCTCGCGCGCCTGCGAATAGTAGGCCGCTAAAGACGCCGCCTCCTCTATAGTACGCTGCGGCGGCTCTACCCCCTCGCAGGATATGATAACGTGGCTTCCGTGTACGGTTTTCGTATGCAGCCAGATATCCGTGCGGCGGGCTATCTTCGTCGTCAGCTCATCGTTCTGACTGTTGCTGCGGCCAACGAATATCTCAAAGCCGTCGGAGGACACAAACTCCATCGGCCCCTGCTTTTTTATCTTTTCGGCCTTTGCCCCGCGCTGCTTTTTTATATAGCCGGTGTCAATCAGCTCGCGGCGTATCTCCGACAGATCGCGCTCTGATTCCGCGCGCTCGATCTCGTCAAGAACGCTGTTTAAATAGTCAAGCTGCTTTTCGCCCTCTGCCACAAGCGCCGTCAGATGAGCCTCGGCAGTTTTGAGCTTATTATACTCCTTGAACATCGCGGCGGCATTCGCCTGAGGCGTTTTCAGCGGGTCGAGCGCTATCTCAAGCGGCGGGCAGCCATCGGAGTAGTAATCCTCCACTGTCACGCTGCTGTCGCCCTTTTTTATGCGGTACATATTCGCGGTCACAAGCTCCGCGCATTTTCGGATATCCTCGCGGCAGCAGCTTCGCGCAAGCTCCTCCTTTTGACTGGCAAGCTTTCTTGCGATGCGGTCGCGCGCGGTCTTGACGCTGTGGCTCAGCTCGCGCGCACGGCGGCGGCGACGCTCCAAAAGCTCGCGCTTTGAATAATACGCCTCGAGCAGCTCGGAAAAGCTTTCAAATACGCGCTGCTCATACTCTGAGCCGTACTGATGCAGCGCCATGAAGGAATACTCCTTCGGCTTTCCGTTATCAAGCAGCAGCATCGGCGTAAACTCCCGCGCCCTTACGCTGTCCAAAAACGCCTCGGCCACGGCGGGGAAAAGCTCCGGGGCATTTCCACAGCGGCAGGCAAGCTCGCGGCATATTAGCGGCGAAAGGCCGGAAAAGCCGTCCATAATGCGCTTATCCAGCGGCCTTGTACCGTCGGAGGCGGAAATAACGGCGGATACCGCTTCCCTGTCCATATCAAATATCATCGGCTTTTTCTGCTTTGGCGGCAGGCGGTATATCATGCCGGGCAACATCCTGCGCTCGGCGTCCCCACCGTAGTCCATGCGGCGCAGGCAGTCGATTATCCGGCCGTCATCGCCTATGAGGACAAGGTTTGCGCTGCGTCCCATAAGCTCAACGGCAAGCTTCAGGCTGATACTGTCGCCAAGCTCGTTGTGCGACATTATGTCAACCAAAAGCAGGCGTTCCCAGTCCGGCTGCGTAAGCTTTTCTATGCGGCCGCCGATGAGATGCTTGCGCAGCAGCATGCAGAACATGGGCGGCTCGGCTGGGTTTTCGATGCCCGAGCTTATGAGCTGGATCCTGCCGCTGCCGGCGCCCGCGTTTATCAGCAGGCGCATGTTCTGGCCGTTATTTCGCAGCGATATTATCACCTGATCGCGCTCGGGCTGCTGAACCTTATCTATTCTGCCGCCGGTAAGCTTTGGTGAAAGCTCGTCGGCAAGAGCCGACAAAAGTATTGCGTCAAGTGCCATGTTCGTCCTCCACGCAGGCCGAAAACAGCCTGTTTATCCTGTCCGTATCGCCGAGAAGGTACAGCCATCCGAACAGGGCTTCAAGCCCCGTCGCGGCATGGTACTGGGATATATCGGCCTTTTGAGGAACGGAGTTTACCTTTGCGTTGCGGCCGCGCTTATATATGCTCATCTCCTGCTCCGTCAGCAGAGGGAGAATCCGCTCTACAGCCCTCGCCTGAGCCGGGGCGTTCACTATCGCGACCGTTTTCTTGTGGAGCTGACCGACTGCTTTGTTCCCGTCAGAGCACAGCATCGTGCGCGTTAAAAGCTCGTACACGGCGTCGCCTATATGGGCAAGGCCGAGCATACTTATCTCATTTATCTCGCGCGCTTCCATATGCGGGCAGAAATAATCCTTCATCTTTTACTCCTATACCAAAAAGGGCGGCGAACTGCCGCCCTCAGCGTGTCAAAAAAGTCTGATTTATCAGGCTTTTTGATGGCTATTTATCCAATTCGAGGCGGGCTTCCGCCCCCTCGAGCTCCCCCGTCCTTTGTTGGGGTATATGCGTTCATTTATTGTTTTTCGGCAGACTGAGGGCGGCGAACTGCCGCCCTTTTTATTTATTCCTCGATCTGTTCGGCAAACTCGGTTTGCGTTTTAAGTATCTCGGTGGGCGCTGTGCCCTGAGTGGTCTGCATTTCAAGCCACTGATCGCGGGTTATGAGTATCTGACGGGGCTTTGAGCCTTCAAACGGGCCGATGATGCCAAGCTCCTCCATCTGATCGACGATGCGGGCGGCTCTGGAATAGCCGAGCTTGAGACGGCGCTGGAGCATGGATACAGATGCCTGCTTTGTGTCAAATATAACGTCGACAGCCTGGGGCAGCAGCTCGTCATAATCGGGTCTTCCACCGCTCTCCTCCTCGTCGTTATGACCCTTGCCATTTGCGTTTTTGTCCTCGGCGGCCTTTTCGATCTGCGCCATGACGTCCTCACTGTACTGCGCGGTGGCCTGCTTTTTGATAAATTCGACGATAGCGTCGCGCTCCTCGTCACTGACGAAAGCGCCCTGAACGCGCATAGGCTTTCCGCAGCCGATGGGCGCGTACAGCATATCGCCCATGCCTATGAGCTTCTCGGCGCCGGAGTTATCGAGGATTATGCGGCTCTCAAGCGCGGAGGACACCGCAAAGGCAATACGGCTCGGTATGTTTGCCTTCATAAGTCCCGTGATAACGTCCGCAGATGGGCGCTGGGTGGCGATGACAAGGTGCATACCGGCGGCGCGTCCCATCTGTGCAACGCGGCATATGCTCTCCTCAACGTCCTTCGACGCCACAAGCATTAGGTCTGCCAGCTCGTCGATAACAACGACAACGTTCGGTATCTTAGGCTGGTCGTTTTCAATAAGGTGCTGGTTATACGCCTCAAGATTGCGAACACCAAGCTCCGAGAACAGGCGATAGCGCTTGAGCATTTCCGTAACCGCCCATTGCAGCGCGCCCGCCGCCTTTTTGGGGTCGGTCACGACAGGGATGTACAGATGCGGGATGCCGTTATACACTCCCAGCTCTACCATCTTCGGGTCTATCATGATGAGCTTCACATCGTCGGGATTCGACTTATACAGCAGGCTTATGATAAGCGAGTTCATGCACACCGATTTGCCGGAGCCGGTCGTGCCCGCGATAAGCAGATGCGGCAGCCTTGAGATATTTCCGACGACCGCCTCGCCCGCGATATCCTTGCCGATGGCAAATGAGAGCTTGGATTTGGACGCAGCAAACTTTTTTGAATCTATTATGTCCCGCAGATAAACGGTGCTTATAAGCTTATTTGGCACCTCGATGCCGACAGTGGATATCTTATCGGGTATCGGCGCTATGCGGACGCTGACTACGCCTAGCGCAAGCGCTATATCGCCCGCAAGATTTGTCAGCTTGCTGAGCTTCACTCCCTGCTCAAGCTCCATATCATAGCGCGTGACGGTCGGGCCGTGCGTCGTATCGACTATTCTCGCGTTCACGCCGAAGCTCTGTATCGTGCTTTCGAGGCGCTCGCGGTTGGTACGCAGCTCCTCGTCGGCGTTGGGAGTGGTGGCATGACCCTTCTTGAGCAGGAATATCGGGGGCTTTTCATACTCGCCGTCCTTGGGCGCGGCTTCGATCTCGTCCAATATCGCCTCCGTCTCGGCTGCGACCTCCGCGGCTGTGGCTTTCTTCGGCGGGTCGGATACGGCGCCGCTCCTGACGCTGCCGCGCCCGCTGAGCGTCACCGGAGCTACTCCGGCTATTGCCTCCGCCTCCTCGACGGATATCGGTTCAACATTATCGGTATTTGGCTCTGCCGCCTTCTTGCCGGAGCGCCCGCCGCGTTTCTCCGCCGCCTCGTTTACGGTCGGCTCCTCCCTGCCGCGAGCTTTTTTGGAGAAGGTTGGCTCGTCATCCATCGGAATGTCTATCGCCCTGCGCTTTGCGGTCTTTGCGCGAAGCTTTTCTTCCTCGTCCTCTTCTTCTATGAAGTCCTCAGCGCTTTCAGGCTCGGATTTTTTCGCGGGCTTCGGCTCGCTTTTTTTCGTCTCGCGGCTGCCGATACACGCTATAATTTTGCGGATAGTTATATTGAGCGAGGCAAGGAGGAAATATACGAGTGCAAGGAACAGTATTATTGCCGCTCCGTAAATGCTGAACGCCTTCTGGAGCACAAATGCCAGCAGTCCTCCTATAACGCCGCCGCACTTCATGGCTATGCCGCCGCTGTACAGGGTCTTGAAAACAGCGCCGACGCCGTCAATATTATCAACGACTATATGCGACAGCAGAACATCCATAAGCGCGCCGACCATGAGCGGCAGCAGCAGGGCCGCAGTCATCCGCCAGGCAACGGGTCTGCCCTTGTGGAAGCCGAGGATGACCGCGACCAGTATGAACACCGGCGCGCACACCCAGAAGCCATAGCCGAACAGTCCCTTGAGCAGCGAGCATATCCAGCCCACGACAAAGCCGTCGTGAGCGAAAATTCCTATCACAACAAACATCGCCGCGAACACGAAGCATATCGCCGCGCCCTCTCGCCGGAAAGAGCCGCTCGGCTCTGCGACAGCAGTATTAGCCCTGCTCTCAGACTTTGCCGGGCTTTTTCCCTTTGTATTGGTTTTTTTCTTCTTTGTGGTCTGTGCCATTACTCAGGTTCCCCTGCCTTTATCAGAATATCATTGAAAGCACGATCGTCAGCACGCCGACTACCCAGCAGTAGTAGGCAAAGCCGCCGAATTTGGCTTTCCTTGCAATCATTTTAAGAAGTCCTATCGCAAGCACGCCCGACACCATGGCCGCGATCATGCCGAAAAGATAGGCCGGGATGAGAGATGCGTCAATGCCGACCTTTATAGCGTCGACAAGCTCAAGCACCGTTGCGCCGAGCACCGCCGGTATGCTCATCAGCAGTGAAAACTTCACCGCGTACCTGCGATCCTGCCCCGTGGCTATGCCCGCCGTGATGGTCGTTCCCGAACGGGAAAGACCCGGCAGCGTTGCTACGCACTGGCACAGTCCGATGATGAGCGCGTCCTTAAACAGCATATTCTTCTCTGTTTTTGTGCCCCTTGGCATTTTATCGGACACGAAAAGCATGCAGCCTGTCAGGATGAGTGCGATGCCCACATACAAGGTTGAGCTTGACAGCCCTTCGATATAATGATGCACCGGAAGAATGAGCACCAGCGGAAGCGTTGCCGCAATGATGAGCATGAACATCCTCGCCGCAGGATACTGTCTGCGCTGTCCGGCAGGCGCGCTATTTCGTCCGGTGAACAGGTCGATAGTCTCCGTGAACATCGACTTTATGTCCGGCCAGTACATAAAGCATATAGCTACCAGCGTGCCGAAGTGCAGCAGCACATCAAACAGCATATGCCCGCCCTCTATATCGGACATGTTGAATAAGTTTTGAAGTATTGCCAAATGTCCCGAGCTGGATATGGGCAAAAACTCCGCAATGCCCTGCACAAGTCCGAGAATTATGGCTTCAAGTATGCTCATAGCCCGCTCTCCTTTGTGTTTTTCGGATATTATGTATACCTAACTTTGTTATTTTATCATATAAGCTCCAAAAGCACAATACCCAATTCAGTCTGTGGAAAAGTCTAAAATGAATACATCGGTTACGATAACGGAAGGGGGAGCTCGAGGGGGCAGCAGCCCACCTCGAATTAGATAAATAGCCATCAAAAAAGTCTGATTTATCAGACTTTTTGACGAGTGAAGCTCGGTTTTTCGTGAAATGTAATTTCACAAAAAACATGGCGTTTTTTTGAAGTGTGTCAAAAAGTCCGGAGGATTTTTTGGCACACTGAAAAGAAGACGGTGGCGCCGTCTTCTTTTCAAATCATTTGCTGTTTTTTTCAATCTCGCCGTGGAGATAATCCAGCGCGTCGGACAGCGTGCCTATGCCGTCTATCAGCCCGCAGGCGACAGCCTCCTCGCCGTAGATAACGCTGCCGACGTCGTTTGCTATCTCGTCGGTCGCCATCATGAGCTCCGTATATTTTTCGCGGCTCACGCCGGAGTGGGAGGTCACAAAGCCGACTATGCGCTCCTGTATCCTCGCAAAATAGTTATAGGTCTGTGGCACTCCTATAACGACGCCGTTCAGCCTTACCGGATGTATCGTCATCGCTGCCGACGGCGCTATAAGGCTGCGCTTTGCAGCCACCGCCAGCGGCACGCCGATGGAGTGGCCTCCGCCCAAGACCAGCGACACCGTCGGCTTTTTCATTCCCGCTATAAGCTCTGCTATGCCAAGTCCCGCCTCAACATCGCCTCCGACGGTATTGAGCAGGATAAGCAGTCCCTTTATCTCCTCGGATTCCTCAACGGCGGCAAGCAGCGGCATAATGTGCTCATATTTCGTTGTCTTGTTATCCTCCGGCAGAAGCTGGTGGCCCTCCACCTGCCCGATTATCGTCAGACAGTGGATGATCCCCTCCCTGCCCTGCTGCTGCGCGCTTCCTAATTCCTTTATCTCTTCCAAAAAAATCACCTCATACCTATTTTGGCAGGTATGAGGCGGTTTTAGTCTTTTATTTGTCCGTATACGCGGCCAGCACTCCACGATAGGTCATATAGCAGTCGAATTTCGCAACGGCCTCAAAGGGAGAGTGCATGCTCAGCACCGGGACTCCGGCGTCGATGGTGTCGATATCGCGGTTTGCCATGTACTTTGCTATCGTACCGCCGCCGCCCTGGTCTACCTTGCCAAGCTCGCTCATCTGCCAGACAACGCCGTTATCGGCAAACAGCCTGCGCAGATACGCGACCACCTCGGCCGAGGCGTCGCTCGTGCCGCTCTTGCCGCGCGCGCCTGTGAATTTGCAGATGCCCATGCCGTAATTGAGCTTTGAGTCATTGCGCTTTTCCGATACCTCGGGGAAGTTGGGGTCAAAGGCCGCCGTTACGTCTGCCGACAGGCAGAAGCTTTTTTCAAAGCAGCGGCGCAGCGGCACCTGCTGGATCTCGCAAAGCTCCTCCATGAAGCACTCAAACGCCCTGCTCTGCATTCCGCTCACGCCGTCAGAGCCGGTTTCCTCCTTGTCCGCAAGTATGCAGACGCAGGTTCTGTCGGGCACACCGTCAATATCCAGAATTGCTTTCAGCTCCGCATAGGCGCACACGCGGTCATCGTGGCCGTAGCCGCCGATAAGAGAGCGGTCAAGTCCGATCTCACGAACCTCAAACGCGGGCACCGCCGTAAGCTCGGCGGAGAGGAAGTCCTCCTCGACTATGCCGTATCTGTCATTGAGTATGCTCATGACGGCAAGCTTTACCCTGTCGCTGCCCTCTCCGGCATAGGGCACGCTGCCGATGAGGATATTGAGTCCCTCGCCGCTTATGCCCTCTTCCATTGTTTTTTTCATCTGATCCTTGCCGAGATGCGGCAGGAGGTCGGTAATCACAAACTGGGGATCGTCGGGGGCGCGGCCGATGCTGACGTCTATCGTCTCTCCGCTTTTGAGCGCCACAACGCCGTGCAGCTCAAGGGGGATCGTCACCCACTGGTATTTCTTGATGCCGCCGTAATAGTGCGTTTTGAAAAAAGCCAGCTCATCGGACTCGTACATGGGATTTTGCTTTAAGTCTATGCGGGGAGCGTCAACATGCGCTCCGGCGATGACACAGCCATTATCGAGCTTCTTTTCGCCGATGACGGCCAGCATGAGCGCCTTGCCGCGGTTATTGCTGTAAACTCTGCTGCCGGCCTTCAGGCTCATGCCCGCCTTAAACTCAACAAATCCCGCGTCCTCGGCAAGCTCTATCGCCGTCTTGACGGCTTCCCGCTCTGTGCGGTTTTCGTTCAGAAAAGCCATGTAGCCACGGCAATAATCCTCCATGGCGATGCGCTGGTTGGTGTCCATCACATCATAGCCGTTTTGCTGCTTATAAAACAGCGCGTTTTTAATTTCATCCATTTTTCAGCACTTCCTTAAACAGTTTGTTGCATTTTTTTTCAAAATCCTTTTCGCTTCCGTCGTTACGAAGTATATAATCACAGCGTTCCTCAAAATATTCGTTCGGATACTGTGCGTTTACCCTCATCATGGCATATTCGCGCTCTATGCCGTCACGTTTCATTATACGCTCAATGCGCGTGGTTTTATCCGCCACGACGCCTACGACCGACCTGCACTTTGCGCCTAATCCGCTTTCGATAAGCGCGATGGCGTCAATAGCGGCGAGAGTGCCGCCCCGCATCGCCCAATCCTCAAGAAGCCGCTGCACCTCAAGGCCGATATAATGGTGGGTTATGGCATTAAGATCCTCCAGCGCCGCATCGTTTGAGAACACGACCGCGCCAAGGTTCTTGCGGTCGAGCCTGCCGTCCACGACAGAGCCGGGGAAAAAGTGCTCGATATCTGCGAGCATCGCGGTGTTTGTCTCCAGCATTTCATGGTAGAGCGCGTCGCAGTCGATTATCATTGCGCCCTTCTTCTCAAGCGCTCTGAGCGCCGTGGTCTTGCCGCAGCCTGTGCCGCCGGTTATTCCTATGACGGTGAGATTATCCGCAAGGGCCGAGCGTATGCTCGGCTCCGAAAGCGCACCGGAGCGCAGTATTTTATACGGTACGCTGCTCATGTCTATTATAGTCGATTCCGTACCTATGCCGCAGCGCCCGCCGTCAATTACAGCGGCGATCTTACCGTCAAAATACTCCATGACCTCCTGCGCCGTCTTGGGGCTTTCGGCGCCCGATGGGTTTGCCGAGGGAGCTGCAAGCGGCAGCGCGGATTTTTTGATAAGCTCCAGCGTCATGGGGTGATCCGGACAGCGCAGCGCAACCGTCTCGCCTCCGGCGCGCACGATATCGGGAACGATATCCTTAGCCTTCAGCACGATAGTCAGCGGCCCCGGCCAGAACTTTTCGGCAAGGCGCTTTGCCTGCTTGGGAACCGCCTCGCAGTATTTTGCCATGGCGCTCTTCCCCGCGACCATAAGCGAGAGCGGCTTTACCTCCGGTCTGCCCTTTGTTTCGTATATCTTCTCGACAGCAGTCGCGTCAAGGCCGTTTCCCGCAAGGCCGTACACCGTTTCGGTCGGCACGGCTACAAGCTCTCCGTCCTTTATGAGCTTCGCCGCGTGACTCAATTTTTCCGTAATTATCTCAGTTTTCATTGCTGTTCCGCCTGATTTTTTAATTTTTCCGCCTGATCGCTGGTCACAAGCGCGTCTATGATCGGGTCAAGGTCGCCGTTAATGACGCTTGAAATATTGAAGTTGCGCACATCGCCGGAAAGCCTGTGATCGGTTACTCGGTTCTGCGGAAAATTATAGGTTCGCACCCTGTCTGATCTGTCGCCCGTGCCGACCTGACTTTTGCGCTCGGCGGCTATGGCGGCGGCCTGCTTTGCCTGCTCTGCCTCATACAGCTTTGAGCGCAGTATCTTCATCGCCTTGTCCTTGTTTTTGTACTGGCTGCGCTCATCCTGACATTCGACCACAACGCCCGTGGGGATATGCGTTATGCGGATGGCGCTCTCTGTCTTATTAACATGCTGACCGCCAGCGCCGGATGAGCGGTAGGTGTCTATCTGAAGGTCGGCAGGGTTAATGCTGAACTCGACCTCCTCGGCTTCGGGAAGCACCGCCACCGTCGCCGCCGAGGTGTGTATCCTGCCGCCGCTCTCGGTTTCCGGAACGCGCTGCACGCGGTGTCCTCCGGCCTCGAATTTGAGCCGCGAATACGCGCCCTCGCCCTCGACGACGAAGCTTATCTCCTTTATACCGCCAAGCTCCGTTTCGTTTACGTTTACAACGTCTATCTTCCAGCCCCTGCTCTCGGCGTACATGGAGTACATTCTGAACAGGTCATATGCAAACAGCGAGCCCTCCTCGCCGCCGACGCCGCCGCGTATCTCCATGATTATATTGCGCTCATCGTTTGGATCCTTGGGCAAAAGCAGTATCTTCAGCTTTTCCTCAAGCTGCGAGCATTTTTCCTTTGCCTCGGAATACTCCTCCTGCGCAAGCTCCTTAAACTCAGGGTCGGACATGAGTTCCTCTGCTCCCTGCATCGCCGCGCGGCACTTTTCATACTCCCTGTAGGCCATGACAATCGGCTCAAGCTCCTTCATCTCACGGGCGCATTTCGTGTAGGCGGCGGGGTCTGCGTATATGCTTCCCTCCTCCATGCGCCGCTCGATCTCGGCGTACCTGTTGTCAAGCTGCTTCAGTTTCTCATGCATAGCTGTCTCCTGTGCATACATTATGATAATAGATTATTTTAGCACATTTTTCATCATGTGTAAACGAAAAAAGCAGCGGCGCTTTATGCGCCGCCGCTTGCTTCTATAATACTTTATTTTATAGTTACGTTTACATAGATAATGTGTCCGTCTATCGCGGCTATGATCTCGTTAGCAAGGCCTATGAGCATACCGGCATCGCTCTCGTCGGCAGTCAGCAGCTTGCTGAGAATGCCGTCAAAGTCAGTTCCGGCGCCGTTGGCCGTCACGGTTATATCCTTGATAAGAGTGACGGTGCCCTTTTCCGTGGCAACGCTTGTGCCCTTCTTTATAACTACTGTAAACTCATTGCCGTCGTTCTGAACGCCGGTTTTAAGGTCAATGCACTGCTCTATCGCGGCAGCGATGGTCGCAGGGTCGGCAGTGTTATCAATGGTGAGGTTGTCCTTAACGTCGTCCTTAAAGCCGAGGCGCTCTGTTCCTATCTGGATATACGAGCCGTTTGCCAGGGTAACGGAGTTGCCGGTTTTGAGCAGGTTCATGAAGAAATTCTTAACGCTTACAAGCTCCTGCATCGCGGCGTCAGCCTTGGCGCTGTCGGTCGGGGTCGAGGTGATGAGTCTGCCGCCCTCGGCGTCCTGACCATAGACGTTGAAGGTGCAGTCTTTTCCGTTTACGCTCGCCTTGACGGTCGCAAAATTGTAGTCATACGCTGCGGAGAACATGTCCCTGGGACTGAACTTGCCGTCAACGCCGGTTTCATACTCAGCACTTGTCTCAGTCATTCCAAGCTTCTTGAGATCTTCGCCGGGCACTACGCTCACGGTGACCTTAGCGGTGCTGACTTCATTGTTCGGAATGTAAAGCTGCGTACTGTAGTCGCCGAGCACGTCAAAGCTCAGGCTTGCGTCGCCAGCGGTGGCGGCTACGGATATGACACTCTCGTCGGTTGTCACGAGCAGGCGGCTTATCATGACCATCATCTGGGCACGGGTCAGATTTGCCTTGGGGCGAAATTCGCCGGAGGGATAGCCCGCAATGACCTCGGTGAGGTTCATTGCGGCAACGGATGCCTTGAAAACATCGGATATGCTCGCGCTGTCTGTAAATTTCGGCTGCATGCCCGTGGTGTCGAGCTTAAAGGCGCGGCAGAGCATAGTCGCCGCCGCCTCGCGGGTGATATTTGCTTTGGGCTTGAACGTGCCGTCAGAATAGCCGTTGATAACTCCGGCCTTGACGCACATCGCGACATAAGGCGTAAGATTGCTGTTGGGGTCAACATCGCTGAATCTAAGCTCCGCCTTCTCGGTGTAGCCCATGAAGTTTGCTACTACCTTTGCAAACTGCTCGCGGGTGATGTTATTCTCCGGCCTGAAGGAGCCGTCGGGATAGCCGCCGACTATGCCCGCTTCCGCTACAAGGTATATGGAATCCTTTGCCCAGTAGCCGTCCGGCACGTCGGTGAATTTAACATCTTCAGCCGCCAGAGCAGGCACTGCAAGAGCGAAGATCATCACCATGCACAGGATAAGTGATATGGCCTTTTTTGCTTTCATTTTATCGCACTCCTTAATTATATTTGTATATATGATACCATCCCAGAGGCCAAATGGCAATTATTTTGCGCGGTTTTATAATAATAAAGTATTATTGCATTTTTCCGAAACCGTGTTATACTGTGCAACGCGGATAAAAATAAAAGGAAGATGTATAAATTGGAAACGGCAAAGGAAAGAAAGCAGTTAGATATGCTGCACGGGCCCATCTGGGACAAAATCCCAAGATTTGCCCTGCCAATCGCGGCGACTGCTATACTTGGACAGCTTTTCAACGCAGCCGATATCGCGGTAGTCGGCAATTTCACCGGTGATCTGCGCACGGCCTCGGTGGCAGCCGTTAGCGCAACAAGTGCGATAATCGGTCTTGTCATAAACCTCTTTATAGGAATTTCCCTCGGCGCGAACGTGACGATAGCCTATGCCGTGGGGCAGCGGGATGAGCAGGCCGTGAGTCGCGCTGTACATACAGCCATAGTCTTGGCAGTGCTCGGCGGCCTGCTGGCCGCGACCGTCGGCGAGCTTATAGCTGCGCCGCTGCTTGAGGCGCTTCGCACGCCGGATGAGGTTTTCCCGCTGGCGCTTCTGTATCTGCGGATATATTTCGCGGGGCTTCCGGTCATAATGCTGTATAACTTTGAGGCCGCTATCTTCCGCAGCGTCGGAGAAACGAAAATACCGCTGATGGCGCTTACATTATCCGGCATACTGAACGTGATACTCAATCTGTTCTTTGTAGCGATACTGCACATGACGGTTGACGGCGTGGCAACGGCCACGGTTATCGCAAACGCCGTAAGTGCCGCGATTTTGTACTACAAGCTCCGCCGCACCGACAGGGTCATCCGAGTGTCCCCGAAGGCGCTTCGCATCGACGTTAAAAGCATGAAGCGCATGCTGCGTATCGGCCTGCCCGCCGGTCTGCAAAGCGCGGTGTTTTCCGTTGCGAATATAATTATTCAGAGCGCTATCAACAGCCTTGGTACCATCGTCATGGCCGCCTCCGGCGCTTCGTTCAACATTGAGATAATCACCTATAATATTCTAAACTCCTTCAGCCAGGCATGCACCACCTTTGTTGGGCAAAACTACGGCGCCGGGGACGTTAAGCGCTGCAAAAGGACAATGCTGCTGTGCCTTCTTGAGGGTGCCATCGCCTTAGCTTTAGCCATTGCACTGATCCTGCCTTTCGGCAAGCAGCTCCTGTCTGTTTTCAACAACGACCCGCAGGTCATTGACGTCGGCTACATCCGGCTGGTGACGCTCATGACGGCGCACATATTCAGCCTTTGCTATGAGGTGCTCTCCGGCTACCTGCGAGGCTTCGGGATATCCGTTCTGCCTGCCGTGCTGACTATGGTCGGCGTGTGCGGCACAAGACTGAGCTGGATATATTGGGTATTTCCAAAGAGCCAGACCTTCCAGACGATTATGGCGGTATTCCCCATCTCCCTTGCGCTGACGGCACTGCTGATGCTGATAGCGGTGCTGTGCTGCCGCCCGGCACGGCGCTTCGCCGCAGAACGTTAACGCAAAAAACGACAGCCTACAGGCTGTCGTTTTTTCATTTGTAATTTTGTAATAATAAGAAACGGGTGATCCCGGCTGTAATCATGTCAATAGCCGTAAAATCTTTTATTTATCACGATCCATTTTACGCAAGCTCTTATGTGCCGCCGATATCTGCGCTTTTTTCGGCTCTTTTGCGGGTATAGAGATAGAGAACCGCCACCAATGCCGTGGAAAGCAGATCAGCCACCGGCTGTGCCCAGGCTAAACCCGACGCACCTAAGGCCGCTTTCAGGATAAACAGCGCCGGTATATAGATTATTCCCTGACGGCTGAGGTTTACGATCAGCGCCGCCGTGGCCGCGCCCATAGCCTGCAGAGCGTTGCTGAGCACATAGAACGCACCAAACAGGAAGCTGGTAGTCAACAGGATGCGGGAAAACTGCACGGCATAGTCAAAGGCGGCAGGATCGGTAAGGAACGCGCTGACGATACCGTTGGTGAACAGATAGCACACCCCGGTCATCACCACGCTGAGCGCCAGCGAGAACACAAGGGAAAATTTCATGACCTTTTTAAACCTCTCCCACAGCTTTGCCCCAACGCAATAGCCCAAAAGGGGCTGTATGCCCTGCCCGAAGCCGATACAGACCATGCCGGTCATCATAGTGACCTTCATCGCCACGCCTATCCCCGCCAGCGCCATGTCGCCGTAGTCGGTCATGAGGGCGTTTACAATGATCTGGCTGACGCTCATCAGAAGCGAGCCCAATGAGGCCGGTATGCCGATAGCGAGGACGCCGGAGCACACTCCGCCGCCCAAGGTGAAGTCTTTGATGCGGATGCTGAGAGTTGAGCTTCCGCGCAGGAAATACAGAATATAGTAGCCTGCGCCTACGACATTGCCAATGACCGTGGCGACAGCGGCTCCCGCGATGTCCCAGCCAAACACCAGAATGAGCAGAGGGTCGAGCACCACATTCAGCAGGTTGCCTATGAGCTGACCCATCATAGCCTTCCCGGACTGCCCCTCGGCACGGATAACATTGGAATAGCAGTTTCCGATAAGGACAAATGGGCCGCAGCAGCTTACAATCGTCAGATAAGTTTTGGCGTAGTCCCATGTATCCGGCGTAGCGCCGATCCAACCGAGTATTTCATCCATGAACAGCAGGAAAAAGGCGGACATGGCAGCGCCTACCGCAACACAGCCCCACATGCAGAACGAGCAGACCTTTTTCGCGTGATCCTGCCGGCCCTGTCCCATAGCGCGGGAGATGACCGAGGTGCCGCCTATACCGAACACGGTGCCCACCGCCATAAAGATAAGGAACACCGGTGTGGCAAGGGATACGGCGGCCACCTGAAGGTCGTCATGAGTCTGGCCGATAAAAAATGTGTCCGCTAAGTTATAGATCAGCACCATCACCATGGCGGCCATCGCAGGCAGCGCGTTTTTCATGACCGCCTTCGGAACCGGCATATTGCGAAACAGCTCCGTTGAATCTTGATTTTTCATAAATACCTCCCAAAAACATCAGCACGCTTTTAATAGCAAGCTATTATTATATGTCAAGAAAGTACCCGTCTATCGGGTATTTTCTCAGCGTAATGTGTCGCAGACCTTTTTGAGCAGCGAATAGAAGATGCTTCTTTCCGTCTCGGTCAGTCCGGAGAGCAGGCGCTCCTCCGTCTGTATGCGGTGCAGGTCTGTTTTTTTCACGCGCTCTGCTCCCGCAGAAGTGATTTTGACGATCTTAATGCGCCTATCCGACGGATCGCCGAAAGACTCCGCCAGAGCCTTGCGCTCCAGTCTGGAAACGATACCTGCCGCCGTGGACTGCGCCACATGAAGCCGCCTTTCCAGCTCCTTTAAGGTAAGCTGTCCATCCTCGGCGTCGTTCAACTCCAAAAGCGCACCCAACTGCGCTATCGTCAGATCCTGACCGCGGAGAGCATTGTTTGCGTTTTTCTCCAGCTCGTCGTTTATTTTTTTCAGCAGCGCCCCGCAATCCTTACGTTCTTCCATTAGTACGCCTCCTATCCGTCAAAATATAATAGCACGCTGTTGTTTTAATATCAATAGCATGATTTAGTTTTTGAAAGCAAGTGACTGCCGCTCCTGTCCTGACGGGCATAGAAAGCAGTCCTTCGGTGCGGTTAAAAATCAACGCCGGGGCTAATGGGCAGGCGTTGACCCAAGCGTTTTCAACGGGGCTTTAGACATTAATAGGTGCAACACTTGATAGCCTATTACCGCTAAAAACAGCTAAAATCGCCTAATTAATGGGCGTTCCAAAAGTAGCAAAAAGCCCTGAAACCATTGAAATTTCAGGACTTTTCGTGGTACGCCCGACGGGATTCGAACCCACGACCTTCAGAGTCGGAGTCTGACACTCTATCCAGCTGAGCTACGGGCGCTTTTGCTCATGTATTATAGCAAATTGCGCTGTCAATGTAAAGCAAAATTTGTCCGCGCGGCTCAGGCGGCGCCTATTCTTTTTCGTTTGATAAGGGCGTTGACGTTTGGCCTCAAATCTGCTAACCTATGCTTTGAAAGAAGGCACGATTTATGGAACTTTGGGATATTTACAACATTGACAGGCTGCCCACCGGCGATACCGGCGTTCGCGGCACGAGACTTTCCGGCGGACAGTATCACATGGTGGTTCACGTCGGGATCTTCAATTCCGAGGGCAAGCTGCTCATACAGCGGCGCTGTATGCAAAAGAACACATTCCCCGGGAAATGGGACGTCACCGTCGGCGGAGCCGCCCTGAAGGGCGAGACGAGCCGTCAGGCGATGCACCGAGAGCTCTCGGAGGAGTTAGGGCTCGATATTGATTTTGACGGCATCCGTCCCAAGCTCACAGTTAATTTTGACGAGGGCTTTGACGACTACTATCTTATTTGCCGGGATGTTGAGCTGTCCGAGCTGAGGTTTCAGGCCGAGGAGGTCATGGACGCGCGCTGGGCTGATTTGAGCGAGGTGTTCGCACTCATGGACAGCGGCGAATTCATTCCGTACATGAAAAGCTTTATCGCACTGCTGTTTGATATGAGGCGCAGCCCCGACAATCTACAAAGCTAAAACACCGAGGATCATTCCTCGGTGTTTTCTTCTTCGCCTGACTCTTCGTCAAATTCGTCATCGTCCGGCTCTTCGTCCTGCTCGGTACTGTCATTATAGTGCAGCGCGCTGCCGGACACCAGCTTTTTATGCGATATTTTCTTTGTTATGCTGCCGGCCACGCCGCTCACCATGTTCTGCGCCACAAGATGCTTGCCGATTATGGCCGCCAGATCAGTTTCCGGCGAGAGGTCGGACACCGTACCCTCCATTATCGACAGGCTGCGCCAGAACATCGTCAGCGATTTCGGAACAAGGATGCCGAAGTCGCGGGCTATGCGGTAAAGGTCAGCGAATATATCCACCGCGCTGCTCATCTCCGCCATGGATATAATGCGGTATTTATCCAGATACACACGCATGCGCTCATAATACGCTTCCTTATCGAGCGTCGGGTCATGCTCGCATATCGACAGCACGGTATCGGCAAAAACAATATAGTCGTTGCTGACGATAGACTTCATGCATATTTTAATGAGCCTTGCGTCGGTCTCCGTGAGCCTGCCCATCATGCCCAAATCAAGCCACACTATCTTCCCGTTCCAGACCCGGACGTTTCCCGGGTGGGGGTCGGCATGGAAAAATCTGTCCTCCGCAAACTGCTTAATATAGTTATTTATAAACTTTGTGCAGACCTCCTGAACATCGTAGCCCTGCTCGGCCATCGCCGCCTTGTTGTCTATTTCAAAGCCGCCGATGTACTCCATAACGAGCACGTTTTTGGTACTCAGCTCGTCATACACCTTCGGGCAGTAGACATACTTTATGCCCTCGATATTTTCGCGCACACGGCGTATATTATCCGCCTCGCGCTCAAAATCCATCTCCTCCTGAGCAACGGCCCAGACCTCGTCAATGGTGTCGCTCAGGTTCATGACATTGTTTATCTTCTTCAGCTTAATAACGTTCAGAGCGGCTTTGAGAAGCCTCACATCCCGCTCCATCACGGAGTATATCTCCGGCCGCTGTATCTTCACGGCGACGTGCGTGCCGTCGAGCAGGACAGCCTCATGCACCTGTGCGATCGAGGCCGCGCCCAAAGGATACGGCATGATGCGCTCAAATACCGTGTTCCACGGCTTTCCGTATTCGTCGGAAATTATCTCGCGTATCTGCGCCGTCACGAGCCGCGAGGCGTCCGTGCGCAGGCTCTCGAGCTTTTTGCAGTGCTCCATGGGTATTATCTCCGGGTGCATGGAGAGAAGCTGGCCGAGCTTGACGAAGGTCGGCCCCAGCTCCTTAAACATATCGCACAGCTTATCGGGGCTTATGCCCTGCGTAACTTTATATTTGCTTATTATTTTTACTATCTCGAACAGACGCTTTGCGTCCGCTCCCGTCTCCATTGCCATTTATTTTCCCTTCAATCTATCGCAGTATCAAGAATGTAGCAGGTGTGGGTCACGTTTCCGTCATCGGTGAAGTTCACTATGCTGCCCTCCACGGTCTCATATGTGTCCGGCCTGACGGCAAGCACAAGATTGCTCCCCTTTTCCCATAGATACACCGCATTCTCATAGCTTATATCGCCGCTGCGAAGCCCGACGCGGACAGTCATGCTCACATTTTCAAAGGTATACTCCTCCGACTCGCTGATCTCCAGCCGCCCTAACTCCTTGGGCGCGATAGAGGGGTCGATGATATATCCGCTCTTGACATCCTGGTTTTCGTCCTTGAATTTTACGGCGGTAAAATTCGACGGCTCTGTTTCGGTGTCAATGGTAAGAACGTCCGATTTCACAAGATACAGCGTCTTGCCGCCGCACCAGACCCACGAGTTCTCGCCGTATTTCTCCATGGCCTCGGCAAAGCGCTCGTGATCGCCGCGGCAGGCCGCCTGAGCCTCGGCGGGAGTCTCCGCCTCAAGGCCCTCGACCTTAAGCTCGTATACCGGAGCCACCTGCCTGTTCCGGGACAAAAACAGTCCGAAAATGACCGCAAGCGCCAGAACCGCGACCGCTGCGCATATTATGTAAACCTTATTTGAGGCTTTTCTTTGTTTGAACTTTGCAGACACGCTTTTGCCTCCTCAATCAGATTACATTTCATTTTAGCAGAAAACGGCTGATTAAACAAGACGTTTATGATTATTTGCAGGCATGAAAAAAACAGCCGGAGCATTTACTCCGGCTGAGGTGTCAAATCAGGGGGCGCACCAGTTCGGCTATGATAAATATTGCCGAGGTAAAAAGAAGGCCGCCGACGGGCACAAACGCCGTAAACTTTTGATCGGTTTTTGCCTTCATATATCTTTCAATCATCCAGTCGCCTATCAGGGAAACTACCGCTGCAACGCAGGCTAAAACGTGTACATCCCCATAGCTTGTGTATCTTCCCGTACCGTAAAGTATATTGATCATCCACGATACAAAAAGCAGGCAATATATAATTTTGAGAGCTATAAGTTTTGTTTTATTCATTATTAACTGTCCCTTAGCCAGAGTGGACGCCACAATGTTCAAGTCATTTATTTCCTGTAATTAATATACATTAGAATATTATATATGTAAACAGGTATTTGTAATTAGACAGGTTTTCTACCACTTACACAAGAGCGTGAACCGGTTTTTGGTCAAGCTGACGACTGATCCCCTCGAATCTATCCATAAATTGCAAAAAATAAAAGCCCACCTTAGGTGGACTTTTTTGGTGACCCGTACGGGAATCGAACCCATGTTACCGCCGTGAAAGGGCGGTGTCTTAACCGCTTGACCAACGGGCCATATAAAAGGCGCAGTATTTAAGCTGCGCCTTTTTGGTAGCGGCACCTGGATTCGAACCGGGGACACTGCGGGTATGAACCGCATGCTCTAGCCAACTGAGCTATGCCGCCATTTCTCAAATGAGCAATTGGAATTATACAAGACATAGCCCCGATTGTCAACAACTTTTTTAATTTTTCCGAAAATTTTGGTTTATTAGGCGGGCAGATAATTCATAGGGTCGATGCTCTGGCCGTCTTTGCTCATGGCAAAGTGGATATGGCTGCCCTGCCCTATCTCGCAGATGGCCGTTTTTCCGACAGAGCCGATGACAGCTCCGCTCTTGACCTTATCGCCCACGGCCACTGTGGGGGTATCGGCCAAATTCGAGTACACGGTCTTTATGCCGTTGCCGTGGCTTATTACGACCGTGGTGCCGTAAAGATCGTCCTGCTCAATGCTCTCGACCTCGCCGTCGGCAGCCGCGCACACGACCTCGCCCTGCTGGGCCAAAATATCCACGCCGTCATGCGTGCGCCAGTCGGCCATGGTGACGTCATACGCGAGCGCCTCCATGGTGTAGCCTCTCTCAACATCGCCCATAACAGGCCATATCCACGACGTGGGCTCCTCCCAGACATCGTCCTCAGACCACGTTCCGGCAGCTACGATGTCGCTGTCGTCCGCGCTGACGGTCTTGGGCGGAACATCGTTTGTCTCCGGAGCCGCAGGGCTGTCGGTAGGCGCGGGGCGGGTATTATCAAGCGTGATGCCCGGGTCAATATCCACCGTGCCGGGGGATTCGTGGGATGCTAAACTGTAGGCTGAGACGCCTATCACAAGTACACATAGCGCAAGGACTATGTAAAAGCCCTTGCCGGCAAAAAACTTATCAAGCTTACCGGTCTTATTGTTTTCCATAGATAAACCTCCTGTTGGATTTACCTATATTGTTGACCGTATATTGCGATTATATACAACATTTATTTGGCAGATAAATGTAAAAGGCAGGTTTTCACCTGCCCTTTACTATTTGCCTTTCATATATTCCGTTATTTTTTCAAAGCTCTCGTCGCTTATGACGTGCTCTATGCGGCAGGCGTCCTTCACTGCCGTTTCCGGCGACACGCCCATGCTCTCAAGCAGGCGCGAGAGCGCCTTATGCCGCTCGTACATTTTCTCTGCGATTGCTCTGCCGGCCTCGGCAAGCTCTATGTAACCGCCATCGTCAACCGTGACATAGTCGTTCTCCCTGAGCTGCTTTATGGCAACGCTGACAGACGGGCGCGAATACCCAAGCTCGTTTGCGAGGTCTATGCTTCGCACCATGCCCTTTTTCTCTTTCAATATCAGCAGCGTCTCAAGATAGTGCTCAGCCGATTCCTGAATCTTCATCGTCCTTCTCCTTTTCGCACTTTTTTGCGCACTTGGCGCAGTCGCCGCAGCAGCCGGTTTTCCCCTTGCGTATACAGTGTATGGCATACGCAAGCCACGCCGCAAGCAGGACGATTATTACAATCTCCATATCAGATAAACACTCCCAAAAGGAGATACACAGCATACGCCACGAGCCACGCAACGCAGCACTGTGAAATCATGACCAGCACCGTTTTCACTCCACTGCCAAGCTCGCGCTTTACCGCCGCAAGGGCCGCGATACAGGGGGTATACAGCAGGCAGAACACCAGAAAGCTGATTGCCGAGCGCAGGGTGAAAAGTCCGCCGAGCGTTGCCGCCGTGAGGTTTGCGCCCACGCCCATGAGCACGCCGAGGGTGCTGATAACGGCTTCCTTTGCCATGACGCCCGTCACAAGCGCGGTAGCGACGCGCCAGTCGCCGAAGCCGAGCGGTGCAAATATCGGCGCTATCCACGCGCCTATTATCGCCAGCAGGCTGTCGGTGCTCCCCGCCTCAACGACGTTAAGGCGGATATCAAAGCTTTGCAGGAACCATATGACGATGGTCGCAACAAATATGACCGTAAACGCGCGCTGAATGAAGTCCCACGCCTTTTCCCACATAAGCAGCAGCACGCTCTTGAGCGACGGCATGCGGTAGTTCGGCAGCTCCATGACAAAGGGAACGGGGTTTCCGGTAAACGCAGTCTTGCTGAGTATCTTTGCAGCTATTATTCCCACGATTATGCCGAAAACATACAGACAGGTCATAACAAGTCCGCCGTGGTCGGGGAAAAACGCCGCCGTGAACACCGCGTAAATGGGTATCTTGGCAGAGCAGCTCATAAACGGCACAAGCAGCATCGTCATTTTCCGGTCGCGCTCAGACGACAGCGTGCGCGTCGCCATGATGGCGGGAACGGAGCAGCCGAAGCCGATGAGCATCGGCACAAAGCTGCGGCCCGAAAGTCCTATGCGGCGCAGAAGCTTATCCATAACAAACGCCACGCGGGACATATAGCCGGTATCCTCAAGTATCGCAAGGAAGAAAAACAGCACTACTATAAGCGGAAGGAAGCTGAGCATACTGCCAACACCGGCAAACACGCCGTCGATAACAAGGCTGTGGACAACGGGGTTTAAGCCGTATGCCGTGAGCAGGCCATCGATCCACGCCGTGAAGCTGTCAATTCCCATGGCAAGCAGATCGGACAGCCATTTGCCCAGCACGCTGAAGGTCATCCAGAACACGAAGGCCATTATCGCGATAAATGTAGGGATTGCAAGATACTTATTGGTAAGTATCTTATCTATCTTCACGCTGCGGAGCATTTCCTTGCTCTCCTGCGCTCTTATGACCGTCTCCGTACACACTGCCTCGATGAAGCGATAACGCATATCCGCTATCGCGGCGTTGCGGTCGAGCGTGCTCTCGTTTTCCATCTCGACCACCGCGTGTTCTATAAGCTCCAGCTCGTTATCGCTGAGCTTGAGCGCGTTTATTATATCCTCATCGGCCTCAATGACGCGGGTCGCGGCAAAACGCGAGGGCACGCCTATGTTATCGGCGTGATCTTCCACGACGTGGCTGACGGTATGTATGCAGCGGTGCACTGGACCTGCGGAGCAGAAGTCTATCCTGCGGGGCTTGAGCTTTTTCTCGGCAGTCTCCTCCACGACGCGCATAAGCTCCTCTATGCCGTCTTTTTTTGCCGCCGATATCGGTACTACCGGTATGCCCAGCCTGTCGGACAGGCCGTTTATATCCACAGAGCCGTGGTTCCCGAGCAGCTCATCCATCATATTCAGCGCCAGTACTATGGGCTTGCCCATTTCAATGAGCTGCAAGGTAAGATACAGATTGCGCTCAATATTGGTGGCATCGGCGATGTTTATTATAACGTCGGGATTCTCATCGATTATGAAATTGCGGGTCACCTTTTCCTCACCGGAGTAAGGGCGTATGGAATAAATGCCAGGCAGGTCAACAAGGCTGTAATTTTTATGGCCTATGACCTGACCCATCTTATGCTCGACGGTGACGCCGGGGAAATTGCCGACGTGCTGATTCGAGCCTGTGAGCTGGTTAAAGAGCGTGGTTTTGCCGCAGTTCTGGTTTCCTACAAGAGCTATGACCATTAGATCTCCTCCTTGGGTCTGACCTCTATCTTGGCCGCGTCGTCCTTGCGGAGCGTCATAGTGTAGCCGCGCAGGAATATCTCAATAGGGTCCCCGAGGGGGGCTACCTTGCGCACCGTTACTTCGGTGTGCGGTATTATGCCCATATCCAGCAGATGGCAGCGCAGATCACCCTCGCCGCCAACCGTCAAAATCACAGCAGGCTTTCCAATAGGAAGCTTATCAAGCGTCATACATTAAACCTCCCTGCAAGTATAAACTGATGATATGTTAGTGTACACTTACACGGAGGTTTTGTCAATATTATGTCTTTGCTTTTTTTATATTTCCACAGTACCCACCGTCTCAAAATTCTGCATACTAAGCACTTTCATTCCAAAGTCGGAAACGATATACAGGAAATCGCCGACATACATTCCGCGCGATGAGCTCCATTCCTCGCCAAGGTCGGACTCAGCGCACTTTTTGAAGCCGTCCTCATCACTGTAGGAGAATATAACATACTTGCTTTCAGCGCCGAAGCCTATAACATTCTTCTCGGGGGATACTAAAAGCGCCTTGTGATTATACAGTGCCTCACTGTAATTTGTGCCGTCAAGCTCCAGCGTGTGCTTTGCCGTGACGTTTGCCTTGTCGCTTATATCGAACATGACAAGCTTCATGCCGCTCACCGCCCCGGTGTCGGTGTCAGCCTCGTTGCCGAGCCCGAAAAGCCGTGTGTCCGACCACGGGTGCAGGTACTCGGAAAAGCCGCTTATCTTCAGCTCGCTGAGTATTTTGGGAGCTTTCGGATTGGACAGATCAACTGCGAACAGCGGATCGACCTGCCGGAAGGTGCAGAAATACACGAAGGTGCCGTCAAAGCGCACCGAGTACACCCGCTCATCCTCGGCAAGACCCTTGACAGAGGATATCTCGTTTAAGCTGCCGTCAAGAACATACAGCGAGTTTGTGGTCTTTATCTCCTCCTCCGCAGGCTCCCAATTTTCAAAGCCGTGCTTTTCGTCCTTGTAGACTGTATAGCTGTCGATATCGACCGTTGTAACGAGCCTGAGCGCACCGTCATACTCATCCATGGAAAACTGGCTCTCGAGCAGTCCATCAACGGTTCCTGTCGCGGCGACGGTAAGGTCGGAGACATTTACGCGGGTTATATCGGTATACATACGGGAGGTGTAATCGCTGACGGTATATACATCCTCCTTGCGCTCGTTTGAGTATGTCTCCTCAAATCGCGGGCTGGCAAGATAAAGGCTTCTATCGTTCATATAAAGCAGCGAGCCTGCGCCAAGTATGGAGCGCTGCGCAAGCTGATTGCCGCTTGCCACATCGTAAGATGATACGACGATATAGCTTGCGCTCTCGCCCTCGGGCGCTATGGTGATAGATTTGCAGTCGGCGACGATGCTTTCGCCGTCCCTGTAAAAGCTCGGAACGAAGGTTTCGGGCTTGCTCTCATCCGGCTCGCTCCACACGGTGTAGGTGCTTATAAGGTAGAGCTTGCCGTCGTAAAGCCTGCACGATAGCTGCCAGCCGTCCTGACCTACTGTCTCCCTCAGCCTGGGAGCGGAGGGGTCTGAGACATCATAAAACTGTGCTATGGTTTTTTCCGTGTCATTCGATTCTTCATATGTCTTGACATCCTCGCGCATGCCATAGCACATCGTATATTTGTTCTCGACCAGCACCAGCGTCTTATCACAGATGTACAGCTCGCTTATATACTGATCCTCCGCAGTTTCGATCGTGCCGATCTTCGCGCTCTCCGCGCCCGCGGCCTTATAAATGACAACGCCGTTGCCGTTTACCGCGTAGATATACTCGCCGTCGGTCTTTACGATATCGCCCTCGTCAACGCCCTCGACCTGCACATTGGTCTGGGAAAACGCATCGTCGCTGGCAGCGGCTTTTACCCCCTCGGTCTCAAAGTTTCTCGCCCCGTTGTAATCGCCGTATATCTCCGTATCGGCCCGGCATTTTTTCACGGCGGCGTAAACTTGCGAGTAGTCAGCGGCGTTATTGTTTGCTGCCGGTTTACTCTGCGGCGCAGCGCAGGCCACAAGCGAGCACAGTATAACTGCACTCAGTACAAATGCTATTATTCTCTTCATATTTGCCTCCTTGAGCATTGTATTTGCTATTATTTGCACTTTTGACGAAGCAAACAAAGAAAATGTTTCATAAAAAAATCAGGAGACTCAAAAAGTCTCCTGATTTTATCGTTTTTTATGTACCAAGGTAGGCTGCCTTGACCTTTTCATCGGCAAGAAGCTCAGCGCCCGTGCCGCTCATGGTGATGCGGCCTGTTTCAAGAACATAGCCCGCGTGGGCGGTCTTGAGCGCCATATTCGCGTTCTGCTCGATAAGAAGTACCGTGACGCCGCGGTTGTTGATCTCCTTTATGATGTCGAATATTCCGCGCACAATGATGGGCGCAAGACCCAGCGACGGCTCATCCATCATTATTATCTTGGGGCGGCTCATAAGCGCCCTGCCGACCGCCAGCATCTGCTGCTCGCCGCCGGAAAGCGTGCCTCCGGCCTGCCATGAGCGCTCCTTGAGGCGCGGAAACAGGTCGTACACCCAGTTTAAGTCGTCGGTCAGGTCATCATTTCTGAGATACGCGCCTATTCTAAGGTTCTCCAGAACCGTCAGGTCGGGGAATATCTTTCTGCCCTCGGGAACGAGCGTGATGCCCTTGGTGACTATCGAGGTAGGATCCTTCGCGGTTATATCCTCGCCCTTGAACTCGACCTTGCCTCCAGCAGGCTTGACAATCCCCGCGATGGCGCGCAGGGTGGAGCTTTTGCCCGCGCCGTTTGCACCGATGAGGGTCACTATCTCGCCCTCGGGCACGTCAAAGCTGACGCCCTTGACCGCTTCAATACCGCCGTAATTGACCTTGAGGTCACTGATTTTCAATATTGCTTCACTCATCTTCAACAACCCCCAGATACGCATCGATAACATGCTGATTGTTCTGCACTTCCTTGGGCGTGCCCTGTGCGATCTCAGAGCCGAAGTCGATGACATATATATAGTCGGATATCTGCATGACAAGGTCCATGTGATGCTCGATAAGGAACACCGTCAGGTTATATTTCTCGCGTATCTCGTGGATAAAATGCGCAAGCTCGATAGTCTCCTGCGGGTTCATACCGGCCGCCGGCTCGTCCAAAAGCAGGAGCTTCGGGTCGGCCGCAAGCGCGCGGGCGATCTCCAAACGGCGCTGAAGTCCGTAGGGCAGACTCGTCGCGATCTCGTCCTTGTATTTGTCAAGTCCCTGCTCTTTAAGAAGCTCCATAGTCTCCTCGCGCATGCGCTTCTCCTCCTTGGCGTTGCCGCGGAAGGTCGCGGAGAACACGTTCTGCTTTGCGTTCATATGCTTTGCTATGAGGACGTTTTCAAACACCGTCATGCTGTTCCACAGGCGGATGTTCTGGAAGGTGCGGGCTATGCCCAGTTTGGTTATCTTATCGGGCGTGTTGGCAACTACATGGCCGAGATACATATCCCCGTTCTCGCCCTTATAGTTTTTCTTCATCTTGCCCTGCGGGTGGTTGCGGACGATAGGCTCGCCCATGAACTCGACAAGGCCGTTTGTCGGCTCGTAAACGCCGGTGATGCAGTTGAACGCCGTCGTCTTGCCCGCGCCGTTGGGGCCGATGAGGGCGATGATCTTGCCCTCGGGAATATCCAGAGAGAGATTGTTGACAGCCACAACGCCGCCGAACTGCATGGTTATATTCTCAACATGAAGCACATTATTACTCATTATGCAGCGCCTCCCTCTTCCTGTTTTGCGGCCTTTGCCGCCTTTTTGCTTTTGATCTTCCGTATAAGTCCGGCAAAGGACAGCTCCTTATTGCCCATGATGCCCTTGGAGAAGAACAGGACGATTATCATGATTACGACGGAGAAAACAACCTTGCGGAAGCCGTCGCGGAAGAAGGATACCTCGATATTGCCGAAGGGGAGCTTGCCGGAGTCGAGGAAGCGCAGCCACCACTCGGAGCAGGCGATGTACAGGAACGCCGCGATGCAGCTTCCCGAGACAGAGCCGATGCCGCCGATAACAACGATAAGCAGTATCTCATAGGTCATGGCCGACATGAACGCCGATGCCTGAACCGTTGTCTGGAACATCGCCAGCAGCGCGCCGCCGACGCCCGCGAAGAAGCTCGAGATGACGAAGGACAGCATCTTGTGCTTAAACAGGTTAATTCCCATCGCCTCCGCCGCGACCTCATCGTCACGGATGGCCTTGAATGCTCTGCCGTAGGAGGAATTTATCAGCAGGACGATCAGAATTATACATATCATCGCTATCAGGAACGGGAATATGGTGCCAAATTTGAACACATGGCCGCCGATGGCAAACTTCATATCGCTGAATGAAGTGTACTTACGCAGAAGGTTTGAGCCGTTTGTTATTGTGCCCAAGCCGTTCCACTGGAAGATCGCGCGTATGATCTCGGCAAAGCCGAGGGTCGCTATCGCAAGATAGTCGCTCTTAAAGCGCAGTACGGGGATGCCTATGAGCGCGGCAAACACCGCGGCGACAAGACCCGCGATTATAATGCATATGATAGCGCCGAGGAAGTTTCCGAGGTCAACGCCGAGAACGTTGCCGAGAGCCTCGGGGATCGAGAACTGAATAGCGCCGCCGTTAAAATACTGGTATACCGAGGCGTGCTGCGCGACGGGAATTGAGAAAATGGAGTATGCGTATGCGCCGACGAGCATGAATCCCGCCTGACCGAGAGAGAACAGGCCGGTAAAGCCGTTTAGCAGGTTCATCGAAACGCACAGCAGCGAATAGATAGCGCCTTTTTTCAGAACCGGAATGAGCATCAGGGTAAATTTGCTGGGCTTAACGAAGTTATCCAGTGCAAACAGCGCAACATAAAGTATGCCGAGGCACACTATCGTCAGCCACATCCCCTGCCGCTTTGCAACCTCCTCCGGTGTCTGGAGAGGCTTGGAATTTTGCATTGTACCGTTCATATCCTCACCTCACACCTTATCCGTTGCCTTCTCGCCGAATATGCCGGTGGGCTTGACGAGGAGGATAACTATCAGGAGAACAAAGGTGAACGCATCCGAGAAGATCGTCCAGTTCTGTCCTATGCCTTTTATGATATTCTCGCAAATACCGATTATAAACGCGCCGATGACAGCGCCGGGTATTGAGCCGATGCCGCCGAACACGGCCGCGACGAATGCTTTCAGGCCGGGCATTGCGCCGGAGGTCGGGACGACCGTCTGGTAGTTGGAGAAGTACAGCAGCGAGCCGACGGCAGCGAGGAAGCAGCCGATGACAAAGGTAAAGGAGATAACGGAGTTTATCTTTATACCCATGAGCTGGCTGGTTTCAAAGTCCTTGGACACCGCGCGCATTGCCATACCGATCTTTGTGTATTTTATAAGCAGCACAAGCACGACTATGAGCACCAGTGTGAGTATCGGGGTAACAATGGTGACCATTTTCGTCGTTGCTCCCCATATCGTGACCTTCTTTGTAAGGAACGGGATAACGGGGTATGTACGCGGCAGACCGCCGGTGAAATAAAGCGCGCAGTTTTGCAGCAGGTAGGACACGCCTATCGCCGATATCATGACCGACATACGCGGAGCGCTGCGCAGCGGCTTATACGCCACCTTCTCGATAACAACGCCGAGAACGACAGTCAGTACAAGGACGAGCACTATCGCCAGCCACATCGGCAGACCGCCTGCGATCGCATATATCATAATAAGTCCCGCAACCATGAAAACATCGCCGTGGGCAAAGTTTATAAGCCGCAGTATGCCGTAGACCATAGTGTAGCCTATGGCGATAAGGGCATACTGGCCGCCCACAGATATTCCGGAAAGCAGGTATTGCAGATTGTTATGCAAGAAATCAATCATCTGTTTACCTTCCTATTTCTTCTATTCTCCTATTTCTGTACAGGAACGCATAAATCCGCTCCAGCAGGCATTATTGGAGCGCATTTACACGTTCCTTGTGTATTACACTATTAAAGCCTGTATGGTGGGGACGTAAGGCACGCCCCCACCATCATTTCTTTGCTATTATTAAATTCTTTCTGTGACTGCCGGGATCATGCGGCCTTCTGGACTACAACGAAGTCCCATACGCCGGTCTCGGTGTTTGCGGTCTTTATGTATGCTGTGTCACGGTTTGCGTCGCCCGTGTCATTAAAGGAGATATCGCCGGAGATGCCGGTGTAGCTCACGCCGGGGAGTGCTGCCATAACTGCTGCCGGGTCTGCGCTGTCGGCAGCCTTGATAGCCTCGATTGCTACCATGTATGCGTCATAGCCCATAACGGTTACTGCGGAGAGCATATCGTCGCCGCCGTTATTCTCAAGGCGCTTGGAATCAGCTTTGATCCACTCCTTGATGCCGGCCTCGAAGTCAGCATTGCCGCCCTCTGCGTAGAAGGTGGAGACATACAGCTTGGTGTTCTTGCCGACGGTCGCGCCGACGATGGTGTTGTTATCCCAGGTATCGGAACCGAGCAGGGGGATATCAACGCCCTGTGCGTCAGCCTGCTCAACGATGAGCTGTGCATACTGGATGGAGCAGGGAGCAAATATTGCCTCTGCGCCGGCCTTTTTAGCGTTGTTCAGGTAAGAGGTAAAGTCGGAGTTATCAGCGGGGAAAGATTCGGTGATAACTTCCATGTCAAGGTCCTCAGCAGCTTCCTTGAAGTAGTTGATAAGACCCTGGTCATAGTCGTTGCCCAGCTCGCCTAAGCAGTAGACCTTGGTAGCCTTCAGCTGATCCTTTGCGAAGTTTGCCTGAACGGTGCCCTGGAAGGGGTCGAGGAAGCAGATGCGGAAGTAGTGCTCGTTGCCCTCGGTGACCTGGGGGTTAGTGCAGGTGACGCCGATGGCGGGAACGCCGGCTTCCTTAAAGGTGTCGGACGCTGCGATGGAAACGCCGGAGCCGTAGGAACCGAGAACAACGGAAACGCCCTCAGCGATAAGCTCGGTTGCTGCGGAGACAGCCTTCTCATTTACGGATTCGTTGTCGGCATAAACCAGCTCGACCTTATAGGTCTCGCCGCCGATTTCAACGGTGGGGCACTTCTCGTTTGCATACTGCATACCGAGGATCTCCTGCTTGCCGCCTGCGCCGTTTTTACCGGTCTGCGGCTCATAGACGCCTATCTTGATGACCTTCTCGTCACCGGAGCCGCCGTCGTCATTGCCGCATGCGCACAGTGAGAACACCATAAGCGCGGCAAGAACAAGTGCTAAAAACTTCTTCATTGGATTTTTCCTCCTAAAATATTTCTCAACTTTATATTGTCCGCATAGAACGAACATTTGTCTTTGCTCGTTGATATTGAGCATTATAAACTAATAATGAAGCAATTGCAACTATTTTTTGAATATTCTATTAATATTCAATACATATAGCCGCGATTTATCCTATGATTTTCGGGCTTGTGCGCCAGTCCGCGCCGCCGCGCCGCTCCTCCTTGGCGGCGTATCCGAGGACGTACAGGTCATGGGCGCTGCTGCATATATCGAACACGGCTCTGCACTCGGGGTCGAGCTCCTTAACGGCCGCGGGCTTTGTTATGACGGGTATCCTTGCTTTCCCATCCATCTCCCGCAACAGCGCACAGCCCTTTGCGGTGGCCGCCAGAACCCTTGCATAAGGCGGTATTTCCCGGGACATGCCGGCGCTTATGCCGAGGACGGCGCACATCGCCATACGGCGTATGCGGCTGAGAGCGTAGCGCTTGCTCTTTGACGCGGCTATAACGGCATCAAGCCCGCTCTCCTCCCGCGCCGCTTTCGCGAAGCGGTTGCTCAAGCCCTCTCCGGCGTCCGGCAGAGCCGCAAACGCGCTGTCGGGCAGCATGCGCAGGCGCGACATCATAGCGCCCTCCAAATTTGCCATGAGCACGGGGCCGCGTCCGAGCTTATCCTCGCGCCTGTATACCTCATACGCGCTCTCGGGAACCGCAGACGCGATATTCGCGCCATTTGAAAGCGCTCTGCGTATCTCCGCGGCGGATTTATTGTGTCCGCTCTCGCCTATCTCGTCGTGGCCGGAGCCGAAGCGCTGTATTGTAACGGGTTTTATCGACAGTCCCTGCTCATAGATTGCTTTTATATACTCCACGGCAAGGATATTGTTCGGCGTTTCAAGTTGGCTTGACAGCTCCCCCACTCGCTTTGCCACGGCTCTCTGCCGGGCGAGCGCAAAGGGTATGCCCTCCTGAGCCTCAAGCTCCCTGCGGATATCCGCGCCGATGAGCGGGTCAATGAGTATCTCCGCCAGCGTCTCAAGCGGCTCTGTCTCGCCGCATTCGCTCCCGAAGCTCAGATGCGTCACAACGCCGGTCGCGCCTAAAATGCCGACAGCACCGCGCGCAAAGCCCTCCGCCGAGGACAGTGCCCACGCTGTCGGAAGCTCCAGAACGAGGTCAACTCCGCTGCGCACGGCGGCCTCGGCTCTTGCGAATTTCGAGTAGACGGCAGCTTCGCCGCGCTGTATGAAATCGCCCGACATGACGCAGACCACAGGGCAGTCCTCGCCGAGGAGCCTTTTTGTCTCCGTAATATGGTGTTTATGCCCATAATGAAAGGGATTATACTCCCCTACTATGCCGATTACGCTCAAAACTCCCATCCCTTTCAAAAATTTCTTGATTTTTGTGCAAAATGTATTAAAATGATTCAGGTACAATACATCATACAATTATTTTTTGATTTTTACAATAAGAAAGGAATTTTATAATGAAGATTCTTGTTATCAACGCAGGCAGCTCCTCTCTCAAGTACCAGCTTATCGACATGGACACCGAGTCCGTAATGGCAAAGGGTCTCTGCGAGCGCATCGGCATCGACGGCCACCTCAAGCACAGCCCTCTGGTCGGCGGAAAGCCCGTATTCGATGAGGATATCGCTCTGCCCACCCACGCCGAGGCAATAGCCGCAGTCATCGACAAGCTCACAAGCGCCGAGTACGGCGTTGTCGCCTCCATGAAGGAGATCGACGCTGTCGGTCACCGCGTCGTTCACGGCGGCGAGAAGTTTGCATCCTCCGTTCTCATCACCGACGAGGTCATGGCAGCTCTTGAGGAGTGCACTCCCTTCGCTCCCCTCCACAATCCCGCGAACATAATCGGCATCAATGCCTGCCGCGACGTCATGGGCGATGTTCCCATGGTTGCTGTTTTCGACACCGCTTTCCATCAGACCATGCCCGGCAAGGCATACATGTACGCGGTTCCCTACGAATACTACAAGAACGACGGCATCCGCCGCTACGGCTTCCACGGCACCAGCCACCGCTATGTCTCCGGCCGCTGCGCAGAGCTGATGGGCAAGCCCATTGAAGAGCTGAAGATCGTCTCCTGCCACATGGGCAACGGCAGCTCCATCGCAGCTATCGACGGCGGCAAGTGCGTCGATACCTCCATGGGCTTCACCCCGCTGGTAGGTCTGCCCATGGGCACCCGCTGCGGCGATCTTGACGCAGGCGTCGTCCAGTTCATCATGAACAAGTACGGTATCAGCATAGACGAGATGCTCAACATTCTCAACAAGAAGTCCGGCGTTCTCGGCGTTTCCGGCGTATCCTCCGACTTCCGCGATCTCGACAACGCCGCTGCCGAGGGCAATGATCGCGCACAGCTCGCTCTGGATATGTTCCATTACTGGGTTGCAAAGGTTGCAGGCTCCTATGTCGCAGCCATGAACGGCGTTGACGCTATTGTATTCACCGCCGGCGTCGGCGAGAACTCAAAAAGCTCCCGCAAGGCCATTGCCGAGTACTTTGGCTACCTGGGCGTCACCATCGACGACGAGGCAAACTCCAAGCGCGGCGAGGATATCATGATCTCCACCCCTGACTCCAAGGTCAAGGTATTCGTCATCCCCACAAACGAAGAGCTTGTTATCGCACGCGACACCAAGGATATCGTAAGCTGATCATTACATTAAATTAAAATGCCGCTCCGTTTGGAGCGGCATTTCAGCGTGTCAAAAAAGTCCTCACGGACTTTTTTGCACGCTTCACAAACGCCACGTTTTTTGTGAAATTGCATTTCTCGAAAAACCGAGCCCTGCTCGTCAAAAAGCCTGATTTATCAGCCTTTTTGATGGC
>OLNX01000445.1_pt1 | contig 42876 bp, 40 predicted proteins | sample 1672611 | NCBI WGS metagenome assembly OLNX01 (sample SAMEA3136705, study PRJEB25190) | human gut metagenome | reverse complement strand
TCATCGTTGTCCTCATTATACCACGCATCGACCTTTTCGTCGAGAACACTTTCCAAATCCTCGGTGTTTCGCAGGCTGGCCTCCAACACGCTCATCCTCCGATGGAACGCGCTGCATTCAACAAGCGTGGTGGTTTCCTGCATGATTTCGCTGCTCATGAATATGCCTCTTTTGATTTGTAAAAAAGCGCAGAGACTGTCCAATGTACCTCGGACAGCCTCTGCTGTGAACCGCACAGAAGAGCTGAGCGGTTATGTACTATACCATTGTCTTGATGAATGCAGCAAGCGCTTCGCGCTGATCCTCCTTGAGCGCCGCAACACTGTTGTCAAGCTCACTCCGGGTATTCAGAGTGTTTGCTGGATCGTCCTCCGCAAAGAACTGAGCCAGTGTGATTCCGCAAGCGTCACAAATCGCATTTACCGTCGGAATAGACGGCTGATTGTTCCGCTTGAAGATATTACTGATCGTTGTCTGTGACAGCTTGGACTCCTGCGCTAACCGGTAAATTGTCCATCCACGCTCATCCATTAACTGTCGAATCCGCTGTTGTGCATTGAACATTGGTACCACCTACTATGCTATTCCGTGTCTGATACCTTGTTGATCTTATCCAACTTCGATTGGATGTACCCAAAAGCTGAAACGGCCAGAAGCAGGACTGCTGCACATGCCAATGCTACGATTTTTCTCTTTTTCATAAGCTTCTGCCACCTCAGTCAGAAACTTTTCAAACAAGTATCGCACGAATCCAATGTTCTCTTGAGATTATTGATAGCGGTTCTTGTAATACTTCTTATAGTAGCCGCCATCCTTTTTCTTGATGTTGTTGCGGACTACTCCGAGAATTTTGCTTCCGCTTTTCCTCAGTTGCTCTATGACCTCAATGGCTTGTCGGTAGCGGACTTGATTGTCAGAAATAACAAGGATCGTTCCATCGCATTTGGCTGCTACTACGGCAGCGTCAATGACGCTGCCAAGCGGGGGGACATCGATCAACACATAGTCGTAAGATTCTTTCGCCGCCTTCAAAAGATCTTCAAAGTATTGCCCGCTCAGCAGCTCTACAGGATTGGGCGGGTACTTGCCCGCAAACATGATTGACAAATCTTCATACTGCGTCTGATAAAGACATTCTTTGACGGATGTCAGTCCTGTCAGCACCTCACTCAGTCCCGCAGGGTTTTCTGCTGTGGTGTTACGCCCTGCCATAACCGATTTGCGCATATCTGCATCAATGACTAACACACGCTTGTCCAATTCCGCAAGGCTTTTGGCCAGCTGAAGAGTAGTCGTTGTTTTGCCTTCATTCTCATTGCAGCTTGTAATCACGACAGTACAGATATCCTGACCACAGAATTGCAAATTGGTGCGCAATGTCTTAAATGCCTCCTGAGTAAAGAAGTCCTTTTCCCCTGGAAGTTTTAAGGTCGTCTTTAAAGATGATCCATTTTCCAAAACTGTTTTCTCCATTTTATTTATCTTCTACCTCCTGCTTGGCTGGGGCCTTATACGCTGCATATGTTTTGTAATAGCCATATTTTCCGGCCTTTTTACCATCCGCATTCGGAATGTTGCCCAGAACGCTGAGACCCAGATATCGCTCCAGATTCTCGTCATCAGCTTTAATACGGTCATCCAGCAGGAAGATGATCAGAAAAAACACATACACCATAACAGCAGCAACAATACCAGCAAAAGCAAATGTGATCATCCGCGTACTGTTACAGGGATTAGGATCCGTTGTTCCAAGCTCATAGAGATTTACCTGCTGGGATCCCATCGCATCTTCAATTCGCTGTGAACCAATGGTGCAGATTCGATCTACGATGCGTTTTGCCAGTTCGGGAGAATCCGCTTTCACGGTCACCTCGAGAATACGAGTGTCCTCCGGATTAGAAGTGGAAACACAGTCGTATAGGTCCTCGTACTCCATGTCCAGATTTAGGCTGCTGATAACTTCATCCAAAACAGTATGGCTCTTTAGGAGGTAGGTGCAGTCGTTTACAACCTTTAAGGCTAAGGAGAAATCGGAGCTTGCGTCACTGGCGTTTGCACTGTCTGCCTGACGCAGAATGTAGAGGGTTGCGGTAGAGGCATATTGCGGAACAAATGTCATGCGGTTGAATACCAAAAGGCCGCAACAGCAAATGCAGGCTGCAAGTATGATGGCCCATAGACGGCGGACGAATATTCCCCACAGGTCTTTCAGGGTGACTGTTTTTAGATATGCTTTCTGATTCATGCTTAAAAAAAGTCCTTTCTTACGGTCTCACCATGCAATAAACGAATCGCATTATTGCAGCATAAAGTTGCCGCATAGTCGGCACTGTACTTTTTGCTGATGTAGTTAAAGCACGTCAACATTTCAGGTGGGCGAGACGTACAGTTGTGTGCATCTGAGGAAAATAGATCGATCAGCCCAAGGGACAACAGCTTCCGGCATTGACGCTGAACAAGTAAGCCAAACCCACGGAACAGGGACTGTGTATCTGCTTGGAGCACCACGCCATTGTGCCAGAACGCTTGAATCGCAGGAATTCTTCCGTGCAGGGATCGATAGCGCTCGACATGGGCAAGAATGGGGATATAGCCTGCGTTGAGCAATGCATGAAGGCCATTTCCAATTGCTTTTTCGGGTGCTGCTTCCGAAAAGTCCACCAGCACATATCTGGTACCATTGACCGTTCTGCAAACGCCTTGCCTCAGCCAATTCACACATTCCGGTTCATACCGAAGTTCATTTCCCAAATACAGCGCCATGTCTGGATATGTTTTCTGCACATAGCTCGACAAGCGCTTAAATGCTGCAGTTACCTTGTCATAATTGTCTCCAAAGTAGCCGGGGTGGAAATGAGGTGTACAGCAAAGCACCCGTGTGCCAGCTTGATAAGCCGCATCTAAAATGGCATGCATCTCATCTTCGTCTTTTGCACCGTCATCCACTCCAAACAAAAGATGTATGTGAATATCTGCAAGCCCCATTTATCCGTCCTTCCTCCAAACCATTTTATTCACGATGCCCGTGTAGCTCTGAATGATTCTGGCGACCTTCATGGACACATTTTCAGCGGTATAATCCGCCACCGGCGTACCGAAGCATTCCGCCCGCTGCATCCTGACAGCCATCTCCACCGCCTGAAGGAGGGGCTCTGCGTCGATTCCGGCGAGTACAAAGCAGCCCGCGTCCAGTGCCTCGGGGCGCTCAGTGGAGGTGCGGATGCTGACTGCCGGGAATGGCTTACCGACAGACAGGAAGAAACTGCTCTCCTCCGGCAGCGTTCCGCTGTCGGAGACCACCGCAAAGGCGTTCATCTGCAGGCAGTTGTAATCGTGGAAGCCCAGCGGTTCGTGGGCGATCACGCGGCTGTCCAGATGGAAGCCCGTCGCCTCCAGCCGCTTTCTGCTTCTCGGGTGGCAGGAGTAAAGGATTGGCATGTCGTACTTTTCCGCCATGGCATTGACCGCTGTGAACAGTTGGACAAAATTGCGGTCCGTATCGATGTTTTCCTCCCGGTGCGCCGAGAGCAGAATGTACTGTCCCTTGGTCAGACCCAGACGCCGGTGGATATCACTGCCTTCGATCTTGTCCAGATTGGCGTGCAGTACCTCGGCCATGGGACTGCCGGTCATGAAGGTGCGCTCCTTTGGCAGTCCACACTCCATCAGATACCGGCGTGCGTGCTCTGAATAGCAGAGATTGACATCGCTGATGATATCCACAATGCGTCGGTTCGTCTCCTCCGGCAGGCACTCATCCTTGCAGCGGTTTCCTGCCTCCATATGGAAAATCGGAATGTGCAGGCGCTTGGCACCGATCACGGAAAGGCAGGAATTGGTGTCGCCCAGAACCAACACTGCGTCCGGCCTGACCTGCACCATCAGCTTGTAGGATTTCTCAATGATATTCCCAATCGTAGCTCCGAGATCATCGCCTACGGCATCCAGATAATAGTCCGGCGCCCGGAGACCGAGATCGTCAAAAAATACCTGATTGAGGGTGTAGTCGTAGTTCTGACCGGTGTGGACCAGGATCTGCTCAAAGTACCGATCGCAGCACTTTATGGTGGCGGACAACCGGATGATCTCCGGCCGCGTGCCGATGATCGTCATCAGCTTCAGCTTTCCCATTGCTACACCTCCTCAAAGTAGGTATCCGGGTGGCCTGGATCAAACTGCTCGTTAGCCCACATGACCGTCACCAGATTTTCCGTCTCACTCAGATTGATAATGTTGTGGGTATAACCCGGCAGCATATGGACAGCCTGGATCCGGTCGCCGCTGACCTCGAATTCGATCTTTTCATCGGAGCCGATTTGGCGTTCCTGGATCAGCCCGTGTCCGGCCACGACCATGAAGAATTCCCACTTGCTGTTGTGCCAGTGCTGCCCTTTGGTGATGCCGGGCTTTGTGATGTTCACGGAGATCTGACCGCAGTTCTTCGTTTTCAGCAGTTCTGTGAAGCTGCCTCGCTCGTCTACATTCATCTTCATCGGGAATGCGATTTTTTCCGGCGGCAGGTAGGAAAGATAGGTGCTGTAGAGCTTCTTCTCAAAGCTGCCCTCCGGAATCTCCGGGAGCAGCAGTGTCTGCGGCTGGTCGTGAAAGGTCTGGAGCAGCCGAACGATCTCGCCCAGCGTCACGCGGTAACTGACCGGAACGCTGCAATATGCTCCATCCGTCCGGTGGGGCTGGCCCTCCATGGCATTCAGGATCTCGTCGATCAGGTCGTCAATGTAGACCAGTTCCAATTCGGCTGCCGGGTCTGAGACGGTGATAGGTGCCTCCCGTGCGATATGATGGCAGAAGGTTGCCACCACGGAATTGTAGTTGGGGCGGCACCACTTGCCGAACAGGTTCGGCAGGCGGTAGATCATCCCGCCTGCGCCGGTTTCCTTGCCGTAAGCGAGGAGCAGCTTCTCCGCCGCTTTTTTGGACTGCCCGTAGGGACTTCCGGCGTACCGTCCGGTCAGACTGGCCTGAATGGAGGAGGAGAGCAATACCGGGCAGCGGTTACCGCTTTCCAGAAGCATCTCCAGCAGAGTGCGGGTGAAGTCTGTGTTTCCGACTGTAAATTCTCCCGGATACTGGGGCCGGTTCACGCCAGCCAAGTGGACCACGAAATTTGCCTTTTTGCAGTAGTCCGCCAAGGTCTCTGCCGAAGTATCCCGCATACATAAAAGGATCTCCTCGATTTGCAGTGTGGGCCGGGTCCTGTCTCTGTGATCCTTGATGGCGGAAAGGCGCTGCGTCAGATTTTTCCCAACAAATCCGTTTGCGCCGGTGATCAGTACATTCATCAACAAGTTCCTCCGAACAGCTTCAGCTTCAGAAGAAGCTGCTTCATTTCCTCCACATTCAGCCGGTGTGTATTGTGCGAGGTATACTGCTCGATTTTGCCGAACTCCGGATTTCCCTTGCTGAAATAGTTGTCATAGTTCAGATCTCGATTATCTGCCGGAATACGGAAGAAGCCGGGCAGGTCTTCCGCCCGCATCATTTCCTCTGCAGTGACCAGCACCTCAAAGAGCTTTTCACCATGCCGTGTTCCGATAATCGTTGTGCTAAGGTCGGAATGCTTCAGCTCCAGTATGGCCTGCGCCAGCGTCTCGATGGTTGCGGCAGAGGCCTTCTGCACGAACAGGTCACCCTGTTCGCCATGCTTGAAGGCGTACAGGACCAGGTCCACCGCGTCCTCCAGGGTCATCATGAACCGGGTCATGTCGGGATTGGTGACGGTCAGGGGCTTGCCCTCGTCGATCTGCTGGCAGAACAGCGGAATAACGGAACCACGGGAAGCCATGACATTGCCATATCGAGTCAGACACAGGACCGGATCCCCAGGCAGCATCTGCCTGGAGCGGGCAATCACATTCTTTTCCATGATGGCCTTGGTCATGCCCATGGCGTTGATGGGGTAGGCCGCCTTGTCCGTGGACAGGAACACAGCCTTCTTCACGCCGTTTTTCATGCAGGCGCTTATCACGTTGTCGGAACCGATGATATTGGTTTTAACGGCCTCCATGGGGAAAAACTCGCAGGAGGGTACCTGCTTCAGGGCCGCTGCGTGAAAGACGAAGTCCACGCCCCGGAAGGCCGGGACGATGGACCGGTAATCCCGTACATCGCCGATATAGAACTTGATCTTATCCGCATACTGCGGATTCCACTTCTGATATGCGTGGCGCATATCGTCCTGCTTCTTCTCATCCCGCGACAAAATCCGGATCTCCCGGATATCCGTGGTCAGAAACCGGTCCAGCACCGCATGGCCAAACGAGCCCGTCCCGCCGGTGATCAATAAAACGGTATTTGCTAAATTCATTTTCAAGGCACTTCCCATCCATTATCAGACTGCGTCCCTGCGCAGATCAATCTCTGCAATACAGATCCCTTGTGTATATTTTATCCTTTACATCGCGGAGCTCCTCGTCATACCGGTTCGCCAGGATGACATCACACATTTCCTTGAATTCCGCCAGGCTGCGGATCACACGGCTGCCCTCGAAGGTATCTGCGCACAGGGAGGGCTCATAAATCACAATTGCAGCTCCTTTCATGCGAAGCCTCTTCATGATATCCTGGACGGAGCTTTCCCGGAAATTGTCGGAGTTGGATTTCATCGTGAGCCTGTAAACGCCTATTATGCGGGGCGCCTTTTGCACGATCTGGTTTACGATAAAGTCCTTCCGCGTATCGTTGGACTTCACAATCGCAGAGATGAGATTCTGGGGAATGTCATGATAATTCGCCAGAAGCTGCTTTGTGTCCTTGGGCAGACAGTAGCCGCCATAGCCAAAGGAGGGGTTGTTATAGTAATTCCCGATGCGCGGATCCAGGCAAACACCCTCGATAATGGATTGAGTGTCCAGACTGCAGACCGCCGCATAGGTATCAAGCTCATTGAAGAAGCTCACGCGCAGCGCCAGAAATGTGTTGGAAAAGAGCTTGACGGCCTCTGCCTCGGTGGGATTCATGCAGCGGACAGGGATATTCTCCCTGAGGGCGCCTGCCTGAAGGGCTTCGGCAAACCGCTTTGCGGCGATGTGCATCTCCGCGCATCCCGCCGGAACGCCTAAGATGATGCGGCTGGGATACAGGTTGTCATAAAGCGCCCTTCCTTCGCGCAGGAATTCAGGGCTGAACAGTATCCGGTCATAGCCGTATTTCCTGCGCATGGCCTCTGTAAAGCCCACCGGCACTGTGGATTTGATAACGATCACGGCGCCTTGGCCTTGCGCGGCGACCTGCTGGATAACGCTTTCCACAATGGAGGTGTCAAAGGCACCCTTCCGGCTGTCATAATTTGTGGGAGTTGATATGATGACATAGTCCGCCTCCCGACAGGCGGACGCACTGTCCGCAGTAGCCGTCAGGTTCAATTTTTTGGAGCCCAGAAAATCTTCCATTTCCCGGTCGGCAAACGGAGAGATTCCGCGGTTTACCAGCTCGATTCTTTCCGCAGCGACGTCCACCGCTGTGACTTCGTTATGCTGCGACAGCAGAACTGCCAGCGAGAGCCCCACATACCCAATTCCTACAACTGTTATTTTCATGTCGATGCGATATCCTTTCTGTTGTGCCGAAAAAGCAAGGCTGTCAGGCGTGGATCAGATTTTGAGCAATTCTCCCATGGACTGACCATTGATCCGGCACTGTGAAACATCAAATCCGCCTGCAGGGGTAAATGTCATTTCTCCGAAAAACGGTTTTCCATCAACATCGTATAAGTCCACCCGCACAAACTTGAAATCCTTTGACAGGATCCTGGCAGCTTCTGCCATACGATTCAGGGATGCCGGCGCCGGGGGCGTCGCTTCAAAGGACTGATAGTTGCGCTTGCCGGTTGTTCCGATCATGTTCCAATTCAGGTCAAAGAAAGCTGCCTGCATATGCTCAGAACCGCGCCCGGTCATATACAGGATCGCCAGCGGCTCGCCGTTGAAGCAATAAAACTTATAATCCTCCGGCAGAGCGCCATCGGCTGTGCCAAGGTATTTTTCCGCAAGCAGTTTCTTTGGCACGCCTTTATACTGCATTTCAGAATACCCAAGATGGTATTTCTTCCGGCTCCACCGACTCAGCGTTTTGACGGCATCCTCCTGCTTCAATTTTTTCTTGTCTGTGCAGATCAGATTAAACCCGCAGCCGAAATTCCATTTCAACGCAAAGGCCTCCGGTAGTGTATCCCACACGATGTCCTCGGCACGGTCATATGCGGCCAGAAGGGGGATCAACATATCCCGCAGCCCCTTGGCCTCCACATATGACCGCACCGCGTACTTGTCTGCGCACTGACGGATCTTTGGATCGGAGCCGTAGCTGTCCAGCTTCAGCTTCAGTATTTTTTCGTTCAGGGTCTGTGGATTCTTCCAATTGATCCGTCTGTGGAACTTGAAGAAAAACACAACCTCCGTATTCAGCTTCGGGGATAGAATGGTCAATGCACTGCGGAATATATCGGATAACATCACGTCAGCCCCTTATGTGAAAATCAGATTTTTTTCTGCGCAAGCCGCGCAGAATTTCCTCAGCCAGAGGATTTCCTGTCAGCTTCCAGAAGACGGCTGTCAGTCCGCAGCCTGCAAGAACGCCAAGTCCTGTCTCTGCCAGCAGCACGGCGATAACCGGCTGACCGGCCAAAAACATCGCGGTTCCCCGCACAACGGCGAAGATCACCGCGCCGATCCCCATATACGGCAGGCACCTGAAAAGGTCCCTGGCAACGGAAAATTCCGCCTGAGCACATCGGACCTGGAGCAGGCAGGCGGCAAGCTCTGCGGCCAATGTGCCGATGGCTGCGCCCATCGCGCCGGTTTTGGGGATCAGCAGCAGATTGACCACCAGATTGATCCCGGCCCCGACCACCACGGAGGAAATATAATATTTTTCTTTTTTGCAGGGGATCAGATACTGATAGCGGATGGTAAAGGAGATGGTTTTGATCAGAATCACGGAGGATAAGACCTGTGTCAGTGCAACACAGGGGGAGTAGCCTGCGCCAAAGAAAAATGGAACAAATTCCCGGGCAACGGCGGCGATTCCGAAGGCAACGTAGCACGCAAAGGCACAGGTCGTCTGAAGCGACCGGGAGAAAAGCCTTCTGTATTCATTCATCCGGTTCTCTGAAACCAGACTGGAAAAGCGCGGCAGTATCACCGTGCTGAACCCGCTGATGATGCCCATGGGAATGTTTATAATTTTATCGGCGCTGTAATAGTATCCGCTGTTCTCATAATCGCTGATAATACCCAACATGGTTTTGTCCATAATGTGATAGATGGACATGGCTGCAATGGGGATAAACAGGACAATGTTGGGCTTTATGTGGCAGAGGATTTCCCGGGTCGACACCCTTGTGAAAGCCACCATTCGCGGGACCCGGCTCCACAGAAGCGCATTGCAAAGACAATTGCTGCCCAGAACAATCAGCGTATAAATCCAAAGATCGTCCGGCGTTTTCACCAGAATCAGGATCGCCGCCGTTGAGGCCAGCTTGGCGATCAGACTTCTGGTGACGGTGGCCTTGAATTGCTCAAGACCGTAATACAGCCAGTTCACATTTATGAACGCCGCGAGGATCTCCACAGACTGAATCAGCGCAATCAGCCGATTTTCTCTGCAGAAGAAAAGAATATATGCCGCATACGCGGCTGTGCAAACAAGGGTCGTGCACAGCTGCATGGCGTAGATGCCACAGAATACGCGGCTTCTTTCCTGAAAATTTCCTCTCACCGACGCAATGCTGCGGGTGCCGTATTTTTCAATACCCAGCAGCGAAAAGAGCACAAAATAATTTGCAACCGACAGGGTATATGAGTAAATGCCCAGTTGATTTGCCCCCAGAACCCTGGCCAGGTATGGCGCGGTCACAATTGGAAGAGCGGTCATTATGACCTGATACAGTGTCTGGTAGCCAAGATTTCTTTTTATGCTGCTCAAGTACAACCTTCCTCTCGCTTGCCGTCCTGCGCATCAGACGCGCGCCTGCCATGAAGCAGCCCGAACAGCAGCCACAGGAAATAGCACTTCACGCCGGGGCCAAAGGGGGACAGACATTCAAAAAAGCCGTTTGTGAAATAAGCGGCGGTCAGAATCCGCAATGTCAGCTTCCATTCGCTGCTGCACGGCAGACTGCGCACCTTTGCCATGGGATACAGGGCGGAAACCAGCAGAACAACTGCCCCCAAAAGGCCAAACTGGATCCAGGCAGCAATGGGGAAGCAATCAATATAGTAATCGCCAACGCCCAAGAGCCAGTGCTCTCTCAGGTGTGGGAATGCATTCAAAATAATGGAAGTTCTTCCGGAGGAGATGCTGTCCAGCGAGGAAGCATTGCGCCCGGCAAGCAGAATCCCGTTGATGAAAAAGCGATAGAACCGATTGCTCACACAAAGTAAAAGCAGGAGCGCGGCCGCAGCCCCCAATATCATGCATTTGCTTCTGTTCAGATGCCGCGCCTTCACGTTGCTGAACAGCAGCATAAGAATAACAACAAAAAACTCCACGATGGTTGCTCTTGAGCGCAGCAGGAACATGAATACCACCTCAAAGGCCAACAGAAGAAATCGTATGATCCTTCCGGGGCGCGTCTTCGGGCGGATCACGATCAACAGCAATACAATTGCGGTGACTGCAATTTGAGAAATCGAGTTTTTGGAGGAGTAAAGATACTGCGCACCGGACAGCGCAGACAGATTTCCGGCAAAATACTGAATATATATGATGAGGGATACAACGAAAGCGCTGATGACATATGCGTTTGCAAGAGCATCCCGCTTTTCTTCATGGATCCGGCCTGCTGCAAAGAAGCCGATAAAATAGACGAAAACAGACAGAAAATAGGAATACAGTAGACTGCTGCGTTGGTAGGCGATTCCGGTGAATAGCGCCTGCACGAACATGGCAGCGGCAAAAAAATACGCATATTTCAGCAGCCCAAGGATCCGTATATCCACAATCTGGAAGTCCTTTTTCAGCAGCATGAACAGCGCAAGGGCAAACCAGGCGGTAACGGAGATCATACGCGTGGAGCTTCTCGCGGCAAAAAAGGGCAGCTGAGACAGATTCGTAAGAACGCAGACAATAACCAAGCATACAGAAACCGAATCCCACTCCCTATTGTTGAATTGTTTTTCCAAACCTATCATTTATTACACCCACAACAAAACAGAAAGAACTTCGGCACAGGGCAGAAAGTCCCGCCGTCACACAGCGGCATCCCCCAAAACATCCCGCAGGTACTGCCCTGCAACAGCGGAATTTGACAGCTCCCTTGCTGTCTGATAGGCAAGCCTTGACATGGCGGCCCGCTCGTCTTTGGTCATGTCGAAAATCGAACGATAGATCTGCGCAAGCTCATCCGGGTTTCCGGCTGCGCACAGGAAGCCGTTCTGCCCATGATGAATAATGCCGTCTATTCCTTCCCGAACGGAGCCGACGGTAATGCAGCCTTCGATCATTGCCTCCAGGTATACAAGCCCGAACGCCTCATCGCGGCTGACCATGGTGAAAACATCTGCCTCATGCATCAGATGAAAGACATCCTCTCTGGGAATGCGGCCATGGAATCGGACGCGGCCGGCGATTCCCAGGGCGGCGGCCTTCTCCTCCAGGGCGTCTCGCTCATTGCCGGAACCGACAATGTCCAGCGTCCAGGCCCTGTCCATAAAGCGAGACAACGCTTCCAGAATGGTATCTGCGTTTTTTCGGACGATCAGTTCGCCGACATAAAGAAAGCGGCTGACGCAGCCGTCAAAGCACCGCGTGAATTCCTGGGCGGCCGCGGCGTCAGGTATGCCGGAATAGCAGACAAAAGGCATTTCTGCCAGCTCCAGCCGTTCCTTCACCGCCCTGGCAAGGGCCTCGGAGCGGCACCCGATCCGGTCGATTCGCCGGATGCAGGCCTTCAGCACCTGCGGATACATCCGGGCATAATGAATGCTGTGAAATACCAGCGCATTGGGCGCCGGGAAATAGGACTTCAGTTCCGACAGAAGCTGCGCGGAAGGGCTGGCCCAGTGCCCCAGTATCACGTCGGGGACAAAGCCAATTTTTTGCAGGTCATCTGCGATACTGCGCGCGCAGCGGCGGATCGTGCGCGCCGAAGTAAGCCCCCGGGGAATCCACTTGAAAAGCGGCTTGCGAAATACGGGAATTCCATTGATCTTGTAAGCCTTTTCGCAAACGATTGAATAATCGGATACTTCATAGGTCGTGCGGGATTTGATCAGCCTTTTCACGGACTCCGGCAGGAAGTAGATCAACGGGAAGAGCTTGTTCACGGTGTGGATCACGACAACCTCATGCCCCATTTGCTGCCACGATTCGGTAAAATGCTGAATCACCCTTGTGGCAGAGGTATTCTTCGGAGAGTCGGGACGTGGATATACAGTGGTAAGCATCAATATTTTCATATAAAATCGGGTTCCCTTTCTATTGCGTCCCGCAGTGCTGACGGACTGCTCATATACGGTCCGTAATGGGCCAGCTTTCTGTCATCCCAATCCCAGAATTGCGTCTCCTGCAGAAAAAGGATCGTTTCATAGTCAAATCGTTTTCGGATAAAATGCGCCGGATTCCCGGCCCAGATTTCATAAGGCGGTATGTTGTGGGTCACGATACTTCCCATGCCGATCACCGCGCCGCTGCCAACTGTTATGCCGGACTGAATCTGCACGCCTGCCCCAATCCACACATCATTTCCGATAACCGTCAGCGGAACCTGCAGCCTGGGGTGTGAGGCAAAGTGCGTTTTAAGGCAATTTTTCCCTGCTTCAAATACCGGTGATGTGGAAACCCGTTCCATCGCGTGCTTGTGCCCGCCGATCCTGCAGTTGTCCGCAATGGAGCAGAATGCACCAATCTGCACCTGGCAGGTGAAGCAGTCGTGACCAATGTAGGAGTACCTTCCGAGGACGGTGTCGTTGATCTGACTGCCGGAACAGACCTTTGCCTTTTGATGAATTACGGATGACCCTGTAATCGCAGGCCGGTTCAGCAGGATTTTTTCGGCTTTTGCAAAGTAGTATCGAATGAAGCGGCTTATTTTTTTTGCAATCATGTATAAGTTATCCTCAATTCAATCATAACCCACATTGTGGTAAGGGAGATTTCTCTCCCTTACCACAATGTGCATGGGTCCGGGGCAATTGCAGCGGAGTGCACAGGCGCGCTCCGCTTGCCTTAGGCTTTACCGGGTTTTGTAGGCGATTCCGTGGTTCACGGCATACTCATGGGCATAGCTGCCCTCGGCAACATCCAGCACCACGCTGCCGCTGCCCTTGAAGGCAATCTGATCGATGCTGCTTGTGCCCAGAGGCACATAAACGCTGGTCAGCTTGTAGCAATAGCCAAAGCTGCGGTCGCCGATGGACTGCACGCCCTCCGGCAGGACGATCTCCGTCAGGCTGGTATCCAGGCAGAAGGCCAGGCGGCTGACGGTCTGCAGCTTGCTGCCCTTCTCGAATGTGACGCCTGTCAGATTGGACGCGCCGTAGAAGGCGTAAGCGCCGATGGAGGTGATGTCCGCGCCGATCTCCACGCTGCGGATCCGGGTCCGGTACTCGGCCCAGGGCTGTGCGTTCTGGTTGGGATAATTCGTCATAGCGCCGCTGCCGGAGACAACGAATCTGCCGCTCTGATACAGCGTCCAGGAGACGTCGCTGCCGCAGCTGCCGCTGGCCAGAACGCTGTCAACAAACTCTCTCAGCGTATAGGCGATCCCATACTTCACGGCATAATCATGGGCATAGCTGCCCTCGGCAACGTCCAGCACCACACTGGGCGTCTGACTGAAGGCGGTCGGGTTGATGCTGGTCACACCCTGCGGGATATAGAGCTTAAGGAGTCTCGAGCACTCCGAGAAGCCGAAATAGCCGATGATCTTGACAGACTCCGGAAGCACAAGCTCCGTCATCGATTTAAGACCGGTAAAGCACGCGGCATACAGCGTTTCCAGCTTGCTGTTTTCGGCAAATGTAACGGATGTTACATAGAAGCACTTGGACAGATAGCCGATGGCAGTGACATCCGGTCCGATTTCAATGCTGCGGAAGTCGGACCGATAGGCAGACCAGGGTGCAACGCCCTCTCTGGCATACTGCTGCACGGCGCCATAGCCGCCAAGCTTGAACGTGCCGTCGTTATACAGAATCCACTCCACCGTAACGCCGGAGAAACCGGCCACTTTCACATTGGCCGACTCGGATCCCACATAATAGCCGTCCTCAAACAGGCAGGTCTCGCCGCAAATTGTATAGCTGCCGTCCAGCGCCAGGCCGTTTGCGTCGAAATAAATCGGGACGGTGCCGATTTTTGTGCTTCCGATCACCCGGTGTCCGCTTTCAAAGTATACGCGGCGGCCGGACTCGCTGTCCGTTGCCCAGCCGTTGTACTGCGTCTGGGCTGCGTTTTCGGTGTATCCGCAGACGGAGCACTCCAGCTCGTCAGTGGTGCGGTCGTGAACATAGGTGTGCTCATCGTTCTGGCAGATGGGGGCGGTGCGCCTGGTGTACTGGTCCAGAACGGTTCTGGTGCCGTCGGTGGCCACGTTATAAGCGGTAACGGTGGCCTGGAAGCGGTCGGCGGTAACGTCCACATAGACGCTGTCGAAGTTCAGCGTGGCCACGTCAAAGTGGAAGTCCGGATTGTTCACGATGGAGTAGGACTTGCCGCCGGTGGAGCCGCAGATGTAGTACACCGTGCCGTTTTCGTCCACCTGACCGCTGGTCATGGGGGCGGTGCGGGCATAGCTGTGGTCATTGCCGGAGAAATAGAAGTCGATCCCCGCCGCGTCGCAGGCTGCGGGCAGGTACTGCTGGTAGATCTCACCGCCGCCGGTGGGGTTGGTGTAGTAAGCGGGCACATGGGTCACCAGCACCTTCCAGGTGCAGGTGCTCTTGGCCGCGTCCTCCACCAGCCACTGGGTGAACTGCTGGATGGTATCCTTATCGGAGGTGTGGTTCAGCACGGCGATGTACACGTCGCCCCGCTCCACGGAGTACCAGGCGGCGGGAACGCCGAACACGCTCCTGGCAGCGATGGCGCCGCTGCCGCTGTCGTCGGCCTCGTGGTTGCCGACGACGTGGATCATATCCGTATCGCGGATGCCGTCCAGGGTGAACAGGGACAGGGCATCCTGCCACTGGTTGTAGTAGCGGACGTTATCCACTGCGTCGCCCAGCTGGACGCCGAAGTGATACTGCCCGGCCAGGCAGCCGGCGATGCGGCCCATGCCCTCCAGAGCGGCCTCCTCCTGGATATCCGCCAGCAGGAAGAACCGGGTCTGCTTCTCGGCGGCAGGCACCGTGAAGCTGCGCACGTCGGACCAGACGGAGCCGTCGCCCACCCGGTAATAGTAGGTGCTTCCGGCGGTAAGGCCCGTCAGAGACACGCCGTTGACACGGTTGATCTGCTTGCTGGAGGAGTAGGAGATCAGGCGGCTGGTACCCTCCACCTCCACAGCGCCGGTCATGTCGGCGTTGGCGGAAAGCCGGGCCACAGCCCGATCACCGCTGTGCGCGGGGTTGCTCATCCAGGTGATGGTCTTGCCGTCAGCGGACGGGGCCAGGTTGTAGATGACGTTATAGGGAGCGCCGGTTTCGTCGCCCACGGCGTCATAGCTGAACAGGGTGATCTGATAGGAGCAGTTGCCCTCCGCGTCGGCGGCCCGCAGGTTCACGCTGCCCTGGCTGGCCGTCAGGCTGGAGATGTCGATACGACCGTTCTCGTCGGTATCGCCCAGCAGCACGTCGTTGGCGTACACATGGACACCGGCGGCAGCCTTGCCGTCCCGGATAACGGTGACGGCGGCGGAGGCGGTGCTGCCCACCACGGCAGTGTCCGCCTGGATGCGGTACATGGCCTCAATGGGCCGGTTCGTCACGGGGGTGGTGAAGCCGGTGGCGTACTGGTTCAGGTCGCTGATGTCCAGGCCCTCCGTCTGCTTGCAGCCGTAAGATCCCTTGGTGACCTGCACGTTGACGCTGCTGCCCTCGGCAACGGAGGTGGGGATGTCCACGGCGATAACAGCCAGGGCACCGGCGGTGTATACCGCGTGGTCGATGGCCGTGATGCTCACGGACACAACGCCCTTGGCGGCGTCATAGTCATACGTACCGGTAACGCCCTCCGGGAAGGTGACGCCGGTGACGGGATAGCTGCGGGAAACGGAGACATTGGCGCTGAGGGAGGTGATGGACGCCGGGTCGGTGGCGGTCAGCGCCAGCTGCCAGGTCTTGCCCACAGTGGGCTCACCCCGCAGGTCCAGAGACACACCGGGCACGTCCGTCTCCTCCGCGGCCACGGTGAAATACCGGGTCTCGCGGGTGACGTTGCCGTAGCCGTCCTTCAGGTAGAAGGTGATGGAGTGCAGACCGCTGCCGAAGTGCATCAGGCCGGAGGTGCTGCCCAGGTTGTCCCGGTCATACGTGCCCCGGTAGGTGCCGTCGAAATAGAAATAGGCGGACTCCACGCCGGTGGCGTAGGGGTCGGTCTCCTCGCTGTCGTCATAGGTGACGAAGAAGCGGAGATTGCCGGAATTCAGGACCGTGCCGTCCTCCAGCTCGGTCTTGGTGCCGTCGTCGTTGACCAGCTGGATGGAGTTCACCACGGGAGCGGTGACATCCTGGTTGTTGGCGCCGTACACCACGCACAGGTTATCCAGCAGGATATAGCCCTTCAGGTCGCTCTTGTCCAGCTTCGTGCCGTCGGTGGTATACCAGCCGATGCCGCCGGTGGTGACCATGGCCCGGAACAGCATGCCGCTGTTGACCCGGATCAGCGCACCGGCATACTGGGTCAGGTCAGCCTCCAGATACTGCCAGCCGGACTTCAGTCCCTCGCCGGAGGCGCCGCTGCCGCTGCTGAAGTTGATATAGGCGTTGGTCCAGCTCTGGCCGCCGTTGGTGCTGGTGGCGATCTGGGCACGGAGCCAGGGGACGGGAACGCCCTCGGGAATGTAGACCCACACGCCCAGAGCGGTGGGGGTGCCGTCGATGGCCAGGTTGTCGCCCAGGCCTAGGCACGCACCGTCCGTACCGGTCAGGCCTGTCCAGTCGTACTCCAGCTTGATGGCGTTGTGGCCGAAGCGGACGATATCGGCGTATGCCTCGTCGGTATCGGATACTACAGAGCCCTTCACCACGCCGCCGCGGCCCGCGTAGTGATAAGTGGCCACGGCGTTGGCCGCCATGCCGGAAAAGCTCTCCACGGTGGTGCCGATGGTAGAATAGTCCCAGGGGTCCTCATCGCCGCCGTCCAGGATCATGGTGGGCTCCATGCCGATGTTCACGGTGATGGAGGCCGTCAGGTCATCGCGCACAGCGGTGACGGTGGGGCTGCCGGAATACTTCACGTTGCCGGTAACGGTGAACAGGTTGCCGGTGAAGCTGCCGGCGTCCGGATCGGAAACGGTCCACTGGATGTCACTGTCCTGCAGGTGGACGGTCTCCGTCTGGTAAGTAGCCTTGAAGCCCAGATCGCTGACCTCGTTGTAGTTCAGGTTCACCTCGCCGGAGGTAAAGGCCAGCTTGTCCGGGCTCTGGATGTGGAGCACGGCGGTGCCCACGGTCCGCCCGCCGCTGACCAGGCTCACCGTCACGTCGCCGGTCTTGCCGGAGGAAACAAAGGTGGCGGAGGCGCTGCTGCCGTTTACGGCGGCGGCGGTCACCGTGCCCATGGTCTCATCGCTGACGGTGAAGCTCACGTCCTCCGGCAGAGCCTTGGCGGGAGCGCCGGAATAGTCCATGGCGTCCGCCGTCAGGGTGACGGAGGAGCCGGGGGTATAGTACTCATCGCTGGGGGTAACGGCAGCGTGGTCAAACTCACCGGAAGCCGCCACGGTGGATACCACCAGGATGGTGCCGGATACCACGCGCTCGCTGCCGCCGGCAGGGGTATTGCGCATGGTGACGTCCTGCTCACCCTCCCGCTGGGAGATGTAGGTGGAGGAGCCGCCCTCGTCCAGCTGGATCGCCGCCACGCAGCCCAGGGCCACCATCATCTGGGCCTCCTCGGCCGCGGTATAGCCCACGGAGCGGGGAGCCATGGTGCCGTCGGCCTGGAACAGCACCACGGTGCCGTCGGCCTTGATGCCCACGCAGGTGCGGGGATAGTAGCCGCTGTTGCCGGATTCGGTGACGACCACCTTGCCGTCCCAGACCATGGCCACCAGTGCGTCCACGGCCTCCAGGATCTTCACGGTCTTGCCCTGCTTGGCGCTCTGATCCGCCTCGGCCTGGGCCAGGGTGGTGCCCTCCCGGAACACGTTCACCGAGCCGTCGTCAAAGGCGGCGATAAACGCGCGGCTGGAATTGTCGTGGTGGACAACACCGTTCATCACCAGATAGCCGGAGGGCTCGCCGGTGTTGATGTTGAACCAGGAGGCGTTGACGCCGCCCACTACGTTCAGCCCTGTCTCTTTTTCATAGACATGGGCCTGGTCCGTGGTGGTTTTCAGGGTCCAGCCCTGTTCCTTGGGGTTGCGGTTGCCGTAGCCGGCCACGATCTTGGCGCGGCCGCCTGCGGTGCTGACCTCCATGACGTTGGCAACCGTCTGTGAGTTGCCTGCGTCATTGTTGGTGATGATGACCCGCTCGGAAATGTCGGGTGCAATGGAGTAGTTCTTCACTGAGGTGACATAGTAGTCAGTCCCGTCAATGGAGCTCCCCTTTTTGATCTGTGTGCCATCGGCACCGGATGCGGTTGATCGTTCACTGCTTCCGCCTGCTCCGGCAGCCATGGCCTGCACGGGAACAAGGTTCGCCAACAGGCACAGGCAGAGAAGCACCGTCAGAAATCGTGAACGACGCCTGGGTTTTGCCATAACAATCCTCCTCACAAGTATTTATCCAGTCTCCCTGGATGGCGTGTCATCCGCGGAGAAAAGACCGGGGTTATGGAATGCGCCGGTTTCCAGCGGGCACATAAAAGGCAGGCTCCTCAGTCGGCCGAGGGGAATATGTCCTCAAACAAGGCAGCATACCTGGCCAGACCGATACTTTTTGCATACCTCCCGGTATACAGCATCAGCGCGTTTTCCGACATTTTTCCGCACATTTCCGGGCTCTGATACAGCGTCAGAATATTCTGCGCAAGCTGGCGGCCATCTCCCACGTCTGATGAAAGACCGGCCCTTTTCTCACGCAGCTCAGCCGCAATATAGGAATCCTTTTCCACCACAGCCAGGACCGGAAGCCGGGCCTGCAGATAGCTGTAGTACTTGCTGGGAGCGCACATGCCCATCAGGCCGCGTTCCAGGCTGACAATACCGCAGGAGCTGGCAGCCACAGCCCGGTCAAAGTCCTCGCCTGTAAGGAAGCCGCAGAGCTTCACGTTGGGCAGATGCTCCGCCGCCTGCCGGACGTCGGGCAGCTTGCTCCCGTGCCCGGCCACCATAAATTTGATGTGCGGCTGGTCTTTCAGCAGCTCCATGGCCTGAATCAGCGCCGTTTCATCCTGACACACGCCCAGATTGCCGAAATAGGACACAACAAAGTCGTCCTCAGCATATCCCAGCTTCCGGCGGGCGTCGGCTGCCCCCTCCACCGGGGCCTCGTGGGCCCAATTGGGGATGGTCACTGTCCTGTCCGCCGACAGCTCCGGCCGGTTCCGCAGCAGGAACTCCCGCATCTCGTCCGTCAGGGCAACAACGGCACAGACACGTCTGAACAGCGACCGGTTGATGCACCGCATCAACCGGGCAATTGCCCCGCCGGCGGTCAAACTGCCCGAAGCGTAGGCAACTTCCGGATAAACATCGTAGGACACGAAGATGATTTTCGTTTTAAAGAGCTTATTTGCCAGAATCGCGGCAATGGGAAGCACCGGGGGATTTGAATATACGATAACAGCCCGGTAATTCCGGATCTCGAAAAGATGGAGCAGAACCGAAAGCGTGAAAGAAAAGTAATTGATCAGTCTGCCAAGTCTGCTTCGGCGGCTGAGCTGCACATAACGCAGCCTTCGGATGGAAACACCGTCTTTTGCTTCGCGGATGGGCACCTGCCCACCTGCGCTATACTCTTTTGGATATCCGCATAACGCGCCGACAGAGTATCCTCTTTGCGCCAGATACCGGGCTGTATCGAAAGGGAGCGTTGCCGAGGAGTTATACTCCGGGTAAAAGAACTGGCACAGAAAGAGAACATCACGTTTCATGTTTTTATAATCTCACTTACTTGTTTCTTGTAATGGCAGCGAGCCTGTGCATATCATCTGGCTCCTTCGCGGGAAAAGACAGTATGTACTGTTTTCAGCAGGCACTGCATGTCCAGCAGAACCGACTGCCGCTTGATATACTCCATATCGTAGATGATTTTTTCTTCCGGTTTTAGTGAGTATCCGCCGTTTACCTGTGCATACCCGGTCAGCCCCGGCGTAACCAGCAGGCGGTTAGAGAACCCCGGAATGTACTGCTCAAATTTCCTGTAGAAATAAGCCCGTTCAGGCCGTGGGCCAACGAAACTCATATCACCGCGTAGAATATTATAGAGTTGGGGGAGCTCGTCCAGCCGAGTGCGCCGAAGAATCCGGCCAAAGTGCGTACATCTTGGATCCTGCTCATCTGCCCAGCGCGGGCCGTTGGCCTCCGCATCCAGGCGCATGGTCCGGAACTTATAGATCATGAAGGGCTTTCCGTTGAGGCCCAGGCGCTCCTGCCTGAAAATCGGAGCACCTGGCGAGTCTATGGTGATGATCAGTGCAATGATCATCATCGGGATTGCCAAAATCAGCAGGCCAAAAAAAGAGCATACTATGTCAAAAACACGCTTCGTTACCAGGTACAGCTTCTTCTGCTGCAGCACAGGTTTAGCTATCTGAATGATTACATCGGCAGAGCGTTCCTCTGCCAAACAGCCGGTCGCTGTTGACGCCATATATCCCACATCCCTATACTCTTAATCTCTAAGTAGCTGCACCGTCAAGCCGGTGTTGAGCCAGATGAGATCAAAAGCTCTTCACGAACGTTAGGTACAACAAAGCTGTATATCTGTTCAAATGCCCACTGTGTGGTCGCATCATCATCCGGTATTTCACCGCCAAGCACTCTTGCAGCAAAAGACAGCATCGTGTCAAAAACCTGATGAAGTAGCATGTTGACATTGGCTTCCGGTTTGAAAGTCTGCTCCACCGCTGCAAACAGCTCCTGAAAACATTAATAAAAGCTTGCTTTGCATTCCGTTCCCTCTTCATTCGATTGCCTCATTTGTGGTACATGATGTTATTACTGAGTGAGTGCCCACTATGTTGTGTCCAAGAAAAAAGCAAGTTATTTTTATTACTGCGAATGATTTGCTGATCCACAATCGGAAATTTCATGGAGTTTGCCACTCCACGGGAAGGCTGAACCCTATTTTTTCTTCTGAATTATAGCATATTGCACATTGAAATGCAAGTGTCTCAGCGGCGAAATGGAAGAAAAAGTGTGATTTTATCAGCGCACGGCAATATTTGTCGAAGAAATACCTTGATTTTAAAGTTTAGCGCAGTCAAACCGGCAGTCTGGATAGCCCACAGGATTGCCGTAAAAGATGAGCCGATTTCGGTTATCCACGGTGAATCGCACCAAGTTCCGTCACCTCCTTTCGCACCGTGGCGCTTACATCTGCTGTTCCATGCCCTGAGCGGGTGCGTCCTCGCACTGCTCCATGCGTTCCTGCAGCCTCTGCTCGTAAGCATCGTTGACCGCATCCACCAGCGCAGTCCTTGCCTCGGCGGTGACGGCGTTTGCCTCGCCCTTGTGATAATGTTTAAGGTATTTCGCAAGGGCTTCATTGATTGCCACAGTTCCTCCTTTCCGGGCCCGTTATCCCGGAATAGGAGACAAAATGAGTGCAAAAAAGAAGGGGCCGCTTTTCCCCATCCGGAAAAACGGCCCCTTGGTGTATTTTCTACCTGCTGGCTTGGCAGGACAGAATCATGTCAGCTACTGCATATCCATTTCAAAGCGCTCCTGCACCGGTGTCTGCATCGGTTGATAGTCCTCCCGATGCAGCAGGCCGTAGGATGTAAGCGCGGCATTGTCATACTTGATGATCTCGTTTCCATAGGCGAAGAGATTGACATGAGGCAGGAGCAATTCTGCCGAGTGGTCATCCATCCGTTTTCGGAGCTGCGGCCCCATAGAGGGCGCGAAGCACTCCCGCACGAACTCATTCAGCTCCAAGACCCCCGCTTCGATCCGTTCCTCCAGACAGGTGCATTCACACAGGCGGCACGGATGCTCGAGGACATAGTTCTGGCAGTATTCGCACGCCACATCTTTGGGCGTGTAATGAAATGGGCTGCGGTATATTCCACCGCCTCTGGGTTTTTGACCGGGCTGAGACATCATCAACTGCTCCAACGCCTGCAGCGGCGTGTCTCGCATGAAATAGTACGGCATAAGCGAACTCCTCTCTGAAATGAAAAAAGGGCCGGAATCTTATTGCCAAGACTCCGACCCGTTCCGTTTGATATTACATTGTCTGTTCCTGTGTGGCTTGTTCCAAGGCTTCTTCCTGCTGCCGGATTCGCTCGTCCAAATCTGGCACACACTCCTCAATCTGCTGCTGAACACTGCGGATCATTTTTTCCTGCTCTCCCGTGAGTTCAAAGAAATCTCCATCTACAGAGTCCGCACAGCAGCGATAAATCTCGGTCATCTGCTCTGGAGTGAAAAGTTGTTCCTTTTGAATCAGCCCGGAGCGGATAGCAAAGTCCTGTTTGGCTCCTGCATAGTTCTCCATGAAATAGTGGCCATGACATACACCTGCGCGCCCATAGGCCCAATCCCATGTGACGAAGTGGACTCCGTATTTACTCTGAACTCCAGCCAGCACAGTGCCATTGAAATCGGCCAGCACCTTGTAGCCGTCCTCTAAACCGTCGGCTTTCAAAGCGGGCGCTGTCTCCATCTGGCGCATATATTCCGCTGTGGTTCTGACGATCTCATACACCTTGTCCTTGGCGGCGATTCGCTCCGGCTCGTCAATATCCTTATTGCGGTAGGCAATACCGCCGCTCTCGGTCACTTCGCACAGCGGCGCACCGTCAAGCAGGATACACAGCCTGTCAGTGTGAACTTCGTCCAACTGGAAACCCTCCTTGGCAAGGACGATTGCTGCTTCTCTGAGGTAGCGAGTCTGCGAATCTTTACTGTGGTCGTTCATATCTGTTTTCCTCCGTCGTTGATAAAATAAAAAAGCGCCCATCTTCGTATTGAAAATGGACGCCAAATGTGTACTTGATTTAATTGTTGTGGGAAGCGGGGAGGTGCATCTGAACCGTAGATAGAACAAGACCGTAAGGCGTTGGCCTTACGGTCTGTTGTTGGTGGAGATAAGCGGGATCGAACCGCTGACCTCTTGAATGCCATTCAAGCGCTCTCCCAGCTGAGCTATACCCCCATGGAACCGGAAACCTTTGATTTTACTGGACTTCCGGGATATCAACTTTTTAGATGCCGCGTTGCGATTGCGGGTTGCTTTACTGGTGACTTGCTCTCCCAGCTGAGCTATACCCCCATATGGAAGAGAGTGTAAATATTGAGTTTTAAGTGCGGGGGGTTGTTTACCGCTTCAACCGGGCTCCCAGCTGAGCTATACCCCCATGTGGAAGAGAGTGTAAATATTGAGTTTTAAGTGCGGGGGTTGTTTACCGCTTCAACCGGGCTCCCAGCTGAGCTATACCCCCATATTCGCTCCAGCGATTTTGGCTCATCGCTGTCGACTTGCCCAGTATAGTACGGCAGCCCTGATTTGTCAACACTTTTTTTCAAAATTTTTCGGTTTTTTTCCGAACGGGGAAGCCGCGGCCTCCCCGTCCGATAATGGACTACTGCGTTTTTCCGCAGTCCGGCCCGGTGCACAGCTGCTTCACCGCCTGGTGCGCGCCGGTGGCCGCCAGCCCGGACACCATGCCGATGGCGGCGGCGGTGATGACGTCATTCGCCGGAAAGTCCGGCATCACATACAGGCCCACCGCCCCCAGGATGCCGCCCAGAACGGCGCACGCCGTGGGGATCCACCGCTCCCCGCGGCCCCAGGCCTTCATGGCCTGACCCGCCGCATAGGCGATCACCGTAATGGCCGCCACGCCTGCGATTCCAAAATCCATTCCTCATCTCCTCCCGCCCCAGTATATGTGCGCCGCCGGCGGGCAGACACCGGGCCGCAAAAAAAATCTTCTCCTGGCCGCAGGATGGTTTGCAAATGGAATAACAGTGTGCTATAATGTTCCCCAGTTGAATCGATGAGATCCGACAAGATTTATGGAGGGGTAATTCTATGACCAATCAGAGCATTCCCAAGCGCAGCGAGGTTCCGGAGGAGATGACCTGGAACCTGAAGGATATGTTTGAAAGCGACCAGGCGTGGATGGCGGAATACGAGGCCATGAAGGAATTCCCCGCCAAAATTGCCGCCTTTCAGGGCACCCTGGCCCGCAGTGCCCAGGATCTGCTGGCCTGGTTCCGGCTGCAGGACGAGATCGAGCTGCGGCTCAGCGTGCTCATGGGCTACGCCAGCTGCAAGGGCGACGAGGATACCGGCAACAGCTTCTATCAGGATGTCCGCGGCAAGGCCATGAACGTATATGTGTCCATCGCCAGCGCCGCCGCCTTCGCAACGCCTGAGATCATGGCCATTGCCGATGAGACGCTGGACCGGTTCTACGCCCAGCAGCCGGAGCTGGAGACGTATCGCCGCAGTCTGTACCAGATCCGCCGCCGCAAGGACCACATTCTCTCCCCTGCCGAGGAGCGTCTGCTGGCCTCCGCCGGTGAAATGGCCAACGCCTCCGAGAACATCGCCGGCGTTTTCCGCAACGCCGACCAGATCTTCCCCGATGTCACCGACAGCCAGGGCAACGTCCATCCCCTGACGGACGCCACCTTCGTCCCCCTGCTGACCAGCCCCGACCGGGAGCTGCGCCGCCGGGCCTTTGAGACGTATTACAAGCAGCTGGGCCAGTATAAGAACACCATTGCCGCCACCCTGGACGGTCAGTTCAAGCAGCTGTGCTTCTTTTCCAACGCCCGCCATTACGACAGCACCATTCAGGCCTCTCTGGACGCTACCGAGGTGCCCGTGCCCGTGTACATGAACCTCATTGAGGCCGTTCACAACAACCTGGACAAGATGTACCGCTATGTGGCCCTGCGCAAGAAGCTGCTGGGCGTGGACGAGCTGCACATGTACGATGTATACACCCCCATCGTGGCCGACGCCGACCAGGCCATTACCTATGAGCAGGCCAAGGAGACCGTTCTGGAGGCCCTGCAGGTGCTGGGTGACGACTATGTGGACCTGCTGAAGGAGGGCTTCAGCAACCGCTGGATCGACGTGTACGAGAACGTCGGCAAGCGCAGCGGCGCCTACTCCTCCGGCAACAGCCGGCCCCACCCCTATGTCCTGCTGAACCACAAGGACAATCTGGACTGCCAGTTCACCCTGGCCCACGAGATGGGCCATGCCCTGCACAGCTATCACAGCTGCAAATATCAGCCCGTCAGCACCAGCGACTATGTGATCTTCGTGGCCGAGGTGGCCTCCACCTGCAACGAGGTGCTGCTGATGCGCCACCTGCTGAAAAAGACCACGGACAAGAAGCAGCGGGCCTACCTCATCAACCACTTCATGGACCAGTTCAAGGGCACCGTGTATCGCCAGACCATGTTCGCCGAGTTCGAGCTGGCCATGGGTAAGATGGCCGAAAGCGGCCAGGCCCTGACCGCCGATGCCCTGTGCCAGAAGTACCATGCGCTCAACAAGCTGTACTTCGGCCCGGATATGGTGTCCGACGACCAGATCGCCCTGGAATGGGCCCGCATCCCCCACTTCTTCTACAACTACTATGTGTTCCAGTATGCCACCGGCTTCTCCGCCGCCGTGGCCATTGCCAACCGCATTCTCAAGGAAGGCGCTCCCGCCGTGGCGGACTACAAGAAGTTCCTGTCCGGCGGCTGCAGCACCGACCCCATCAGCCTGCTGAAGATCGCCGGCGTGGACATGAGCTCCCCCGAGCCGGTGAACAGCGCCCTGGCTCTGTTCGGCGAGCTGGTGGACGAGATGGAGCAGCTGGTGTAACACCGCAAAATTCCAGGCATACCGGGTCACGGCCCGGTATGCCTGGAATGATAAGCATCCCTATTTCGCCCTCACGTCCAATATCGTGCACAGCAGGGAGGCGCTGGCCTCCCGCCGGCAGCGGTCGAATTCCTCCCGACTAAGGCGGTATGGGCGCCCCGCTGTCCAGCCATCGCTGGCTGCCGCCGTAAGACGGCACGCCGTTCCGAAGGACGGATATATACTCACCATTCAGCGCATGTTCTTCCATTTCTGCGTTTCCTCCCCATAAGCGCCCTTCACCATACCGTTTTCCCCGAAGCTTGTCCATGCACCCCCTGGCCGGCCGGCGGTTTCCTCCCCGTCTCGCGCCTTAAATTGCCATATTTTTAACATTTTTGCCAAAAATATCACATAAGTTTCCTTTGTGGAAAATGCCGTGATTCCTCCCGGATTTTTTGTACCTCTCTCCAAACTTGTGCCGCAGGTCCGTTTTCGGCCTGTTTTTTGCCCCTCCTTTTCTTTACATCGTTGTGGATTTGTGCTTAAATATAGCTGTAAGCGTATGCTTGTGCCCAGCAAGGTGCACAAGCACATGGCTATGAATTTGAGGAGGAAGCATTCATGGTACAATTCGCATCGAGGATGGACCTTTTGAAGGGGTCCGAGATCCGGGAGCTGTTAAAGCTCACCGCGCAGCCCGACATCATATCCTTTGCCGGTGGCATGCCCGCCCCGGAGCTGTTCCCCGTGGAGCAGATGATGGAGGCCTCCCGTGCCGTTTTGGAGGAGAACGGCCGCGTGGCGCTCCAGTATTCATCCACTGAAGGCTATCCCAAGCTGCGCCAGCAGATTGCCGACCGCATGCTGGCCAAGAACAACATCCACACCGACGCAGACCACATTCTGGTGACCTCCGGCTCTCAGCAGGGTCTGGATTTCTCCGCCCGGGTCTTTCTGGACCCCGGCGACGTGGTGCTGCTGGAGAGTCCGTCCTACCTGGGCGCCGTCAACGCCTTCAAGGCCTGCCAGCCCCGGTTCATCGAGGTGCCCACCGACGACGGCGGCATGATCATGGAGGAGCTGGAAAAGATCCTGGCCACCACCGAGCGGGTAAAGATGATCTACGTCATCCCCGATTTCCAGAATCCCACCGGCCGCACCTGGGATCTGGACCGCCGCCACCGGTTCATGGAGATCATCAATCGCTATGAGATCCCCGTGGTGGAGGATAACCCCTACGGCGAGCTGCGGTTCGAGGGTGAGTCCCTGCCCGCGCTGAAGAGCCTGGATACCAAGGGCCTGGTGGTGTTCCTGGGCACCTTCTCCAAGATTCTGGCCCCCGGCTATCGTCTGGGCTGGGTCTGCGCCGAGGAGCATATTCTGGCCAAGTACAACTTCATGGAGCAGGCCGCCTCCCTGCAGGCGTCCACCGTGGGCCAGATGGAGACCTCCAAGTGGATCGAGATGTTCGACCTGGACGCCCATGTGGCCACCATCCGCGCCTGCTATGACAAGCGCCGGAAGGTGATGCTGGAAACGCTGGAGCGGGAGCTGCCCCAGGGCTGCACCTGCACCCATCCCGTAGGCGGCCTGTTCGCCTGGGTGGTGCTGCCGGAATATATGGACGCCAAGGAGCTTCAGATGAAGTGCCTGGAAAAGAAGGTTGCCTTTGTTCCCGGCGGCTCCTTCTTCCCCAACGGCGGCCACGAGAATACCCTGCGTCTGAACTACAGCTGCATGCCCGAGGAAAAGATCGTCCAGGGCATCACCGCCCTGTGCCGGACCATCAGGGAGAACCTGCGGTAATTTTGCTTTTATAGATTAAGGAGAATCTGACCCATGAAAAACGTCAAGGTGCTGATCGGCAATTACGGCAGCGGCAAAAGCGAGCTGGCGCTGAACTTCGCCATCCGGGCCGCCGCCCGGGGCGACCGGACAGAGCTGCTGGACCTGGATATGGTGAACACCTACTTCCGCCTGACCGAGCGCGGCAAGCTGGTGGAGCAGAAGGAGATCCGCCTGGTATCCCCCAACTTTGCCTGTTCCGGCATCGAGACGCTGTCTCTGCCGGCGGAGGTGTCGTCCGCCTTTGTGCTGGATTGGGACAGCGTCATCTTTGACGTAGGCGGCGACGATGTGGGCGCCACGGCCCTGGGCCGCTACCACCAGGACTTCATCAGCCTGGAGCCCGGTGCCCTGGAGGTGCTGAACGTGGTAAACATCCGGCGGCCTCTGGCCAGCACCCCGGACAAGATCCACCATCTGCAGGACGCCATGCAGCTGCATTCCCGTCTGAGCATCACCGGTATGATCAACAATACCAACCTCTCCACCATGACCAGCGCCGACGATTTGTGGGACGGCTACCTGGTGCTGCGGGAGGTGGCGGACCGCACCGGCATTCCCGTGGCGTATACCACCGGTAAAAAGGAATTTCTGGACGACTTCCTGGCCCGGAATCCGGACCCCGCCTATGTGGGCACGCCCGTCCCCATCGACGTGTACATGCACCGCGACTGGGACTCCTATATCCAGCACGGGCTGAACACCACGGATCCCCGGAAGGAGATCTATTAACCTCATGCATCCCCCGGTAATCGGGACCCTGATACATTTTCCCAAAGGAAAGGTAAAACCAGAAAAGAGGTGTAAAGTGTGGTAAGAGTTACTATCAACGAGAATCTTTGCAAGGGCTGCGGCCTGTGCGTTCGGGCATGTCCCAAGCACATCATTGCCCTGTCCAAGACGAAGATCAACGCGAAGGGCTATCATCCGGCTGAGGTCACCGATATGGAGGCCTGCATCGGCTGCACATCCTGCGCGCGTACCTGCCCTGATGTGGTGATCCGCATCGAAAAAGACTAAGGAGGATTAATCATGGCTTTGACTCTTATGAAGGGCAGCGAAGCTATTGCGGAGGCTGCCATTCGCGCAGGCGCCCGTTTCTTCTTCGGCTACCCCATCACTCCCCAGACGGAGATCCCTGAGTACATGTCCGCCCGTATGCCCGAGATCGGCGGCTGCTTCCTGCAGGCCGAGAGCGAGGTGGCGGCCATCAACATGGTGTACGGCGCTGCCGGTACCGGCGCCCGCGTCATCACTTCTTCTTCCAGCCCCGGCGTGTCCCTGAAGCAGGAGGGCATTTCCTACTGCGCAGGCGCCCGTGTTCCCGCCGTCATCGTCAACGTGATGCGCGGCGGCCCCGGTCTGGGCAACATCCAGGCCTCTCAGGGCGACTATTTCCAGGGCGTCAAGGGCGGCGGCAACGGCGACTATCATCTGCTGACCTATGCCCCCTCCTCCATCCAGGAGTTCATCGATATCATGATGTTCGCCTATGAGAAGGCCGAGAAATACCGTATTCCCGTTCTGTTCCTGGCCGACGGCATCATCGCCCAGATGATGGAGCCCGTGGAGCTGCCCGAAATGGTGGACTACAAGGTCGACCCCGAAGAGAAGCCCTGGGCCTGCACCGGCTGGAAGCCCGGCGACGATCCCGCCAAGCGCGGCGTCATCAACTCCATCTATATCGACACCGAGAGCCTGGCCGTTCACAACGACGAGCTGCAGGCCGTGTATAAGGAAGTGGTGGCCAACGAGCAGATGGTGGAGACCTACAACTGCGAGGGTGCGGAGTACATCATCACCGCCTTCGGCACCGTGGCCCGTATTGCCAAGAGCGCCATTGCCGAGCTGAAGGCCAAGGGCATCAACGTGGGTCTGGTCCGTCCCATCACCGTGTGGCCCTTCCCCTACGACGCCGTCCGCGAGGCCGCCTGCCAGGATTCCGTCAAGGCCGTCCTGGACGTGGAGCTGAACGAGGGCCAGATGCTGGAGGACGTGAAGCTGGCACTCAACGGCGCCAAGCCCATTGATTTCACCGGCCACTGCGGCAGCCAGATGCCCACCACCGATGAGATCGTCGAGAAGATTCTCAGCATGAAGGAGGGCAAGTAACATGGCCGTATTATTCGAAAAGACAAAGCTGCTCACCGATAAGCAGTTCCATTACTGCCCCGGCTGCAACCACGGCATCATTCACCGCCTGGTGGCCGAGGTCATCGACGAGATGAACCTGGACGGCAAGGTCATCGGCGTGGCCCCCGTGGGCTGCTCCGTGTTTGCCTATGACTACTTCAACTGCGACATGTACGAGGCCGCGCACGGCCGCGCACCTGCCGTGGCCACCGGCGTCAAGCGCGCCGTGGGCCCCGACACCATGGTGTTCACCTATCAGGGCGACGGCGACCTGGCCTCCATCGGCACCGCCGAGATCGTCCACGCCGCCCACCGCGGCGAGAAGATCGTCACCATCTTCGTCAACAACGCCATTTACGGCATGACCGGCGGTCAGATGGCCCCCACCACCCTGATCGGTCAGAAGACCACCACCTCCCCCTATGGCCGCGACGAGGCCTGGTGCGGCGCTCCCATCAAGATGAGCGAGATGCTGGCCGCTGTGCCCAGCTCCTACTACATTGAGCGCGTGGCCGTCAACAACACCGCCAACATCGTCAAGGCCAAGAAGGCCATTGCCAAGGCTTTCCGTTACCAGAAGGAGGGCAAGGGCTTCTGCATGGTAGAGGTTCTGTCCACCTGCCCCACCAACTGGGGTATGTCTCCCGTGGAGGCAATGACCTGGCTGGAGGAAAACATGATTCCTTACTATCCTCTGGGTGTTTACAAAGACAAGGAGGCCAAGTAACATGGAAAAGACCTTTATTTTCGCCGGTTTCGGCGGTCAGGGCATGCTCCTGATCGGTAAGTTCATGGCGATGGCCTGCATGCTGGACGGCAAGCACGTTTCCTGGCTGCCCTCCTACGGTCCCGAGATGCGCGGCGGTACCGCCAACTGCTCCGTCATCGTGTCCGACGACCCCGTGGCCTCTCCCCTGGTGGACAAGGCCGACGTGATCGTAGCCATGAACCGTCCCTCTCTGGATAAGTTCGAGGAGCATGTGAAGCCCGGCGGCGTGCTGGTGATCAACAGCAGCATCATCGACCGCAAGGCCGTCCGCGACGACATCCAGGTGGTGTACTGCGACGCCAACGCCATTGCCGAGTCCATCGGCAACCCCAAGGGCGCCAACGTGGCCATTCTGGGCGCTGTCCTGGAAAAGGTCCCCGTCACCACCGTGGAGCAGATGACCGAGGCCATCCGCATCGAGCTGGGCGAGCGCAAGGCCCGCTTCCTGGATGGCAACAAGAAGGCCCTGGTGGCCGGCATGGAAGCCGCCCGGTAAGCCCGCCCCCCAAAAAAATACAGCAAGTCCCCGGCTGCGATGCAGCCGGGGACTCAGCTTGTCAAGAATCCTTTTTGACGAGCGCAAACGGGTGTGCCGCAGCACACCCGTTTTTTCTCACCCGTTCTCCCGGTCTTCCGCGGCGGCGGACACATTTTCCGCCACACGGGCGGCGGCCTTGGCGTCCTCCTGCCCGGCGGTATAGGCCCGGGTCCTGGCGTCCTCCAGCTCCTTCTGCCGGGTCTTTTCGTCCCGTTCTGCCTGGCGGGCGGCCCGGCGGGCCGACACGCTGCGGCGGGTGGCCTTCACCACCTGCCACACCGTCACCAGCACGACCACTGCCAGGCCGATCCAGCCTGCGGTGCGGATGTGCCAGAAATCCCGGATGGTAAATGCGTCGTTGTACATGCCCAGATAGTACAGGGCCACGCCGCCTGCCACGCACAAAAGCCCCAGCACCAGGTCCAGCACCGCCCGGACCCGGTGGGCTCCCCGGCGCACAAAGAAACACACGATCAGCGCCAGGGCGCACCAGAACAGCGCCGGTGACTGGGCATACAGAATATTCATACAGTGACCCTCTCTCGTTTATTCGTCACAGGCTGCACTTGCCCCGGGAGATATACTTCCCGTCGGGCCCGGCCAGGACAAAGCCGTCCTCCACTGCCAGGCGGCCCCGGAGCCACACCTGCCGGATGCCGCCCCGGATGGGGAAGCCCTCATACGGCGTGTAGCCCGCCAGACTTGTCATGTCCTCCGCCCGGAGCAGATGGTCCGCCTGGGGATCGTACACCACGATATCCGCGTCGGCCCCGGCCTGGAGCACGCCCTTCCGGGGGAACATACCGTAGAGCTTGGCGGGGTTTTCCGACAGCACCCGGCACATGGTGGCCAGGCTGATCTTCCGGGTGGTAACGCCGTAGGTATACAGCAGCTCGCCCCGGGTCTCCACCCCCGGCAGGCCGCCGGGGATCCTGGTAAAGTCCCCGCGTCCGGCGTCCTTCTGCTCCAGGGTAAAGCTGCAATGATCCGTGGACACGGTCTGGATCTCGCCCTTGCGCAGGGCGGCCCACAGGACCCGCTGGTCCTCCGTCTTGCGGATGGGCGGGGCGCAGACATAGCGGGCGGCCCGGGAATAGTCGGGGTCGTCATACACGCTGTCGTCCAGCAGCAGATACTGGGGGCAGGTCTCCACATACACCCGCTGGCCCCGTTTGCGGGCGGCCTCCACCTCCCGCAGGGCGGCGGCATTGGTCAGATGCACGATGACCACCGGGATATCCACCGCCTGAGCGATGCGAAGCAGCCGGGACACGGCCTCCGCCTCCAGGAAATCGGGCCGGGTCCGGGGATGGGAGCCCACGCCCATCTCCCCCGCGGCCTTCTTCTCGGCGATCAGCGCGTCAATGACGCCGCTGTTTTCGCAGTGAACGCCGCAGATGCCTCCCTTTTCCCTGAGCTTTTTCAGGGCGTGATACATGGCCTCGTCGCCGATCATCATGGCCGGATAGGTCATGTACATTTTGAACGAGGAGATCCCGGCGGCGTACATGTCGTCGATCTCCGCCTCGATGCCGGGGTTCCAGTCGTCGATGGTCATATGGAAGCCGTAGTCGCAGCAGCAGCTTCCGTCTGCCTTCCTGTGCCACAGCTCCAGTCCCTGATGCAGGGTCTCTCCCTTATTCGGGCAGGCAAAATCCACCACCGTGGTGGTGCCGCCCCGCAGCGCCGACCGGCTGCCGGAGAAGAAATCGTCCGCCGTTGTGGTGCTGCACACGTCCAGGTCGAAATGGGTATGGGCGTCGATGAAGCCCGGCAGCAGCAGCTGCCCCTCCACGTCGATGACCGTGGCCTCCGGCGCGGAGATGCTGCGGGCCACCCGGAGGATCTTCTCGTCCTCCACCAGCACGTCCGCCCGGCGGGTGCCCCGTCCGGACACCACTGTGCCCCCGCGAAACAGATATTTCATGGAAAATGCCCTCCTTTTCCGGGTTGATTGCATGATTCTTTATTATATCATGAAATGCGCAAAAATCCATCCCATTTTCCCGGGTTTATACCCACGCAATTTCAACAAAATGGGAATGAAATTTTTGTATACCTTGCAGAAGGAAAAAGAATTTCTTTTTTCGGAGAAATCATGTATGATAAAGGTACAACAGAACGCGCACCGCGCTCTGAAAATTGAAGGAGGAAAGAATACCATGCGGAAATTCTTAGCGACTCTGCTGGCGCTGGTCATGACGCTGGCGCTGATGGTCCCGGCTTCCTGGGGCGAGAACAAGGAGACGTATCAGCTCCCTGACTCCCTGGCGGGCAAGACCGTCATCCTGCACACCAACGACGTCCACGGCGCCATCGACAAGTACGCCAAGGTGGCTGCTCTGCGGGACGAGTGCTACGACAAGGGCGCTCACCAGGTGATCCTGCTGGACGCCGGTGACTACAGCCAGGGCTCTCCCTACGTCAGCCTCAGCAAGGGCGCAACCGCCCTGGACATGATGGCCCTGGTGGGCTATGACGTCATCACCCTGGGCAACCACGAGTTCGACTATGGCTTCCCCCAGCTGATGGAGAACCTGAAAAAGCACCAGGGCGATTTCATGGTCGCCTGCAACAACCTGGTGGACGACGAGGGTGAGCTGGTCTTCGCCCCCGGCGGCACCGCTCCCATCTATGCCGACGACAGCTACGAGACCGAGCTGTTCCGCATCGCCATTGTGGGCATTGCCACCCCCGAGAGCCAGACCAAGGCCAACCCCGCCCTGATGAAGGGCCTGAACTTCATCGGCGGCAAGGATCTGTACAAGGTCACCCAGGAGGACGTGGACATGGCCCGCAACGAGGGGAATGCCAACATCGTCATCGCCCTGGGCCACCTGGGCGTGGACGACTCCTCCGAGCCCAACTGCTCCTATAATGTGATGCAGAACGTCAAGGGCATCGACCTGTTCATCGACGGCCACTCCCACACGGTGATGACCGCCAGCAAGGACAACAACATGATCCAGTCCACCGGCACGGGCCTTGCCTATGTGGGCGCCATCGTCATTGACAACGCCACCAAGAGCATCGAGAGCAACGGCCTCATCGACCTGTCCGCCTTCACCAAGGAGGACGCCGCCGTGAAGGGTGCCGCCGACAAGATCATCAGCGACGTCAACGCCGAGTACGGCAAGGTCTTTGCCAGAACCGACGTGGAGCTCAACGGCGCCAAGGATCCCGGCAACCGCACCGAGGAGACCAACCTGGGCGACCTGATCACCGACTCCATGCTGTGGGCCATCCGCAAGGACGCTGAGCTCACCGTTCCCGCCGAGGACGTGGTGGCCATCACCAACGGCGGCGGCATCCGCGCTGCCATCCACAAGGGCGACATCTCCAAGCTGGACGTGAACACCGTGCTGCCCTTCGGCAACACCGTGGCCGTGGTGTACGTCACCGGCGCCGAGCTGCTGGAGGCCCTGGAGGCTTCTACCTTTGCTCTGCCCAAGTCTCTGGGCGGCTTCCCCCAGATCGCCGGCATGAACATCTCCATTGACGCCACCAAGAAGTATGACGCCAATGCCGACACCTATCCCGGCTCCACCTACCATGGTCCCGCTTCCATCAACCGCGTCACCATCAACAGCGTCAACGGCAAGGCCTTTGATCCCAACAAGACCTATGCCGTGGTCACCAACAACTTCCTGGCCGCCGGCGGCGACACCTACTATGCCTTCGCTGCCGCCTCCGGCCAGTTCGACACCGGTCTGCCTCTGGACGAGGTGCTGATGGACTACATCACCACCGAGCTCAAGGGCGTGGTGGGTGAACAGTATGCCCAGCCCCAGGGCCGCATCACCATCACCCTGCCCGCCGAGGAGCCCACTACTCCCACCAAGCCCGAAAGCCCCAAGACCGCCGATACCGGCGTGGTGGTGTACGGCCTGGTGGCAGTCATGGCAGCCGGCGCTGCCGTGGTGGTCACCTCCAAGAAGCGCAAGGCCATCTGAGCGATCTCCTTTCGCTGACACCGCATCTCCCCTGCCCCGGCGGACAAGCTCCGCCGGGGCTTTTTCTGTCATGGCGCTATTCTCCAACTAAAATCACGAAAACCGCTTTTCAAATCCGGCGGGATATGCTATGATACAGTTTAATAAAGAAGAATTACGAGGGCTTATGCCAGATATCGCGACTTCTTATTTTGCTGAGGAGGACACCATTCATGGCTGAGGTTGGAAAACGGGAGGTCCGGGTGGACGCCTTTGACAAGGCCACCGGACGCACCAAATATTACGAGGATCTGATGCCCCGGGACGCGTTGTATGTGCGCATCAAGCACTCCACCATTGCCCACGGCTTTGTGAAGTCTGTGGACACCACCGCTGCGGAGGCGATCCCCGGCGTGGTGAAGGTCCTGACCTGCTTCGACGTGCCGGAGCACCCCTTCCCCACCGCCGGTCACCCCTGGTCCATGGACCCGGACCACCAGGACGTGGCGGACCGTCATCTGCTCAACCGCCATGTCCGCTACTACGGCGACGACGTGGCCGTGGTCATCGCGGAAAACGAGGTGGCCGCCATGCAGGGCGTCCGTGCCTTGCAGGTGGAGTATGAGGAGCTGCCCCTGGTGCTGGACGCCCAGGAGGCCATGAAGCCCGGCGCACCCCGGCTTCACGATGACTATCCCGACAATGTCCTCAAGCACACCGACATGAAAAAGGGCGACTATCAGGCCGCCATCCGGGAGCCGGGACTCATTCGGGTAGAGGGCTGGTACGATACCCCCACGGTGCAGCACTGCCACATCGAGAACCACGGCTGCTTCGCCTATGAGGAAAACGGCCGCATCACCGTGGTGGCCTCCACCCAGATCCCCCATATCATCCGCCGGGTGGTGGGGCAGGCTCTGGGCCGCCCCTGGAGCGATATCCGGGTGGTAAAACCCTATATCGGCGGCGGCTTCGGCAACAAGCAGGACGCCCTGTACGAGCCTCTGTGCGCCTGGTGCTCCACCCAGGTCCACGGCCGCTGCGTCCGCATCGACTGCTCCCGGGAGGAAACCTTCGTCTCCAACCGGGTGCGCCACGCCATCCGGTTCCACATCGTGTCCTGGCTCCGGCCGGACGGCACCTTTGCCGCCCGGAAGGTGGAGCTGTTCTCCAACCAGGGGGCCTATGCCTCCCACGGACACAGCATCGTGGCCAAGGCCATGGGCTCCTTCCCCCAGCACTATCCCTGCGACAACATGGAGTGCGACGCCTGGACCGTGTTCACCAACCGGCCCGCCGCCGGCGCCATGCGGGGCTACGGTATGCCCCAGGCCTCCTTTGCCGACGAGTCCAACGTGGACGACTGCGCCAAGGCCGTGGGCATGGACCCCCTGGCCTTCCGGATGCAGAACATCATGCCCCAGGGGTACGAGGACGGATTCTCCCACAACGTCAACTATGACGATTCCTTCCGCCAGTGTCTGGAGGCAGGCAAGAAGTACATCGACTATGACAGGAAGCTGGCGGAATTTGCCAAGGACACCGGCCCCGTCCGCCGGGGCATCGGTGTGGCCACGTTCTGGTACAACACCGCCGTGTATCCCATCTCTCTGGAGACGTCCTCCAACCGGATGCAGCTGAACCTGGACGGCAGCGTCACCATGCAGTGCGGCGAGACGGAGATCGGCCAGGGTGCCGACACCGCCTATGCCCAGATGACCGCTGATGTGGTGGGCCTGGGGGACTATCGCAGGGTCCACGTGGTGTCCTGCCAGGATACGGACATCACCCCCACGGGCCTGGGCGCCTACGCCTCCCGCCAGACGTATGTGGCAGGGTTCTCCATCCGCCAGACGGGCCTGCTGCTGAAGGAGAAGATCCTGGACTACGCCGCCAAGCTCACCCGCCAGGCGGTGTACAACATGGACATCGCGGACGGCAATATCGTCCGCACCACCGACAGCAAGGTGCTGATGAGCCTGTCGGAGCTGGCCATGCACGCCCAGTATAACCCCAACGACTCCCTGCATATCACCGCCGAGAGCACCTACACCATCCGCAACAACGCCTATTCCTTCGGCTGCACCTTCGCCGAGGTGGAGGTGGATATCCCCATGTGCAAGGTGACGCTGAAGGACATCATCAACGTCCACGACTGCGGCAGGCTGGTGAATCCGGCCCTGGCCGAGGCCCAGGTCCACGGCGGCATGTCCATGGCCATCGGCTACGGTCTGTCCGAGCAGCTGCTGTTCGACGAAAAGACCGGCCGCCCCCTGAACAACAACCTGCTGGACTATAAGCTCTCCACCATCATGGACCACCCCCATCTGGAGGCGCAGTTCGTGGAGAATGCCGAGCCCACCAGCGCCTTCGGCACCAAGGCCCTGGGTGAGCCCCCGGCCTGCTCCGGCGCCCCCGCCATCCGCAACGCCATCTACAACGCCACCGGGGTGGCCATCGACCAGGATCCCATCACCCCCCACGTCCTTTTCCGGCGCTTCACGGAAGAGGGCCTGATCCGGGACTAAGGAGGAAACACCGCTATGTATGATATGTCAGCGCTCTACCAGGCCGAAAGCGTCCAGGACGCCATCCGCCTGCGGCTGGAGCATCCCGAGGCCCAGATCATCGCCGGAGGCACCGACGTGCTGGTGCAGATGCGGGAGGGCAAGCGGGCCGGAAAGGCCCTCATCAGCATCCAGGGCTGCCGCGAAATGCGGGGCGTGTCCCTGGATGACCAGGAAAATCTCCGCATCGGCAGCCTCACCACCTTCAGCCACATCACCGCCGATCCCCTGATCCAGCGGTACATCAACGTGCTGGGCGAGGCGGTGGACATGGTGGGCGGCCCCCAGATCCGCAACGCCGGCACCATCGGCGGCAACACCTGCAACGGCGTCACCTCCGCCGACTCCGCCTCCACCCTCCACGCCTGGGAGGCCATCATCGAGATCACCGGCAAAAACGGCGTCCGCCGGGTGCCCATCAAGGATTTCTACCTCAAGGCCGGCACCGTGGACCTGCGGGCGGAGGACGGCGAGATCCAGACCGCCATTCTGATCCCCAAGGCATCCTATGAACGGACCTTCGGCCACTATATCAAGTACGCCATGCGCAACGCCATGGACATTGCCACCCTGGGCACCTCCGTTAATGCCCGGCTGAGCCCGGACAAAAAGGCCTTTGAGCGGGTGCGCATCGCCTTCGGCGTGGCGGGCCCCGTGCCCCTGCGGGCGCTGAATGCCGAGGCGTTCATCAACGGCAGGGCCGTCACTCTGGAGAACATCGAGCAGTTCGGCCGCACGGTGCTGGAGGACATCCACCCCCGGGATTCCTGGCGGGCCAGCAGGGCCTTCCGCTCCCACATCGCCGTGGAGAGCGCCAAGCGCTGCCTCATCGAGTCCGTAAAGCTGGCAGGAGGTGAGCTGTAATGGCAAAGAATCAGTATCAGCTGGTCACGTTCTTCCTCAACGGCAAGGAAGTGGAGAAAATGGTGGACGTCCGGGCATCCCTGACGGATATGCTGCGCAGCGACTTCTCCATGACCTCCGTGAAGAAGGGCTGCGAGGTGGGCGAATGCGGCGCCTGCAACGTGCTCATCGACGGCGAGTGCTACAACTCCTGCCTGTACCTGGCCGTGTGGGCCGAGGGCAAGCACATCACCACCCTGGAGGGCCTCATGGGCCCCAACGGCGAGCTGTCCGACATTCAGCAGGCCTTTATGGAGGAGACAGCCATCCAGTGCGGCTTCTGCATCCCGGGCTTTATCATGACGGCGGTGGAGATCCTGGACCGGGGCGTGTACTACACCGACGACCAGCTGCGCAAGCTGCTGTCCGGCCATCTGTGCCGCTGCACCGGATATGAGAACATCTTCAAGGCCGTGAAAAAGACCATGCTGCGCCGCCTGGGCCGCCTGGACGACCCGTATCTGAATACCTGACCCCTCAAAATCCCCTTATGCCCCCGCATAAGGGGATTTTTTTGAAATTTTCTGTCAGATTCCGCTGCACCGCGCGTCTAATAAACAGAAAGGAGGGAGGACATGGCCCAGGATATGGAGCAGCTGTACCGCCGCCACTATCAGACGGTGTACCGCTACGCTCTGCGGCTCACCGGCAGCGAACACGCCGCCGAGGAGCTGGCGGCGGAGACCTTTTACCGGGCCATGGTGGCCCTGCCGGATTTCCGGGGCGAGTGCGCCGCCTCCACCTGGCTGTGCCAGATCGCCCGGAACACCTGGACCTCTCTGCGGCGGAAGGAGGGCCGGTGCCAGCCCCTGGACGACACCGCCGCCCTGCCGGACAGCCGGGACTTTGCCGCCGCCTTTGAGGACAAGGACCTGGCCCTGCGCATCCACCGGCTGCTGCACCGGCTGCCGGAGCCGTACCGGGAGGTATTCCTGCTGCGGGTGCTGGGGGAGCTGTCCTTCCGCGACATCGGCAGCCTGTTTGAAAAGGGTGAAAATTGGGCCTGCGTCACCTATCACCGGGCCCGGAAGAAAATCATGGAGCAAATGGAGGGAACGCCATGAAAAGCATTGACTGTGCCTTGGCCCAGGATCTGATGCCCCTGTACACCGAGGGGATGCTGAGCCCGGAATCCCGGGAGGCTCTGGAGGAGCACCTGGCCGGGTGCGAAGCCTGCCGCCGGACGGCGGACGAAATGTGCCACCCCCTGCTGGAGCCGCAGTTTCAGGAGGAGGCCCGGCTGCTGCGCCGCCTGCGGCGGCGGCGGAAAGCCCTGTGGGCGGCGGTGATCGTCCTGGCGGCGCTGCTGGTGCTGTCCGGCATTCTGTGGTACGCCGAAGCCCGGTACACCGCCCAGGCCCTGACGCCCCGCCTGACCAGGCTGAGCATTCCCGGCCAGGCCGTCCAGGAGAGCTATACGGCTGAGGACGGCAGCGTAGTCATCCAGAAGGCCCCCAACCAGAAATATCTTTACTACTTTCTCCTGCGTTCCAGCAGCAAGGACATCCCCCTGAAGCTGACGGAGGGAAAGGCCTACGGGTTCTATGACGGGCAGCTTTATCAGCTGAACGCCCAATTCTACATCCACGACACCTCCAAGGGCGTCCTGCCCCTGGGGTATGAGTCCGGCGTGGAGTTCAGCAATCAGGTGGTAAACGGCTGGCTGAACCCGCTGCCCGCCCAGGGGCAGCAGCTGGAGCTGGTGATGGTGCTGGACGAGTACCCGGACTATCTGGATCAGCCCGATCAATTCCTGCTGGAGCTGACGTATCAGCCCGCGGGCTTCGCGGCGTCGCTGCTGCCAGACGGCGACACCGCCCCACGGACGGTGCGGCTGTGGAGCGAATGAAATAGACAGAGCCCCGGGCGGCCATATCTGCCTTCCGCCGTCCGGGGCTCTGTCATGCCCAAAATGGCATTTTCCCGCCCTGCCGTATTGACAATCCCGGCGGATTTTGCTATACTGAATAAAAATCCGTCTGGTTGTCTAAATTTTTTTGAGATTCGTTATTCTATTTTGAAAATATCGCTATGGGAGGACGCCATGATCTTCTATACCGCCGACCTCCACTTTCACTATGAGCCCTTCCTGCCCTCCCGTCCCTTCGGCTCCGTGGAGGAAATGGACCGGGTGCTGATCGCCCGGTGGAACGCCGCCGTGTCGGAGGATGACACCGTGTATGTGGTGGGGGACGTGGGCTATAACCGGGGCCTGGTGCCGGGGGACGCGCTGGCGCGGCTCCGGGGCCATAAGCACCTGATCCGCGGCAATCACGACACCGGCTTTGAAAACGCCGGGGAGCTGTACCGCTATTTCGAGACCGTCACCGACTTCAACGAGATCGACGACGGAGAGGTCCACATTATCCTCTGCCACTATCCCATTCTCTACCGCAGGCGGGGCTATATGATCCACGGTCACCTGCACCAGGCCCGGGGCCCGGAGTACGGCATGCTGCGCCAGATGCCCCGGATGCTCAACGCCGGGGTGGACGTGAATTTCTACCGCCCCGTGACCCTTCCCCAGCTCATCGAAAACAACCGCGCCTTCTACAGCGGGGAGAATGATGCCCTGATTCCCCCTCCCCCCCAGCGGCGGGGCGGTGACGGCTGGCTGCCGGGCCGGCCGGATTTCCGCCCCCTTCCGTCCCGGCCTGATTCTGATAAGGAGTGACCTATGAAACATCGTATTCTCGCCCTATTCCTGGCCCTGTGCCTGTGTCTGCCCCTGGCGGCCTGCGGCAAAAAGCAAGGCTACGACCCCCTGGAGGGGGTGAAGACCCGGGTCGTCACCGACTCCGCCGGCCGCCAGGTGGAGATCCCCGCCGATATCCGGCGGGTGGCCCCCAGCGGCTCCACGGCCCAGATGATCCTCATGCCCATTGCCTATGATCTGCTGGCGGGTCTGGCCAGCAGCCCCAGCACGGCCCAGATGCCGTATTTTCCGGAGGAGGTCCGCTGTCTGCCCACCTTCGGCCAGTTTTACGGCAGCAAGGCCAACCTGAATATGGAGTCCCTCATCGACGCCCGGCCCCAGATCATCATCGACCTGGGTGACAAAAAGGACAGCATCGCCGACGATATGGACCGTATACAGAAGCAGACCGGCATTCCCACGGTGTTTATCGAGGCAAACCTGGACGATATGGCCGCCGCCTACCGGACCCTGGGGGATATCCTGAACCGGTCCGACATGGCGGAGTCCCTGGCCCGATTCATTGAAAAAACCGTCTCCATGGCCCGGGAGAATTCCGCAAAAATCCCCGAGAATCAGCGGCTCTCCGTACTGTTCGGCACCGGGTCCACGGGCCTTGCCTGCAATGCCGCCGGGTCGGTCCAGGCGGACGTCATCGACCTGGTGGGGGCCGTCAACGCCATTATCCCCCAGGAGGTCAGCAACCGGGGCGGCGGCACCACCGTCAGCCTGGAGGAGGTATATGCCGTGGAGCCGGACGTGATCCTCCTGTCCGCCGGCGGCCCCTACGACACCCTGGCCCAGGGGGAGTGGGCGGGCCTGCGGGCCGTGCAGTCCGGGAAATACTACGAGATCCCCGGCCTGCCCTACGACTGGATGAGCTCTCCCCCCTCCGTGAACCGGGTGCTGGGCATCTGGTGGCTGGGGAATCTGCTGTATCCGGAGCTGTACGACTATGACATGGTGCAGGTGGCCCGGGAATACTATGGGCTGTTCTGGCACTATGACCTGACGGAGGAGGAGGCGCGGCAGATGCTCAGCCGCTCCACTCTGAAATGAGGAACGCTATGAGGAAAATCTGCCGCGCCCCGGTTCTGTGTATGCTGCGGCTGGCGGCCGCCGGCGCCGCCGCCCAGACCGTGTACTACAGAAAAGAGAGGAACCTATAAATGAGCACCGTATTTCACAATATCCTCCGGGCGGCGGATAAGCGCTATGCCCGGCGGTTCGCGGTGCTGGGGGCCGTTTTCCTGGCGGTGCTGCTGGGATCGCTGCTGGTAGGGCGGTACGCCCTGTCGCCGGGGCAGCTGGTCCACATGCTGTGGACCCGGATCTCCGGCGGGGCGGCGGACTGGCCTATCAGCGATGACAAGGTGGTCTTTGCCGTGCGGCTGCCCCGGGTGGCGGCGGCGGCCCTGGTGGGGGCGGCCCTGGCGGTGTCCG
>OLNX01000430.1_pt1 | contig 43390 bp, 48 predicted proteins | sample 1672611 | NCBI WGS metagenome assembly OLNX01 (sample SAMEA3136705, study PRJEB25190) | human gut metagenome | reverse complement strand
ATGAAATTTTGCATACTGGCCATGTTTGTACTTACAGTGGCAGCGGTATGGTTTGAAACCGGAGAAGCAGGCGCTTTCACTATTTCGGATGATGGAGAATATGCACTGGTTTTGAATTTGAAGGTGTCAGATGCGGACGCGACTATCGATGGACAACAGTCAGGCAAGGTGATCAAGTTCAATTTTGATGAGGACGAGGAAGCGATAAGGGTATCTGATCTTACCCAGGGCATTTGTCCTTATAATGGCAAAAATGAATTTTCAGGCTGGGCCGGAGATTCAGCCAGTTCAGAAACCGTTGAAATGTTGTCGAAAGATGAATTTTCATCTACGGGAAGTATGAATGGTGTGTCCTATACAAAAGGCCACAGCATTTATGCCTTATTTCTGGGGGCAGAAATAGAACAACCACAGCAATATTATGTGCTATTTAATGCGGTTGATGGAGAAGTGTTGACAGACGGTGTTTCTACCGGGGAGGACAAAGTTGTCCTGTCCGGCACTATGGATCAGTTAACATCTCAGGATCTGTCCAAGTATACTGCCCAGAGAGAGGGATGTACATTTTGTGGATGGGGATTCAATAGCGAAATAAGTAATGGACAATTTTTTACAAGTACATCCTTGACTCCGTCTGAGTTAGAAAAATATTCGCCAATGACAATTTTTGCCCTTTACAAAAAGAACACATTCGAAGGAAATTACCTTGTGCTGGCTCTGGATGCCAACGGAGGTACCATCGACGGACAGGACGTGGAAAAGTGTGATTATCTTAGTGACTCGTCGAAAAGTTCAGCTATGCCGATTTTCCAGTATGTTCCTAAAAGAAGGGGATATAAATTTACAGGATGGCATGCTGATAAAGAGGGATCCTCCACAAAGTATACATTGATGACCAATCAATATTGGAGAAGGGATGAGGAGCCGGGGCTGGAAAAAGATACGCTGATGGATAATGGTACTTTTTATAAAACGGTTACCCTGTATGCAGGCTGGGAGAAAGATACGAGTATCACGAAGGAGCCGATGACGATAACCAGTACCGGCGACATTCAGGGCAGTGTGGAAGCGGAACTGTTAAATGATGGTGATTATTCACTGGATTTGGTTCAGATGCCAATCACAGACGCTTTGGCAGCGGAAAATGTGAAATACCTGTTGGACATTAACTTGCTGGATAAGCAGAAGATTGTTCAGATAAATGGAGTTACAGTCAAGGTAAAACTTGCCCTTCCGGAGGAATTGAAAGATTATGATTCTTATGAGGTTGTATATGTAAAAGATGGCAAGATTACTGAGCGGCTTGCGTGTACGGTGGAAGATGGTTATGTGGTGTTCAATACCAGCCATCTTAGTGAGTACGGCATTGTGGCGAAGAAAAACCAGTCGGTAACACCGGGGGACAACACCGGCGGCGGTGCGACAGATGATCCGAACAAAGGAAATCAGGGTGACGGTAACAACAATAATGGCAATACGAATACCGGTAACACCAATAACGGCAGCAGCGGCACCACAGCAGGTAACCAGAATAACGGCAATACCAACACCGGTACAAACAATGGGGCAGATAACAAAAACAATAACACCTCAAATAACAGCAGTGTCACAAACAACAGCAGTAAACCAAAGACAAACAGCAAGAAAAAAATCAAGGTGGCAAGACCGGTGGTTATCAAAAAATCTCTGAGCAAAAGCAGGAAACGGGCAAAACTTACATGGAGAAAAGTGAAGGGGGCCAGTGGATACGAGGTTAAGTACTGTTCTTCCAAAAGTTTTTCGAAGAAGAAGACAAAACGATTTAGAACAAAGCGTACGGCTTACACTTGCACTCTCAAAGGAAAGAAATCTGCATATTATGCAAGAGTCCGTGCCTACAAGATTGTAAAGGGAAAGAAATATTACAGTGGCTGGACTCCGATCATACAGTTGAGAAAGGCCAAGAAATAAGACGCCAAAGTCAAAATGAAAATCTGAAATGGAAAAGAAGTTCCATTGGCAGGAGCCTGAGCACAAATTGTGCAAAGTGTCTCCCGCTGATGGAACTTTTTTCCTTTAAACCTCATTTAAGTTTCTTCTGCTATAGTATAGTCAAAACATAGCAAACACAAAATCGAAACGGAGGTTTTTATTATGACTAGATGGAAAAAAATTGTGCAGGCAGTGGCGGAAGCGGCTATTGCAACCTGTATATCAGCAAGGACTCCAAATGGGTTGTAACAGGGGACAGCACATTGACAAAACTGGCAAGTGCTGGCACTATAGTAGATAAGAGTGGCAAGACGGTAACGGTAAAAGGTACAGACGGAACGGTCTATGTACAGGGAACCAGTGATGTGACAGTGACGGTAGGAAGTTACAGTACGACAGTAGATTTAAGCGGTGCGTCTAAGACAACTTCTTTTTCGAAGTATGAAGTGAGCCAGCCGACTGTTTCTACCACCACAAGTACCACCACTGGCACAAGCAGTACCGGTACAAATAAGACCACAACTTCCAGCAAGGTAACTGTGAAAAAATCAGCCATCAAAAAGGCAGTCCGCAGTAAAAATAATAAAAAGATCAAATTCACACTGAAAAAGGTCAGCGGTGCCAAAGGATACCAGATTAAATATTCCACTTCCAAGAAATTTACGAAGAAAACAACCAAAACGGTGAAGGTGAAAAAGACGACCAAAACCGTGACGAAATTAAAGAAGAAAAAGACATATTACGCCAAGGTTCGTGCTTATAAAACGGTAAATGGAAAAACTTACTACAGTAAGTGGAGTACCGTAAAGAAGGTCAAGGTAAGAAAATAAAGAACCCCGGCGCAGAAGGGAGGAACCATGAGACTTTTACTGGCAGAAGATGAACGGGAACTGTCTGCGGCCCTGCAGGCAGTTCTGAAACGAAATCACTATGAGGTAGATGCCGTCTATGATGGGGGCGAGGCCTATGACTACCTTCAGACTGGAAATTACGATGGTTTCATATTGGATGTGATGATGCCGGTAATGGATGGTTTTACTTTGCTAAAGAAGATCCGGAACGAGAGAAACAATGTGCCGGTGCTGATGCTGACGGCCAGAGCAGAGGTGGATGACCGGGTTCAGGGGTTGGACCTGGGGGCCGATGATTATCTGACCAAGCCTTTTGCTATGAAAGAACTGCTGGCCCGTATCCGGTCCATTACCAGACGGATGACAGAGGCGGAAAGTTCGTCTCTGCAGCTGGGTAATGTAGTGCTGGATCTGTTAGTATTTACCCTGGAAGTAGAAGGAAACAAAGAGCGCCTGCCCAATAAAGAATTTCAGATGCTGCAGATGCTCCTTGCCAATCCCTCCCAGATTATTTCCACAGAGCGGTTTATGGAGAAAATCTGGGGATTTGACAGTGACGCCGATATCCAGGTGGTATGGGTTTATATTTCCTATCTGCGAAAAAGACTGAAAGCCATGGGAGCCAATGTGGTCATCCGGGCCAAACGGAATCAGGGATATTTTGTGGAGGTGGAGCCGGATTGAAAAAACTAAGGAAAAAGTTCATTCTGGTGGCCATGGCATCTATGTTTGTGGTGCTGCTCCTTATGATCGGTGGCCTGAATGTGTTGAATTATCACAACCTTATTGAAAACGGCGACCGGCTGACCAAGATGATCAGCGACAACGGAGGTTCTTTTCCAAGGAATCAGAAGGTCCAGAATGCAGCACCTCCGGTTCTGCCCCAGGGAGAGAAACCGGGCAAGGCACCACGGGACGGTATGGGGCAGCAGGATGGAAGCAAGGCACCGCCGTATAAAAACAAGTCCATGACCAGAGAGGAACCATACCAGACCAGGTATTTCACGGTGACCATCTCTTCCAAGGAGACCAAAGTCAATGTGGATCAGGTCTCAGCGGTACAGGACGACACGGCCAAAGCTTACATGGAAATCGTGAAAAAAAGCGGTAGTGACACAGGCTTTGTTGATATTTACCGTTACCGTGTGGTAAAACAAACGGATGCCGTTTTATATGTATTTGTAGATTGTGAGCAAAGTCTCTCTACTTATGAAAATACACTGTTGACCAGTGCAGGAATGTCGGTGGCCGGCTTTTGCATTGTCTTTCTCCTTGTGTGTATTTTTTCCCGGATCATCTTCAAACCGGTGCGGGAGAGTTACCAGAAGCAAAAGCAGTTTATCACAGATGCCAGTCATGAACTGAAGACTCCGCTGACTATTATTGAAGCCAATACCGAGGTGCTGGAGATGGATCAGGGGGAAAATCAGTGGCTGAAAAGCACCCACAACCAGATCGAGCGAATGAGTCATCTGGTGCAGCAGATGGTCAGCCTGACCCGGATGGATGAGGAAGGGGGAAAAGGAGAAAAATGCGAGTTTTTCCTGTCGGATGCTTTGCTGGATCAGGTGGAACTGTATGAGCCGCAGGCCCGCAGCCGGGGGATACGGATCCATCCGGATGTGGCACCGGGAATTGTGTACCGGGGGCAGGAAGAAGAGGTGCGGCAGCTGTTTGGCATTTTGTTTGATAATGCCATGAAGTACAGCACAAAAGATACGGAGTTTGTCATTACACTGCGCCGGAAAAACCGCCGGTGTCGTATGACATTCACCAATGAGACAGAGCAGGTGGTCAAAGGAAATCAGAATATTTTGTTTGAGCGTTTTTACCGCTCCGATGCTTCCCGCAACTCAGCAACAGGGGGATCGGGGATCGGCCTGGCCATTGCCAGAGCCATCTGTGAAAACCACGGCGGCAGTATCCAGGCAGAGAGCAAAGACGGCCACAGCCTGACTATAACCGTAGTGCTTTGATTCTGGCCGCATTTTCTGTGAAAAATAGTTGACATATAAGGTTTCATCTTATATAATAATACAGTATTGCGTGAAAATACAGTTCCAATGCCCCGGAGCCGTATTTGATCATAAAAATAGTAAACAAGAGTTGGAACCAGGCTTCCGGACATTGAGCCAATGGTGCTGACGCATAGAATAAGGAGGATTCCAAGGATGAAAAGTTTTATGGCAAGCCCATCCACAGTGGAAAGAAAATGGTATGTTGTAGACGCTGAAGGAAAGACTTTAGGTCGTCTTGCATCTGAGGTTGCAAATGTGTTGAGAGGTAAGAAAAAACCTATTTATACACCACACATCGACACAGGTGATTATGTGATCGTTGTAAACGCTGAGAAAGTCGTTACTACCGGTAAGAAACTGGATCAGAAGAAATATTATCATCATTCAGAGTATGTAGGCGGAATGAAAGAAGCTACATTGAAAGAAATGATGCAGAAGAAACCAGAGTTTGTTATTACTCACGCAGTAAAAGGAATGCTTCCAAAGGGACCTTTGGGACGCCAGATGCTTACTAAACTGCATGTATACGCAGGACCAGAGCACAACCATGCTGCACAGAAACCAGAAGTTTTGGATATTTAATCAGGTTTAGAAAGGAGAAATAACAGTGGCTAGTTCAACATTTTATGGAACAGGAAGAAGAAAATCCAGTATCGCTCGTGTATTCCTTACACCAGGTACAGGTAAAATTACAATCAATAAAAAAGATATCGATGAGTATTTCGGTCTTGAGACATTGAAGATCATCGCTCGTCAGCCTTTGGAAGCTACCAACACAGCTGACAAATACGATGCAAAGATCACCGTTAAAGGTGGCGGTTTCACAGGTCAGGCAGGCGCTATCCGTCACGGAATCGCTCGTGCATTGAATGAGGCAGACGCAGACTTCAGACCAGTTCTGAAGAAGGCTGGATACCTTACTCGTGATTCTCGTATGAAAGAGCGTAAGAAATACGGTCTCAAGAAAGCTCGTAGAGCACCACAGTTCTCAAAGAGATAATCTTTTACGAATATCAAAGAATACGACACCTCAGGACTTTTGTTCTGGGGTGTTTTTTTATGGGAAGTGTGGTATTATGATACCGAAATCACAAAGAAAGGATAGATACACCATGCCTGACATTATACATATAACAAACTGGGACGACCAGGCTCTGGATCTTTTTGCCAGAACAAAAGAGTCATCTCTTTTGCATCCACCGGCTCATGGCCGTGGAATCTTTATTGCCGAAAGCCCGTTGGTGGTCCAGCGGGCGCTGGCAGCGGGCTACGAACCAATTTCCTTTTTGATGGAAGAGGAACATATTGAAAAATATGGGCAGGACATTTTGAAAAAATGGGAAGGGATTCCTGTCTATACGGCTCCTTTTGATGTGCTTACGAAGATAACTGGTTTCAAGTTGACCCGGGGAATGTTGTGCGCCATGTATCGGAAGAAACTTCCCACAGTGGAGCAGATCTGTGAGGGAAAAGAGCGCATTGCCATCCTGGAAGATGTGGTCAATCCTACCAATGTAGGGGCAATTTTTCGGTCTGCTGCAGCACTGAATATGGAGGCAGTTCTTATGACGGCGGCCAGCAGTGACCCGTTATACCGGAGGGCCATCCGTGTAAGTATGGGGACCGTGTTTCAGATACCGTGGACGATCATGGAAAAAGGAACTGCCATTGTACCGGAAATGAAGAAACTGGGATTTGCCACAGCAGCCATGGCTTTGCGGGAAGATACGGTGAATATTACTGACCCCGGATTAAACAGGGAGAAAAAACTGGCAGTTATTTTGGGAACCGAAGGCGAGGGGCTGAAGCAGGAAACAATCGAAGAAAGTGACTATACGATTCGTATTCCCATGGCTCATGGAGTGGATTCTTTGAATGTGGCGGCGGCCAGTGCCGTAGCTTTTTGGCAGTTGGGGAAAAAGAGTTAGAAAGAAATGCCGTTTGTACAATAATCTGACCATTTGAACTATTTTTCTTGCAATTTATAATGTTTTTCGATAAAATTTATACAAACAATCGAAATGTGTAAATAAAGCATGAACAAGAGAAAGGATGTAAAAAATGGCAAATTATTCAGATTCATTAACTTATTCTACCGCATCGGGTGTGGAAGGACTTCAGTATGTGGTACTTCAGGTAACATTAAAGGAAAAGTTTCTGGGAACCGGTTCCGGCAACCTGTCCGCACTGGAAGAAGTGCTGAACGAGCAGGCATCTAAGGGATATCGTCTGCACACCATCACGACAGCCTCTGCACAAAGTGGCGGATTTCTGGGCGGCGACCGGATTCAGGCAACGATGGTATTTGAAAAAATAAACTAAAAAAACATAATCTTGGAAAAGGGCAGCTTGTAGGGCTGTCTTTTTTGATGCTGTCTCTGCATAAAATGAACCGTGACGGTGCATACTGCTACCAAATAGTAAGGGAGGCAGCAAAGATGAGTAATAATATGGACTTAGGCTATGAAATGTTTTGCTATCAATGCGAGCAGACAGCCAATGGAAAAGGCTGTACCAAGGAAGGCGTATGTGGAAAAACAGCGGAAGTTGCCAATTTACAGGATTTGCTTATATTTCAAATAAAAGGGATCAGTTACTATGCCCAGAAAAATCGTCAAAAAGAAATACCGGTGGAGAAAGGCATTGTTTCATTTGTAGAAAACGCATTGTTTACAACACTAACGAATGTAAATTTTGATGCAGAAAACCATGTGGAGCTTCTTAGAGAGTCACAGAAGATGAAAGAAAATTTGCGGCAGCAGGTACAGAATGCAGAAAATGCACCTTTTCAGGCGGTATACGACTTGCCACAGACAAAGACAGAAATGTTGAAGGATGCCAAGATTGCAGGGATTATGTACGATAAAAAACTAGATCCGGATCTGAGATCTTTACGTCAGACGATTTTGTATGGCTTGAAGGGAATCAGTGCCTATGGACATCAGGCAAGGGAACTGGGGTATTACAGCGATCAGGTGGATGATTTTTATATAGAAGCGTTGAGCGCACTTACAGAAGACGAAAGAACTGTGGAAGAACTGATTCGTCTTACGATGCGGACAGGAGAGATGGCGGTAGAAGTGATGAAAAAACTGGATGAGGCCAACACTACCTGTTATGGACATCCCTCTCCTCATTCGGTGTCTGTGCATGTGAAAAAAGGCCCATTTATCATTGTTTCCGGCCATGATCTGAAAGATTTGGAGATGCTTTTAAAACAGTCGGAGGGGAGTGGTGTGAATATTTACACCCATGGAGAAATGCTCCCTTCTCATGGCTATGAGGGTTTGAAAAAATACCCTCATCTTGTTGGAAATTTTGGCGGAGCCTGGCAGGAGCAGCAAAAGGAATTTGATCATCTGCCTGGATGCATTCTGATGACTACTAATTGTCTTATGCGTCCCAGAGATTCCTACAAAGACCGAATCTACAGTACCAATGTGGTAGGATGGGACGGAGTGAAGCATATAGGGAAAAAAGAAAACGGAGAAAAGGACTTTGGCCCGTTGATTCGCCATGCGCTGGAACTGGGAGGCTTCAAGGAAGAAGCAGAACACAAGGAAATACAGGTAGGGTTCGCCAGAAATGCGGTATTAAGTCAGGCGGATAAGATCGTAGAGGCGGTGAGAAAAGGCGAGATTCGCCATTTCTTTCTCATAGGAGGCTGCGATGGAGCCAGACCGGGACGGAATTATTATACAGAATTTGCCCAAAGGGTGCCGTGCGACTGTATGATTCTGACGCTGGCATGCGGAAAGTATCGGTTTAATAAAATGGAGTTTGGCCAGGTGGCAGGACTGCCGCGATTACTGGATATTGGTCAGTGTAACGATGCCTATTCGGCGGTCTGTATTGCTACCGCATTGGCAGATGCTTTTGATACCGATGTAAACAGCCTGCCACTTTCCCTGATCCTGTCCTGGTATGAGCAGAAAGCAGTGGCAGATTTATTGGCATTGTTAAGCCTTGGATTTAAAAATATATATCTGGGACCTACCCTGCCGGCATTTCTTAGTCCCAATGTATTGCAGTATCTGGCAGATACCTTTGGACTGAGACCTATCAGTCAGGCGAAAGATGATATTAAAAATTGTCTTCATTGCACAGAAATTTAAAAAGAAAAATTGTTAACCTATCAAGAATTGTCAACCTATCAATAGAAATGGGTTGACAATTCTTTTTTTTGCGAATATACTATTCATCAGATTACAAAAAGAGAAGGAGAACCATCATGGATGCAAAAAAAACAGCAGACGAGATTATTGGTGGAAGACGCCTGACCAGAGAGGATGACTGGCAGTTTTTACTAGACGCTCCACTGGAAGAACTGACCCAGGGAGCAGACCGGATCCGTCAGGCATTATGTGGCAAAGAAGTAGACTTGTGTTCTATTATTAACGGCCGCAGTGGTAAATGCAGTGAAGACTGTAAGTTCTGTGCTCAGTCGGGACATCATTGTACCGGTATTTCTGAATACGCTTTTCTTCCGGTAGAAAAAATTGTGGAGGACGCCAAGTATCACCAGGCCAAGGGCGTACACCGCTATTCCATCGTAACGGCCGGCCGCAGTCTGGGTAAGGATTTTGACAAGGCAGTGGAAGCATACCGTGCCATTAAGGAGAATTGTCAGGAGTTGTCCCTTTGCGCCTCTCATGGATTGCTGAGCAAAGAGGAGTTTGTGGCACTGAAAGAGGCAGGCGTGGAACGCTATCATGAAAATATTGAGACATCAAAGAGAAATTTCCCTAATATCTGCACGACCCATACATTTGAAGATAAGGTGCGGGAGATAAAAATGGCAAAAGAGGCCGGTTTGTCCGTGTGCTCCGGTGGTATCATCGGTATGGGAGAAACCTGGGAAGACAGAGTGGATATGGCCTTCTGGACGGCGGAACTGGGAGTTACTTCCATTCCTATTAATGTATTGTCTCCGATTCCGGGAACCCCGTATGAAGGTATGGAGCCAATCCCCAAAGAAGATGTGCTGCGGACAGTGGCAATCTTCCGATATCTGAATCCGGAAGCCTATGTGCTGATGGCAGCAGGACGAAACCGCTTTGAAGAAGGCGGAAAAATCTTGTTTGAGTCAGGAGCCAATGCCACCATCACCGGCGATATGCTGACTACTGTAGGAAACACCATTGCTGAGGACATGGATATGTTTGAAGAAATGGGAAGAACAATCAAATAAAAACCATTCTGCTGAAGCGGGATGCGACATTTTGTGGAGGATAATTAAATGAATGAAAAAGAAAAAGTTTTTGATCTGAAAAATATGGTACTGATGGCCTTATTTATTGCTGTAACCTGTGTTCTGGCACCGCTGTCCATTCCTATCGGACCGGTACCCATCTCACTGACCAACTTTGTGATCTACTTTGAATTGTATTTCCTTGGATGGAAGAGAGGATTGATCAGTTATGTAGTATACCTTTTGCTGGGGATGGTTGGACTTCCTGTCTTTTCCGGATTTGCCGGTGGTGTGGGCAAACTGGCAGGCCCAACCGGTGGATATCTCATCGGATTTATCCTTATGACGCTGGTATGCGGATTGTTCATTGAGAAGTTCGAGAACTTTTTCCTGCATTTGCTGGGAATGATCCTGGGAACTGCTATTGCGTACATATTTGGTACAGCCTGGTTCTGTGTGTCTACAGGAACCGGTGTGGTAGCGGCACTGGCATTGTGTGTATTCCCATTTTTGATCGGTGACCTGGTAAAGATGGTACTGGCGGGTCTTGTGGCACCGGGAGTGGCAAAACAGATCAAAAAGATAGGGTAAAAGAGAGAAAATATTTCATTAAAATGTTTTTTGTATAATAGAAAAGAAGTTTATCCAACTGGAGAAAAGGGGCGTCAGCCGCCAATCTCCACGGGATAAACTTCTTTTTTTAGGTGACTTTAGGTTGCTTGTATCAAGATTTATTTGGCGGAATCCGCCTTGCTTACATTGTCGTTGTTTTCGTTGTAGTCATCTCCGGAAGTTTCCCAACGGTAGGTCCACACGACCAGACCTAAAATAGCAATACCTACGACAACAGCTAAAATAATTCCAACACTACTCATGTTTCATTCCTCCATAATTCACAAGGAGGCCCGACATACTATGCACAATGAACAGCGCACTGGCGAATTGGTACACAGCGGGCCTCACTGATTTTTTTGCATCAAACTTATAATATGTTTAGAAAAATGAGCAGCGTTTTTTGCCGTCGGAACGATGTATGTACTGCGTGATGGTCTCCAGAGGAGCAGGCAGGGAGTAATCCGGCTCTGCTTCGTCTGTGTAAGTGAAACGAGTCTCCGGCAAAAGCAAAAGGCGCAGAGGAACAAAGTCCGTTTTGCGGCATTTTAACACCTGGTGGTTCTTTTCAAGAGAGCGAACAATATCGCTGGAACCTTTTGTTTCGCTGGTGCATAAAAGTTTCTCGGAAAGAGAAGCAATGGACTGTTCTACCCGGACATCGTCAGAGGCGGTGCTCATGGCAAAAGAGGGTTCAAACTGGTCAAAACCGGCAAGAATCCCGCAAAAAGCCATAATGACTGCCAGATACAGGCAGACTGACCGCCGCTGTTGATAAAACATCACACACACATCCTTTCATCAAAATTTATGTAATTTTAACAAAAAAACAAGAGAAAGTCAATGACATTGGATGAACCAAGTTTTTATTGATTTTTTCGGACAGATTCGGTATACTATCATGTAGTAGTTGGATTTCCCATAAGAACGGATCCAATTAACACTGCAGAACCTGCATTTCCAAGTAGATATCAGGTTACTATAAAAGAAAAGAGGTTAAATGTAAGATGGCAAATATTGATTTGAGCAAGTATGGCATTAGTGGAACTACAGAGATTGTTTATAATCCTTCATATGAGCAGTTATTTGAAGAAGAGACAAAATCTGATCTTGAAGGCTTCGAAAAAGGACAGGAGAGCGAACTTGGTGCAGTTAATGTAATGACTGGAGTATATACAGGACGTTCCCCTAAGGACAAATTCATCGTAGAGGATGAAAATTCCAAAGACACTGTATGGTGGACATCTGACGAATACAAGAATGACAACCATAAGGCATCTAAAGAGACATGGAATGCAGTAAAAGACATTGCGATCAAAGAACTGTCAAACAAGAGATTGTTTGTAGTAGATGCTTTTTGTGGAGCAAACAAAGATACCCGTATGGCAATCCGTTTTATCGTGGAAGTTGCATGGCAGGCACACTTTGTAACAAATATGTTTATCAAACCAACAGAAGAAGAGTTGAAAAATTTTGAGCCGGACTTCGTTGTTTACAATGCTTCTAAGGCAAAAGTAGAGAACTACAAAGAACTGGGACTGAATTCAGAGACCGCTGTTGTATTTAATATTACAAGCCGCGAGCAGGTTATCATCAACACATGGTACGGTGGAGAGATGAAGAAAGGTATGTTCTCCATGATGAACTACTACCTTCCATTGAAAGGAATCGCTTCCATGCACTGTTCTGCAAACACAGATCTGAACGGTGAGAACACAGCGATCTTCTTCGGACTTTCCGGAACAGGTAAGACTACTTTGTCTACAGATCCTAAGCGCCTCTTGATCGGTGATGACGAGCATGGCTGGGATGACAATGGTGTGTTCAACTTTGAAGGTGGATGCTACGCTAAGGTTATCGACTTGGACAAAGAGTCTGAGCCGGACATCTACAATGCGATCCGTCGTGACGCACTTCTTGAGAATGTTTCATTGGATGATAACGGTGTGATTGATTTTGCTGATAAGAGCGTAACAGAGAATACTCGTGTATCCTATCCGATCGACCATATTGAGAATATCGTTCGTCCAATTTCTTCTGCACCAGCAGCTAAGAATGTTATCTTCCTTTCTGCCGATGCATTTGGAGTACTTCCTCCAGTGTCTATTTTGACACCAGAGCAGACACAGTACTACTTCCTTTCAGGATTTACAGCAAAACTGGCTGGTACAGAGCGTGGAATCACAGAGCCAACTCCTACATTCTCCGCATGTTTCGGACAGGCATTCCTGGAACTGCATCCTACTAAGTATGCAGAGGAACTTGTTAAGAAGATGGAGAAGAGCGGTGCTAAGGCATACCTGGTTAACACAGGATGGAACGGAACTGGCAAACGAATCTCTATCAAAGATACTCGTGGAATCATTGATGCGATCCTCAGCGGAGATATCAATAAAGCACCTACTAAGAAGATCCCTTACTTCAACTTTGAAGTACCAACCGAACTTCCTGGTGTAGATGCAGGAATCCTGGATCCTAGAGATACTTATGCAGATGCTTCCGAATGGGAGACAAAAGCAAAAGATCTGGCAGATCGTTTCGTCAAGAACTTCGCAAAATACGAAGGAAACGATGCAGGAAAAGCATTGGTAAGTGCTGGCCCACAGAAGTAATATACTGACTCATCGTTATTCTTGAGTTATAAATATTAAAAAAGGTTCATGTGATTGAGACGGGAAACGCTTTGCGTTTAAGTCTCAATCACATTGAACCTTTTTTGTATTAACATTTAAGAGGGGGATTCGGTGGTTATTTTGGGAGAGGATTACGATCGTTTTGGGGAATATCGGGGGCACCGTTGCCGGCCTTTTAGTATTCCGTCATGGGGCAGAAAAACTTTGTGGGGAGTGGGTTTTAAGTGCGTCAGTAGGAGGCACTGGTGGTTTCAGTGCCCCTACTGCTACGCACTTAACTAGCGGAAGCACCCACGGACCGCAAACTTTTTCTGCCTCATGACGAGACACTACCAAAAGCCCCAACCAGCCCCCGCTACAAACTTCCCTCAATGAAAGGATGACAACTTTCAACGGCTGTGGTATAATATCGTGTGAATATCATAGATTGAAAAGTGCAGGGGAAAAGTATGAACATAAAAATAGATGATTACAATATTTGCTACAAGATCACCGGTGAAGGAGAAGAGACGGTATTGATCCTACAGGGGTGGGGAACTGAATTGTCTATGTACGATTCGGTGGCTGCCTGTATCAACAGCAAGTGCCGTGTGATCCAGCTGGACTTCCCGGGATTTGGCGGCAGTGATGAGCCGAGAGAGCCTTGGGCGGTGGATGATTATGCAGATTTTGTTATTAAATTTCTGGATGCATTGGATATAAAAAAAGTGACGCTGATGGGACATTCTTACGGCGGCCGGGTGATCATTAAGCTGGCCAGCAGACCTGAGATCCCATTTAAGATTGGCCGTATTGTGCTGATGGATAGTGCAGGGATCCTGCCGAAAAAGACAAAAAAACAAAAACGCAAGATCCGTCGGTATAAGATGGTTAAAAAGATTGTAAACATGAAACTGGTCTACAAACTCTGCCCCAACCTGGTGGATGAGTGGAAGAACCGGCAGGGATCTGCGGATTACCGCAATTCTACCCCGATGATGCGCGCCTGTATGGTAAAGGCAGTGAATGAAGATCTGACAGAATGTCTGCCCCGCATCAAGCAGGATACCCTTCTGATCTGGGGGGACTTAGACACCGCCACACCCATTGCCGATGCACACTTGATGGAAGAAAAAATTCCGGGTGCCGGTCTGGCAGTGATACCGGGAACCGGTCATTTCTGCTTTTTGGAAAATCCGGGCGTATTTGCCGGGATCATGCGGTCTTATTTTGGCGTAGACCAATAGAAAAAACGATACTCCGTGTGATATAATTATAAGAGAGGAAACGATATGTTTTTTACGATAACAATGATTCTTGCGCTGGTGACAGCCATCCCGGCAGCCCTTCTGACTGCCAGATACAATCTTCATATGTTCCAGCTTATGGGCTACAAAAACATGGAACATGTGGGGTGGATCCGCAAAAACTGGAAAAAACAGGCCCTTTTGATCCCTAATGGGATTCTTGGAATTGTGGCTCTGATCTGTCCTCATGGAGTGACCATGATCCTTCTGATTTTGTGGAATCTGGTCCTTTGCAAGTACTATGCGTACCTGCGAAAGAGCAATACAAAGAAAAAACTGGTGTATACCATGAGAGTGCGCCGTCAGGTGGCAACGGATGTGATCGTGAATGGAATCATCCTTGCTCTTGTGTGGATTTTCTGCGGTGTGAACTATGTGCCGGGAACGGCGGCAGTACTTATATCGCTGCAGATGACAGCGTTGCTGCTGGTAAACCTCGTTAACCGGCCGGCAGAAAAAATGATCACCAATCATTTTATCAATGACGCCAAGAGAATGTTAAAAGAAGTACCGGGTCTGACGATCATCGGTATTACCGGAAGTTATGGAAAAACTAGTGTAAAATATTATCTGCAGACTTTGCTGCAGGATCATTTTAATGTACTGATCACACCGGAAAGTTATAATACACCGATGGGTGTTGTAAAAACCATCCGTGGATCCTTAAAAAGCACCCATGAGATCTTTGTGTGTGAAATGGGAGCCAGACATGTGGGGGATATCAAGGAAATCTGCGATATTGTTCATCCCCACCATGGTGTTATCACTTCCATAGGTCCACAGCATCTGGAGACTTTTTTTAACATGGACAATATCGTTCATACCAAATATGAACTGGCAGATGCCCTGCCGGCAGATGGTATGTTATTCTTAAATGGAGACAACGAGTATGTAACAGGCAACAGTGATGCTTACGCAAACAAGATCTTCTATCGTTCCCAGACAACGGGGGAAGGCTATCAGGCGTCGGATATTCAGTTGTCCCAGCTGGGAACTGAGTTTACCGTGACAGCACCGGATGGAACAAGCGAGCGTTTTCAGATGAGACTGGTAGGTGAGCACAATGTCATCAATGTAGTAGGTGCCATCGCCGTTGCCAATTCCATGGGAATTTCGCTGCGGGATCTGAGAGTGCCGGTTCGGCGGATCCAGCCGGTGGCACATCGACTGCAGATGATCGAGCGGGGAGCAGTAACCATTATCGATGATGCTTACAACTCGAACCCGGTAGGCTCCAAGGCTGCAGTAGAAACACTGGCTATGTTTGACGGTGTGCGGATCCTCATTACTCCGGGAATGGTGGAACTTGGCAAGGAGGAAGAGCAGTACAATTATAAGTTTGGTACCTATGCGGCGGCCTGCTGTGATTATATATTGTTAGTAGGAAGAAAGCATACGGAGCCGATTAAAAAAGGTGTTTTGGATTCTGGATTTTCAGAGGAAAAATGTCATGTATATGACACCCTTGAAGATGCATTGTCTTTTGCATATAGTATAAAAGACGAAGGTCATAAGTTTATTTTGCTGGAAAACGATCTTCCGGACAATTATTAAAGGAGAGTAAAGCAGATGAAGACAAAAGTGGCAATGATGTTTGGCGGTAAAAGCGTAGAACATGAAGTATCGATTATTTCCGGTATTCAGGCGATCATGAGCATGGATACCGATAAGTATGAGGTGATTCCGGTATATATCAACAAAAATAACCAGATGTTTATCGGAGAAGATGTAGGCAAGATTGAGTCATACAAGCACATTGATGAGTTGATGGCAAAATCCCAGCGTGTGATCCTGGTAAACGAGGAAAACAAAGTCAGCCTGGTTCCTTATCCACAGAAGCGTTTTGGTAAGAAACCGGAGATCGAGATTGATATTGCTTTCCCAATCGTACATGGAACCAATGTAGAAGATGGTGCCCTGCAGGGATATTTAAAAACCATCGGTATTCCGTTTGTAGGATGTGATGTAACAGCATCCGCTGTAGGAATGGATAAATATGTGTCTAAGGCAGTTTTAAAAGATAACGGAATCCCGGTACTGGATTGTGTATGTTTTACCACATCCGAATATGCAGAGATGGACACATTGTTAGATACAGTAGAAAAAGAGATCGGTTATCCGGCCATCGTAAAGCCTCTGAACTTAGGTTCCAGTGTAGGAATCAGCGTGGCTAAGAACCGGGTGGAACTGACCAAATCCATTGATGATGCTTTTTCCTATGCATCCAAGGTAATCGTTGAGCATGCTATCACGAAACTCCGTGAGATCAACTGTTCTGTTTTAGGTGACGAGAACGACGCCATTGCATCCGAGTGTGAAGAGCCTCTTCATACAAAGGATATTCTGAGTTACGAGGATAAATACCTGAGCAACAACTCTAAAAACGGCGGTTCCAAGGGCATGGCCAGTGTATCAAGAAAAATCCCGGCAGAACTGACACCGGAGAAAAGAGAAGAGGTAAGAGAGATTGCAGTAAAATCTTTCCAGAAACTGGGCTGTAACGGCGTAGCCCGTATCGACTTTATGATCGATGAGGAAAATGGCAATCTGTACTTTAACGAGATCAACACGATCCCAGGTTCCCTGGCATTTTATCTCTGGGAGCCGGTAGGGGTTCCTTACAAAGAATTGCTGGACCGCATGATTCAGCTGGCGCTGAAGCGTGTCCGTGAGGAACAGAACCTGACCTTTACCTTTGACACCAATATTTTGAACCAGTCTTCCTTGTCTGGTGTAAAAGGCTCCAAAGGCGGCAAACTTTCATAATAAAAAACAAAACTCCCGGTTTGAGTTGACAAATGGGGAGTTTTTTTGTATGAGGCAGAATATGGTAAAAATCGATCTGATCACCGGATTTTTAGGATCCGGCAAAACAACTTTTATAAAAAAATATGGTTCTTATCTCATGGAAAAGGGAGAAAACCTGGGCATTCTGGAAAATGATTTTGGCGCGGTCAATGTAGACCGGATGCTTCTATCGGACCTGCAGGACGCAGGCTGCGATGTGGAGATGGTCAGCGGCGGCTGCGATTATGACTGCCACAAAAGGCGGTTTAAGACCAAACTCATTGCCATGGGCATGCTTGGGTATGACAGGATCCTGGTGGAACCTTCCGGCATTTTTGATACTGATGAATTTTTCGATGTGCTGGAAGAAGAACCTCTGAACCGCTGGTATGAGATCGGAAATGTCATTGCCATAGCGGATGTGACGACGGAGCAGAATCTTTCTGAGAAGGCGTCAGCTCTTCTGGCGGCCCAGCTTGCCAGAGCTGGTATCGTGGTCCTCAGCAAGACTTCCCCGGAGCAGACCAGGGAAAGCCAGTCGGCCCTGGCTTACTTCCAGAAATTAATGGAGCAGTTTGGAAGCAGGCAGAAACTGGCAGAAAAAACACTGGCAGAAGACTGGGAAAATATGGATGAAGCCCGGTGGGAACAGATCCGGCACAGTGGATATGCCACAGCGGATGTGGAGATTCCGTGGTTTGAAAAAGAGGATGCCTTTGACAGTGTATATCTTCTGGAGCCAAAGGCCTCTCCGGAACAGATTCGGCAGGCACTTCCCAAACTGTTTGACAGCGGGGAGGCAGGCAGGGTATTCCGGGTAAAAGGTTTTTACAAGGAAAAGGACCAGTGGTATGAAGTAAATGCCACAAAGAAAAAGACAGAGATCCGGGCTATAGACATGGGACAGAGTGTTCTTATCGTCATCGGCGAAAACCTGCAGGAAGAGTGGATCCGCCAACAGATAGAATTTAAAACAGGATGCAAATCCGAGTATGTAGTAACCAATTTGGGAGGTACAGGAAAATGAAAAAATTATGGGTTGGATATCTGCTGATGATGTTAAGCACTAACATTATTTTGTGCATAAGTCCTTTTGAAAACAGCCAGCTTGTGCTTTTCCCGCCATTTATCGGGTATATTGTTATGGCGGCAGCGTATCATAAATTAAAAAAAGAAGATCCGGTCTTTGGCCGGAATGCGGCAGGAGTCACGGCAATGGCGATCCTGATGATCCTGCGGTTTGTGTCTGACGGACTGGGACTGACGGCTCAGATCCCTCACGCTTATGCTTTTGTTCTGGGTGTGAAATTGATTGAGATCGGGGCACTGATCTACTTTACCAAGATTCCTGCCGATCTTTTTGCCAGATGGGAAGAGGAAGAAGAAGGAGAGTACCACACCCGGCGGCTGACGGTGGCGTGGCAGAATGTGGCTATTACACAGGCGGCTTCGATTCTGGGATATTTTATCCGCAGTTTCGCCATGCTGCTGCCTCTTGTATGTGTCATCACCACCATTCTGTATCTCAAAGATCTGCGGGATGTCATGAACGCGAGACAGACCCAGCTGGAAGAAAAAAGTGAGGCCTGATAAGCCTCACTGGTGAAATAACATTCGTTCTGCATAAGAATTGCGATAAGCTGACGGGCTCTGGCCCGTCACTTTTTTGAATGCACTGGAAAAATTGTGATTATCGGAAAAACCAATTTCATAGCCGATCTGGGCAATGGGAAGATTGGTGTCTGTCAGCAGTGCCTGGGCCAGTTCCATTTTCCGTGAAAGAATATAACTTTTCAGGGAAACCCCGGAAGATTTTTTGAAAAAAGTAGTAATATATTTTTCATTATAACCAAAATAAGCGGCAATCTCGCTGACCCGTATATTTTCCCGGATCCGCCAGGAAATGTAGTCTACGATGTCAGTGTAGAGCTGCATCTGCTCCCCTTTCATAGTGGTTTTGCTGCCGGAAAGGTAGAACTGGCTGTACAACTCGCACAGGATGGCTGTGAGGGTGTGATTGTCCTGATTGATGTTGCGGTATTTGCGGTTACAGTCCTGCAACTGCTTAAACAGTACGATCATACGGTCCAGTCGGGGGATACTGCCCTGCTCCGGCAAAATAATGTGGGTGCTTTCCGCCGGAAGAGGCAGAGAGACAGAATCCGGCTCAGGACGCCCTACATTATTTTCAAAATTATGGTAGGAAAAATGTGTCCAGTAAAAGGTGCACTGGGAGGAATGGTAACCGTATTGGTGGCTGGTAGGACACATCAGGCGGTATTCGCCCTGGTGGATCACATATTCGCCTTCTGTGTCAGCGATGTACAGATCACCCTCCGTCATGACGATCAATTCAAAATCAGTCAGTGCCCGGCTGATATGAACCCAGTTCTCATCCGGTGCAATGAATTTGCCGGTCCAGTTCAGATGGACCGGTTCTTTTATGTCAAAATCTAAGAACCCCATATAACTTTTTGAAACCTCCAATCAAATGCAATAGAAAAAATATACAAAAAAAGACTCCTTTATTAGGATTATATAGCAAAAACATACAGACCACAAGGAGAAAATCACACCTGAACTAACTTTTTGACAAAACTTTTTCATAACAAATGAAACCTATTAGCATGGAGTGATGAGGGGCACCATGTTACAATAAATATAATAAAAAAATAAAAAAGAAAGGAAGAGACTATGAAAAAGAAGTTTTTTAGAGTCGGCAAAAGGGTGGTCGCTGTGTCTATGGCAGCAGCGATGGTAGCAAGCATCATTCCGGATATGGGAATCGTTGCCAAGGCTGCAGGTACCCCACGGACAAGAGAAGATGAGACTATCATCTATGCAGTAGACTGTGGTGACCTGGATCCTGCAACAGTACCGGAGGACGGCCCTTTGGGAACACACAACAGTGTGACCGATCAGGCTTATGGTACAGACAAAGTAACAGGTTACAAATGGGGAATTGATGATACCATCAGCAGTCCATTGAAAAACGGAGCAGGAGAGTGCCTGGTTGGCGGTGTCAGTACAGACTGGACCTGGCCAAACGAGCAGGTCGGTTCGGATCAGACTTCTAAGACAGCGTCTAACCGATACACCAAAAACCAGTATGAAAAAGAGCACAACATGGATGCCAGCAAAACTCGTCACCTGGATTACAAATTTGAACTGGAAGATGGCGAGTATTATGTTGAGATCGGATTTACAGATCCATGGAGCGTATCCCAGTCTCCATCGGTATATGCTTATCCGGATGGCAGCAACAAACAGGTTATCAAAGAGAACTTTGAAGTAGCAACCAATTCCGGTGTAGCCACAGGAACTGTCAAAGTAACAGGCGGCGAACTTGTATTGGGAGCCAGAGCAACAGGAAGCAGCAACCTGGCTATCAACATGACATACATTACCATTAAAGAAGCAGGGGATGCAGGTAATGTAGCAACGGATATGGATGCTCTCAGTATTCCATCCACAGCAACCAACGATCTGGAACTTCCAACAACAGGAAGCAAAGCAGGAAGTACGATTTCCTGGGAATCCAGCAATGAAAGCGTGATTTCTAAAACCGGTAAAGTAACCCGTCCGGCAAAAGACGATGTAGATGTAGTGCTGACTGCTACAGTTACATCCGGAAGCGTTTCCAAACAGAAGAAATTTACCGTTACGGTTCTGGCTGAAAACGAATTGATGGGTGCAGAATTTTATGAGAAAAAATCCGTAGAAGTGACAGATGCTTATTATGACAATGCACTGGAACTGGATGTAAAGAATCTCCTGGCACTGGATGCAGACCGTTTGCTGGCAGGTTTCCGTCAGACAGCGTGTTATGTATATAATACCAAATCCGGTGTGACGAAGATGACAACTTCTGAGATTGCTACATACATGAAGAACAAAACCCGTTATGGCGGTGGCTGGGAAGATTCTCTGATCGGTGGACACACACTGGGCCACTATATTTCAGCCGTAGCACAGGGTATTGTAAACCCAGGTGTGACAGCAGAGGAAAAAGCAGCATTGACAGAGCGTCTGAACTACATTATTGATGCGTTGTATGACTGCCAGCAGAAGACCGTAGGAACCAAATATGAAGGATATATCTTTGGTGCTACTCTGCCAAATGATTCATTCAAAAATGATCCGGATCTTCAGTTTGACAATGTAGAGTCAGGACTTTCCAACATCAGTACACAGGCATGGGTTCCATGGTACACCATGCACAAGATCCTGGCAGGTGTTACGGATGCTTATGAAGTAGCAGGCAATGAGAAAGCCCTGGAAATAGCAAACAGCCTGGGGGTCTGGATTTCTAACCGTGCCAATAAATGGAGCACCACTACCAATAATAAGGTCCTCAGCATAGAGTACGGCGGTATGAACGATGCTTTATATCAGCTTTACAAAGTAACAAACTATTCCAACAAAGAAGTGTTCAAGACAGCAGCTCATAAATTCGATGAGACATCCTTGTTTGAAAGTGTGCTGGCCGGAACTTCTAACATTTTGAACAACAAACATGCCAACACAACCATTCCTAAGTTCCTTGGTGCTCTGTGCCGTTACGAAACAGACAACACTCAGACCAAGTACCTTCAGTATGCAGAAGCCTTCTGGCAGATGGTAATCGACCGTCATACATACATTACCGGAGGTAACAGTGAGGATGAGCACTTTGGTGCAGACAATGTGTTGGACAAAGAGCGTACTGTATGTAACAACGAAACATGTAATACATACAATATGCTGAAACTCAGCCGTCGTTTGTTTATCATTACCGGCGAGAAAAAATATGCAGATTACTATGAAAATACATTGATCAATGCCATCATGTCATCCCAGAACCATGAGACCGGTCTTACCATGTATTTCCAGCCAATGGCATCCGGATACCAGAAAGTATTTGGTACACTGGACAGCAACTTCTGGTGCTGTACAGGATCCGGTTATGAAAACTTTACAAAACTGCAGGACAGCATTTACTTCAAGAAAGACAATATCGTTATCGTAAACCAGTATCTTGCTTCTATCCTGAAACAGGATGGCTACACCATCAAACAGACCGGTGATCTCAGCAAGAGTGACACCATGACTCTGGAAGTCAGTGACAAGACAGAGGAGATGGAGCTTCGTTTGAGAATTCCTGACTGGGTAGTGGACGGAACTCCGGAAGTACAGATTGACGGAACAAAATATGATTACAAGACCCGCGGCGGATATATTGTGATCCCGGCAGACAAAGTAGCAGAGGGAACCAAGATTACCGTAAAACTTCCAATGGAAGTAACAGCAAGCAATCTGCCGGATGGCCAGACAACCTACGGATTCAAATATGGTCCGTTTGTACTGAGTGCCAAACTGGGAACAGCAAAACAGACTACCACTTCTCACGGTGTTGCCGTTACCGTGCCATCTGCTAAGGCAGTAAGCAACGATACCATCGGCATCAGCAGTGAGGAAACGGTGGAAGATTTTATCAAGAACATCAACAAGTATCTTGTAAAAGATGGAGACTCCATGAACTTTACTTTGAAGGGAACTAACGTCAAGTATAAATTCACAACTCACTACAATCAGGATGCAGAAAATTATGGTATTTACTGGAACTATTATGTAGATGCAGACGGCCGTGGTTCTGCCGCCATTATTGATGAAAAAGATGCCAAGAGAAAAGAAGCAACCGCCATTGACAGCATCGCACAGTGCGGCCGTGGCCAGTACGAGGAGCGTTTCATCCTGGAGGATGATTCAAAAGACGGTCTGGTAGACAACGGTTCCATCGGAAAAGATGCACCGGATCTGAGCCGTGAAGCAACAGCAGGCGGATCCTTCGGTTACAAGATGAAAGTAGATGATACACAGGACAACTATCTGTTGGTAACCTATGCTAAGGAAGATGATGGCAAACCAATGAAGATTACCGTGGGTGACACCGTCATCACCAACGAAAAACTGGATAGCAGCAAAGCTACGGTAGTAAACAGAACTATTTCAGAAAGTGATACAGAGGATTACTACCAGGTAGCTTATAAGATTCCACAGAGTGTAGTGAAAGCCAATGAAAAAGACCTGAAGGTCGTTGAAAATGGCAAAACCGTTACATACAAAGTGATCACCATCACATTCGCCGGTACAGATACAGAAAATTCTGCCCGCGTAAACAAGAGTCTGGACATGGTTCGTGCTTACAAGACAACCAACTCCCTGACCAAACTTGAGTATGATGGAAAAACCATTACACCGGACAGCAAAGGTGTTTATAAGATCACATGTCCGTACAACAAACAGCCGAAAGTGAAATTTACTCTGGCAGATAACGACGGATATGTAGCAGTAGCAGGTAATGCAGTGGATGAAACAGCCGAGAAGGAACTGACCTTGAACGGTGCCGTAACAGACATTGCCGTACAGGTTTATGCACAGAACTTTGAAGTAGCAAAAGAATACACCATTCAGGTAACAAGAGATTATACAGGTATCGATCTTAAGTCCGGTCTGGTGAAAGCGCTTACCTTTGATGATAAAGCGGACGGTGCCGCTGGTGTAACAAAGAGCTTTAACCCGGCCAAGAACAATGCCGCTCTCCGTTATGAGCAGGGTGTCGTAGGCAAGGCACTGACACTTCCTGGAACATACGGCGTTGAACTGTTGGATGATGCCAGCAAACTGGGAGAAAGTTACACCATTAGTTACTGGATGAAAGCATCCAGCGTTGGAAACAACTTCAACCCAACCCTGACAGCCGGAACATTCTCACCGGAGTACTGGCTGAACCTGACAACGGATGCAAGAATCTGGTCCAAGAACGGAAGCTATTTTGAAAACGCCGGAACCGGTGCTTATGAAGCAGATAAATGGCAGCATGTAGCTCTGGTAGTAGACGGAAGCAAAGCAGGATCTGCTACGAATACAGTAACCGCTATCTTGTATGTAGATGGTGTGGCAGTACAGACCGGAAACATTGCAAAAGGTATCATGACCAACACAGGTGCCAGAGTATTCTTTGGTGTGAATGCCTGGGATGCAGTATTCAAAGGCGCACTGGATGATGTACTGATGTACAGCCGTTCCTTGTCAGCCGGAGAAATACAGGCACTTTCTACCAAGTATGCAACCGCAACCAGCCTGACACAGACAAGCAATAATAACAGCAATAACAACAGCGGAAACAATAATAACAGCACGGCAGGCAATACAAACAACAGCGGAAACAGCACCGTGAAGCCAAGCACTTCAAGCAAGGCAAAAGTAACGCTGAAAACTGCCAAGATCACAGTGAAGAAAGGCAAAAAGAAAGTCAGCAAAGTAACTGTGAAGAAGAAAAAGAAAGTGACACTGAAAGTGACAGTAAACTCTAAGGGCAAACTTTCCATGAAGAAGTTGTCAAAGAAGAATAAGAAAATCCTGACTGCTACCTTCAAAAAAGGAAAACTTGTTATCAAAGGTAAGAAAAAAGGAACTGTTAAGATCAAGATCACAGCTGCTAAAACAAGTAAATATAAAAAGGCAGTAAAAACTATTACCGTAAAAGTTAAGTAAGTAAACAAATACTTATGCGGAGCGGAAATCTCAAAAGGGGGTTTCCGCTCTTTGCATTTTGTTCTATAATAACAAACATACGGAGGTATTGTATGGAATTTTTCCAAGTGACAGAAAAAGTAATTTATTTTCGAAATGAAGGAGAACTTTTAAAAATAGAGGGCTGGGGAAAGAACAGCCTGAGAGTCCAGTCTTCTCTGATGGATCAGATCCCATCCGGTGAATCTGCTTTGCTGCCTCAGGAAGACAGGGATGTGAAGATCCGGGTGGAGGATATGCGCCATGCCAGTATTCAAAATGGCAGTATCCGGGCGGAACTTTTCGTACAGGAGTGGGGGAATGCACTGCAGATCACTTTTTGCGATGAAACTGGAAAAGTGCTGTTGAGAGAGATATCCGGCGGGGGAGCCCTTACCAGAAAAGCCAGATTTTTTCAGGCACTGCCGGGAGGCGGCTATCGGCTGAAAGCATCTTTTGAGGCAGACCCGGATGAAAAAATATATGGCATGGGACAGTATCAACAGGAAATCTGGGATCTGAAAGGATGCAACCTGGAACTGGCTCACAGAAATTCCCAGGCCAGTGTGCCCTTTTATCTTTCCAGTGAAGGATATGGTTTCCTCTGGCACAATCCGGCTGTAGGAGAGGTGCATTTTGGAAAAAACACAACGGAGTGGGTAGCCAATGCGGCAGATAAACTGGATTATTGGATTACGGCAGGAAAGACGCCGGCACAGATTGAGAGACAGTATGCGGACTGTGTGGGCAAAGTGCCCATGATGCCGGAGTACGGCCTGGGATTCTGGCAGTGTAAACTTCGTTATTACAACCAGCAGCAGGTGTTAGATGTGGCCAAGGAGTACAAAGACCGGGGCATCCCGCTGGACGTGCTGGTGATCGATTATTATCACTGGCCACATTGCGGCGACTGGCGTTTTGAAGAGGAATTTTTCCCGGAACCAAAGAAGATGGTAGATACCCTTCATGAATGGGGGATTGAAACTATGGTGTCGGTATGGCCGCAGGTGGAATGGGGCAGTGAGAATTTTGAGGAAATGAAGCAGCAGGGCCTTCTGGTAAAACAGAGTGCCGGTGTGGATGCCCAGATGATCTTCCACGGCAACAATGTATTTATGGATGCCACCAATCCACGGACCCGTCAGTATGTATGGGAAAAGTGCAAAAAGAATTATGCAGATCTGGGGATCCGCACATTTTGGCTGGATGAGGCGGAGCCGGAGTTTACCAATTATAATTATGAAATGTACCAGTACCACGCAGGACCGGTATCCAAGGTGGGAAATGTGTATCCGAGAGAATATTCCCGACTTTTTTATGAAGGCCAGAAAGACATGGGGCAGCAGGATATTGTGAACCTGGTGCGCTGTGCCTGGGTAGGCAGTCAGCGGTACGGTGCCCTGGTGTGGTCCGGAGATATCTGGTCCAGTTATGAGGACTTCAGAAAGCAGTTGTGCGCCGGACTTCACATGGGACTGGCCGGTATTCCATGGTGGACTACGGATATTGGCGGTTTCCACGGAGGCAATGTGGAAAGTGATGATTTTAAGGAACTTTTGATCCGTTGGTTCCAGTTTGGAACTTTCTGTCCGGTTATGCGGCTTCATGGACTTCGCATGCCGGGAGAAAAAATCTTTGACCGCCACGGCGTGGAACGAGAGTGGACCGGAGCTGACAATGAAGTGTGGAGTTACGGGGAAGAAGCTTATGAGATTTTCGTAAAATACATTGGTATCCGTGAGCAGATGAGAGACTACACAAGGAGACTGATGAAAGAGGCTCATGAAGAAGGAACTCCGGTTATGCGTACATTGTTCTACGAGTTCCCGGAAGATACAGCGTGCTGGAACATTTACGACGAATACATGTATGGGGATAAATTGTTGGTAGCACCGGTGTGTCATGAGCATGCTATGGCCAGACAGGTATATCTGCCGGCAAGTACCACATGGCAGGAGGCAGCTACCGGAAAAGAATATGCAGGAGGAAAGGTGTACGATGTGGAGGCACCGTTAGACCGGATTCCTGTTTTTATAAGAAAATAAAACCCAGAAGAAAGGCAGGTAGATTAGAATGTATACATTTACAGAGGATTGCCGGTTGGGCATCGAGGAAATTGATAAGGAGCATGAGGAATTGTTTCGCCTGATCAATGAAGCACAGGAATTGCTTGATCAGAAAATGGCATCGGAAAAGATTGTGGCCAATATCGTGGACCATCTGGGACGCTACGCCAGAGAGCATTTTGCCCACGAAGAGGCTTATATGGAATCTATAAAGGATCCGGAACTTCCGAGACAGAAAAAAGAACATCAGGAATTTGCCGCAAAGATTGAAAGCATCGAGCTGTCCGGAGCTGGTGAAGAGGAGAGCCGGGACATCCTGGCAAATCTTGTGCAGTACCTGGCAAAATGGCTGTATCACCATATCCTGGGAAGTGACATCATGATCGGCACCATGACCGAGGCAGAAAAAGAGTCGCCTTTTGCTTTTACCAGTGAATATAAAACCGACATTCCGTTGGTGGATGAAGAACACGCCAGACTGTTCCGGATCATCGAAGAAGCCTATGACCTTATGAAAGAGGAACTTCTGTCGGATAAGTACGACCAGATCATGGAGATACTGGAAGAACTGAAAGAGTACACAAAGACACATTTCCAGGACGAAGAAGCCTATATGGAAAAAATCGGCTATGAAGGTCTGAAAGCCCAGAAGCTGGCCCACGAATCCTTTGTAGATAAGTTAAACGATATGAACCTGCAGGAAATCGATGACAGCCAGCAGGAATCCCTGTATGAACTGATCGACTATCTTCTGGCATGGCTGAAAAACCATATATTGAAGATGGATAAGAAGATACCGGTGGTTAGAGGATGATATTTTGCAATTTCCGTAATGCGGCAGAAAAGTTTGCGTTCCGTGGGTGCTTTCGCTAGTTAAGTGCGTAGCGGTATGGGTGCTTATGCTAAAGCATATACAAGCACCTCATACCGACGCACTTAAAACCCACTTCACGCAGAACATTTCTGCCGCATTACTGGAATGTGAAAAAAGTATCGGCCATCCATCTCCTGGTGGCTGGCCTTTTCAGAGTTCCCGCCTTGCATAGAAATTACTTTGTGTGGAGTGGGTACAAAGGCGCAAGTATCTGGCATGCGTTCTGTGCATGCCGATACTTCTGCGTCTTTGTCGTAGCGAAAGCGCCCACAGAACATAAAGTAATTCCTATGCTGGCGACCCACTGAAAAACCAGACACCCCTTGACAACCGCCCCCATTTTCGCTAAAATTATCCGTGATAATGTAGTGCGGAAGAGGAGTATGCAGCAGGCCCCCCACAGAGAGAGACACCCACAGGCTGGAAGGTGTTTTGGCAAGGCAGTGGCAGAAGGTAGCTTCCAAACAGCGTTTCTGAACCAGAGAACAGTAGTAGGAGACGACGGATGACCCCGTTATCGGTCTAATGAGGAATGTTTTTACATTTGAATGAAGGTGGTACCACGGCAGCATTGTCGTCCTTTGCGGCATGTCGTGGCGATATAGAAGAGATTGATGAGCTTGTCGTCCTGGCAGGCTCATTTTAATTGTTTAATTTCAGGAGGTTAGTATGCGTAAAGAATTAGGAAAAACATACGATCCCAAAGATATTGAGGATCGTTTGTACTCAAAATGGATCAACAAAAAATACTTCCACGCAGAAGTAAATCCAGACAAAAAACCATATACCATTGTGATTCCACCACCAAACATCACAGGACAGCTTCATATGGGACATGCACTGGACAATACTTTGCAGGATATTTTGATCCGCTTCAAGAGAATGCAGGGGTATGAAACATTGTGGATGCCGGGAACAGACCATGCATCCATCGCCACAGAAGCAAAGATCGTGGAAGCCATGAAACAGGAAGGGCTGACCAAAGAAGATCTGGGAAGAGAGAAGTTTTTGGAGCGTGCCTGGGACTGGAAAAAGACCTATGGCGGCCGGATTGTTTCCCAGTTGAAGAAAATGGGATCATCCTGTGACTGGGACAGAGAGCGTTTTACCATGGATGAAGGTTGCAACAAAGCAGTAAAAGAAGTGTTTGTAAATCTTTACAACAAAGGCTTGATCTACCGTGGCGAGCGTATTATCAACTGGTGCCCTCACTGCCTTACATCCATTTCCGATGCAGAGGTAGAGTACGAAGACCAGCAGGGACATTTCTGGCATCTGCGCTACCCATTTGCAGATGGCAGCGGCTATATCAATCTGGCCACAACCCGTCCGGAGACTCTGTTGGGAGATACTGCCGTAGCAGTAAATCCAAACGATGAAAGATACAAAGACCTGGTAGGAATGATGCTGATCCTTCCACTGGTACACAGAGAGATTCCGTTGATCGCAGATGAGTATGTAGATATGGAATTTGGAACCGGTGTTGTAAAGATTACACCGGCCCACGACCCGAACGACTTTGAAGTAGGTCTGCGCCACGACCTGCCGGTTCTTAATGTGCTGACAGAAGATGCTAAGATCGTAGATGAATATGAAAAATATGCCGGTATGGACCGCTATGAGGCAAGAAAAGCCATCGTAGCAGATCTGGAAGCAGAAGGTGCTTTGGTAAAAGTGGAGGACCACGACCACAATGTAGGAACTTGTTACCGCTGCGGTACAACGGTAGAGCCGAGAGTTTCCAAACAGTGGTTTGTAAAAATGAAACCATTGGCCGGCCCAGCCATTGACGCAGTAAAAGAAGGCAAGACCAAATTTGTACCAGAGCATTTTAACAAGACTTATTTCCACTGGCTTGAAAATATCCGTGACTGGTGTATTTCCCGTCAGTTGTGGTGGGGACATCAGATCCCGGCCTTTTACTGTGACGACTGTGGAGAACTGGTAGTAACCAAGGAAAACTCCTGCACCTGTCCAAAATGCGGAAAAGAAATGAGACAGGATCCGGATACACTGGATACCTGGTTTAGTTCCGCACTGTGGCCATTTTCCACACTGGGATGGCCGGATGATACGGAAGAAATGAAATATTTCTATCCGACCAACACATTGGTAACCGGATATGACATTATCCCATTCTGGGTTATGAGAATGATGTTCAGCGGACTGGAGCATACCGGTCAGGTGCCATTTGATACAGTACTGATCCATGGACTGGTACGAGATTCCCAGGGACGCAAGATGAGTAAGTCTTTAGGAAACGGTATCGATCCACTGGAAGTCATTGACAAATACGGTGCCGATGCCCTGCGTCTTACACTGGTAACCGGTAATGCACCGGGAAATGATATGAGATTTTACTGGGAGCGTGTTGAGTCAAGCCGTAACTTTGCCAACAAAGTATGGAATGCATCTCGTTTTATCATGATGAACTTCCAGCAGAATGAAAATGTTGATTACAGTCAGGTTAAGAAAGAAGAATTGACTCAGGCAGATAAATGGATCTTGTCCAAGGTAAACAACCTGGCCAAAGATGTTACTGCGTTGATGGAGACATTTGACCTGGGAATCGCCGTACAGAAGATTTATGACTTTATCTGGGAAGAGTTCTGCGACTGGTACATCGAGATGGTAAAACCTCGTCTGTACAACGAAGAAGACACAACCAAGGCAGCAGCACTGTACACACTGAAGACTGTACTGGTAGACGCTTTGAAACTTCTGCACCCATATATGCCGTTTATCACAGAGGAAATTTACTGTACACTGATGGATGATGAAGAGCAGTCTATTATGGTTTCCGACTGGCCGGTTTACACAGAAGAAAGAAACTTTGCAGAGGATGAGGCCAAGGTAGAGCGCATCAAAGAAGCAGTAAAAGGCATCCGAAATATCCGCGGAGAAATGAATGTACCGCCAAGCAAAAAAGCATCCGTCATCGTAGTGTCAGAAAAGCAGGACGTGCTGGATATTTACCAGGAAAATAAGGTGTTCTTTGCTACCCTGGGTCTGGCAAGCGATGTGACATTCCAGAAGGACAAAGCCGGTATTGCCGATGACGCAGTATCTGTTGTGATTGCGGACGGAACTATTTACATTCCGTTTGCAGAACTGGTAGACATTGAAAAAGAGATCGAGCGTCTGAAAAAAGAGGAGAAAAAACTCCAGGGTGAGCTGAAGCGTTCCCAGGGAATGCTTGGCAATCCAAACTTTGTAAACAAGGCACCGGAAAAGAAGATCGCTGAAGAGCGTGAAAAACTGGAAAAATACAAAGGAATGATGGAACAGGTACAGCAGCGTCTGGCGCAACTTGAGAAATAGTTGAAAAATGTCGCATATCTTCGATATTTACTGCTTGCATTTTATTATTAAACTGTTTATTATGTTATACAGGGATTAGAAGAAGAACGGAGGTATGTCAGATGTTGAATTTTGAAGAAGAATTAGAAAAGTTCCAGCCTAGTATGGATGTTGAAAAAGTTGAAGATGTTGTATACAATAATAATCTTGCCGATGTGACTGATATAGTGAAAGAATTGATCCAGGATTCCAAGGGAACATTGTAAAACAGGAGGTTACTACACATGAGATGTCCAAAATGTGATGCCAATGTGAATGATACCAGTGCTGTTTGTGGTTTCTGCGGACAGGATCTGTCCATCATTCATTATGTTAGACGAATATCCAATACCTACTATAATATGGGCCTTGAAAAAGCGAAGGTACGGGATCTGTCCGGTGCTGTTGTGATCTTGAAAAAGAGCCTGCAGTTTAACAAGAAAAATACGGATGCCCGGAACCTGCTGGGTCTGGTTTATTATGAAATGGGAGAGACAGTAGCCGCTTTGAGCGAGTGGGTTCTCAGTAAATATCTCCAGCCGGAGGAAAATCTGGCGGACTATTATATCAATACCATTCAGAAGAACCAGACGGCGTTAGACGCCACCAATCAGACCATTAAAAAGTATAATGCGGCTCTGGCAGCAGCCAAAGGAGGCAATGAGGACCTGGCTATTATCCAGCTTCGGAAAGTAGTCAGTCTGAATCCCCATTTTGTCCGGGCACAGCAGCTGTTGGCATTGCTTTATATCCATATCAAGGATTACAGCAAAGCGGCCAAGTGTCTGAACCGTGCCAGAAAAGTAGATTTTAATAATACCACCACGCTGAAGTATCTGCATGAGATCAGTACCAAGATCGATACCAGCCGCAGCGGTTCCGGTTCTGCGCCGGTGAAAAAGAGTAACAAGAAGGATCCTCTTGCCAATGTGACACCGGTAGGTGCTTACAAGGAAGAGAAAAAGTCCATGATGCCGGTGGTTTACACCATTATCGGAGCCATCATCGGAATCGTAGTATGTTTTGTGCTGATCCGGCCAACGCTGAACAAGGCCGGCCTGGGAGGAGCCAGTGACATTACGGATGCCAACAACGATGCAGCCGTTCAGTCCAGCCAGATTTCCTCACTGGAGAAAGAGAAAAAGTCTCTGACAGACCAGGTGGATCAGCTGAAAAAACAGATTGAGTCCGGAGATACAGAAGCACAGACCAAACTGGCCAATTATGAGAAGTTAATGAAGGCCATGAAGTGCTATCTCAAGAATGATAAAGTAGGAGCTGCTGCCGCCGTGGCCGGCTGCAAAAAGTCAGATTTTGACTCAGCCGAAGCCAAGAGTGTCTACAGCAAGATTGGTGTTATCAGCAAGACAGAGATCGCCAGCATGATCAGCCAGGGACGGCAGGAAATGTACACTTCCTACGACCGTGCCATTGCTACATTTAAAAATGTGCTGAAATTAGATACAAAGAATCAGGAAGCCATGATGTATCTGGGACGCTGCTATATGCGCCGCGGTGATACAAAGAATGCTAAAAAATGGCTGAACAAGGCAGTGAAGATTGATGCCGGCAGTTCCGCAGGAGCTCAGGCACAGAGTTATCTGAATCAGATCGGTTAAAATACAAAAAGACAATCCGTAAGCCAAAAGACCTACAGATAAGTAAAATTATCTGCAGGTCTTTTTTTCATATAAAAAATGTCGAAACAGGAGGTTTTCTATGTATTCATTAGAGCGAAAGGGTGGCACCCTGATCTTACATATGAGCGAGGAACTGGATCACCATATGGCGAACCAGGTAAGCCGTACAGTTGACACACAGATAGAAAAAGGAGATGTGCGTGTGCTGATCTTTGATTTTGAGGGCATGACATTTATGGATAGTTCCGGCATCGGTATGGTGCTGGGGCGCAACCGGAAAATGGAGTTTTTAGGCGGAAAAACATATGTAACAGGAATCAGTCCGTCAGTGGACCGGATTTTTTCCATGTCGGGACTGTACCGCATCATATCAAAATACCAGGAAAGGAACGAAGCATATGAACCGAGAAAATGAAATGTCCATTACATTTGACAGCCGTTCGGAAAATGAGGGACTGGCCAGAGTGGTGGTAGCCGCTTTCATGGCACCTATGGATCCTACCATGGAGGAACTTTCCGATGTGAAAACAGCGGTATCGGAGGCAGTGACCAACGCCATTATCCACGGATATGAAGGTGGACAGGGAAAGGTAACGCTGCGTGGAAAAATCTGTCACAACCGGATTGAACTGCAGGTAGAGGATCAGGGTGTAGGCATCCCGGATGTGGAAAAAGCCATGGAACCCCTTTTTACCACCAGGCCGGAACTGGACCGGTCTGGCATGGGCTTTGCTTTTATGGAGGCTTTTATGGATGAACTGGCCGTGGAATCCGGCGAGGGAAAAGGAACTCTGGTCCGCATGAAAAAAACAATATACAGCGCCTACGACGGCAGGTAGAAGGTGGTGCCATGGAAACCTTAGAACTAATTAAACGGGCACGAGCAGGAGATAAATTGGCAAGAGACCAGGTAATTAGAGATAACATGGCGTTAGTATACAGTATTGTTGCAAGATTTGGCGGAAGGGGATATGAGATGGAAGATCTGGGGCAGATCGGAGCCATCGGCCTGATCAAGGCGGTGGACAAATTTGATGTGTCCTATGAGGTGAAGTTTTCCACTTATGCTGTTCCGATGGCGTAAGTTAGTGCTAATGCCGTACTTATCGTGGTTTTATTTTGTTGAATAACATCAACTGGCAGTTTCCTGTCATGTTTCTGTCTTAATACAGTCAGTTATTTGTCGCTTTGAGCGACTTTTTTTATGCAAAAATATAATTGCAAGGAGGGATGATTTGTATGTTTTCAGAAGAAACGCTGACAAAGATTTTTGCCAGAGAAGAAATACAGCGTTTAGATATTAGGACGCAATCAGCCGTTGTACACGCAATAGAAGATGTATTGGAGGAAGAAAATAATGCAGATGAATATTCCGAACCAACAACAAATGAATAGTTATACGCCGTCTTATGGATCATATCCATACAATCCGGTGCAGAGGTTTCAGCAGCAGGAGCAGCAGTTCCAGAATATCCCGGCTCAACCGCAGAATTATGGAATCCATCCGGGAATAAATGGGAAAATGGTATTATCTGTTGAAAACATTACGGCAAATGATGTACCAATGGATGGAACCGTTGCATTTTTCCCAAAACAGGATCTGTCTGAAATATACGCTAAGCAGTGGGCGGCGAACGGAACAATCAATACAGTCGTTTACAAGCCTTATATAGAAGGAGATAACACGCAGACTACAAATTCTATGGGCGAGAGCCAAAACTCAAAAATAGACCTATCAGAAGAGAGCATACAGGTATTCATGAAAAAGTTTGATGAAGTTTTCAAAAAAATAGAGGAACTTGAATCAAAATTAGTAAAAAGTTCGACTTCTCAAAGAAAAAGTTCGACTTCAAAAAGGAGCGTGAGCGAAAATGAGACCGATTGATTTTATGCGGAAGATAGCAGGACTGGATTCAAACAGCCTTGAAAATTTAATACAGAGAGATCCTAAACTGCAAAACAATCAGATGGCGCAAAACGCTTTAAGGATGCTTTGCAAAAAAGATACAAAAGGGTTCCGTGAAATGGGAGAAAATCTTTGCCGGGAACGGAACTTATCAGAAGAAGATGCTAAAAAAATGGCATTAGATCTTTTCAAAAATAACTGATACATTTTGGGTCGTGCGCACAAAAAGACTAGTTACCCGATGTAAATAAATTTACGGAGGTAAACCAAAATGTTTAATGGAAATGCAGGACCATCACTTGCCGATATTGCGGCAGTGACAGGGAACGACAGAAACGATGGATTTTTAGGCGGAGATGGAATCTGGGCTATTATCGTTTTTGCTATGATTTTCGGCTGGGGCGGCTTTGGTAATGGCTTTGGCGGCAACGGAAGAGAAAGCGGAACGGCAGCAGCATATACAGATTCTGCAATCCAGCGAGGATTCGATACGCAGGCTGTTATCAGTAAACTTGATGGCATTACAAATGGAATTTGTGACGGTTTTTATGCCACAAGCAACTCATTACTCACAGGTTTTAACGGAGTAAACACCAATGTAATGCAGACCGGCTTTGGAATCCAGCAGGCTATCAATGCTGATACCATCGCAAATATGCAGAACACAAATGCCTTACAGACACAGATTGCTAACTGTTGCTGTGAGACCAGAGAAGCAATCCAGGGTGTAAACTACAACATGGCGCAGAACACTTGCGCTCTGCAGAACACCATGAACAACAACACCCGAGACATCATTGAGAGCCAGAACGCAGGAACAAGAGCAATCCTTGACTATCTTTGCCAGGAAAAAATCTCTACCTTGCAGGCAGAAAACAATGATCTGCGAAGAGCCGCTTCACAGGATAGACAGTCGGCATTGCTTACTACACAGATGGCGGCGCAGACACAGCAGATTATCAATGCTGTTAATCCTGCACCTGTCCCGGCTTATCCGGTTCCTAATCCAAATGCATATGCATACGGATGCGGATGTAACAGTTGTTGCGGCTGTTAGTAACTAAATAAGATGTAACTTAATCCGAGAGATTATGTCTGCAAAGCAGTATTACGAATTAGAGGGCAGGCTTTAGGGTTTGCCCTTTTGCACTTTGAAAACTGAATATTGGCTAGTGATTTGTGATTTTGAAAACTTTTTGAAAATAATGCTTGACAATTATTGTGCGTACGGTTTATATTAAATGTACGGACAGAAAAGAGGTGAGCATATGTCCACTAAGAAAGGTAGGCCGAAACTGGATAATCCCAAAAACGAAAGGATATATATTCGTGTTACAAAGGACGAAAAAAAAGAAATAATGGATTTCTCTGGTAAAAGCGGATATACAATACTTGATTTAATTAAAATCGGGATTGAGAAAGTAAAAGGCAAAAAAAAATAAAGCGTTGCACCGCTACCAACGAAAAACAACGCTTTTTGTACCAATCCGAAAGAGATTGATAAATTCATTATATCAGTTTCTTTCGGGAAATCAAGCATTTTCAGAAAGGAAGGTAGAATTATGAATAAAACGGAACAATGTAGGGAACTGTTAAAGCAACTGGTTGACGATCGAGACAACGAGAAATGGCTCCCAGTCACACTGTCATTTCTTGCGAACCTTGCAGACAAGAAAGCAATTTACAACGGAGAAAGCGTTGTAATCGTTGGGGAAGGCGGTGCAAGATGATGGGTGAAATGCAGAATGTAGATATGCGTACCCCGATCGAGATAGCACTTGATATTGATAGTGACAATATGACTACCGCAAGCAAATTATATGAATTTCTTGGATTAAGTCCTAGTAATTATTCAAAATGGTGCAAAACAAACATTACAGAAAATGAGTTTGCTACAGAAAACGAGGACTTTACTCGGCTCGTTATAGAGTACGAGTCAGGAGTTGGTACAAAACAAAGAGAAGATTATCGTCTTACCGCCCACTTTGCAAAGAAATTATCTGTAAAGAGTAGCGGTGCAAGAGCAGAAGAGGCAAGAGAATACTTTACAAGACTTGAGGAAAAGGTTAAGCAAAAAACGATTGACCGAACGAAATTATCATCAAATATGCGAATAATTTTAGGAATGGCTGAAAGCATGGCTCAACAAGAGTTGGAACAGAAACGGCTTTCCGAGGAACAGAAGAAGCAGGGCGAACAGATTAAGAAGATTGAGGAAACGCAGACAACCATTGCTGAAACATTCAAAAGCACAAGCGACATTGATAATTTCCAGAGATGGGTAAGCAACTGCATATCAAAGATTGCCGAAAGCCCGAAATTTACGGATGAATCGACACGCAGTACGAAGTATTCCATGGCAAGAAGCGAAAGTTATAAACGGCTCACGAAGAAGCGCAATTGCCGACTTGATGATAGAGTTCAGCGAGCAAAAGGAAGAGCGTTAGAGGAACGACCGGACATTAAGAAAGCAGAGTTAAACAAGATCAACAAACTGTATGTTATAGCAAATGATAAAGACCTTAGACCGGCATACGAGCTGGTAATAAAGGAAATGATGATGTGCTATTGCGTAGGAACTAAATAATCAAAATTAGAAACCACTAGCCAATATCGGTTGGTGGTTTTTATTTTGAAAGGAGAGAATTATTTATGGCAGAATTTACAGCAATTGCGCTGCAGGAGGTAGCGCAGGGAGAAGATATTGCTTTTACAGAAACACCTGTAAGCGGCAGTAATTGTATCGTGCATCGACAGGGATCCGGAATTGTTAAGTTGAGAGGTTTAACAAACCAGTGCAGGGCAAGATTCCTGGTTGGGTTTTCTGGAAATATCCAGATCCCTACAGGGGGAACAGTGGAAGAGATTTCTCTTGCGCTGGCAGTGGACGGAGAGCCGTTGCAGGCAACAAAGATGATCGTAACACCGGCAGTAGTGGAAAATTTATTCAATGTTTCCGCACAGGCCTATATCAATGTGCATAGAGGATGCTGCAGCACTGTAGCGGTTCAGAACACCTCAACACAGGCAATCGAAGTACAGAACAGCAATTTAACCGTTGCTCGTTCGGCGTAAGAAAGGCAGGTGTTTGATATGCATATTAAGAGAATGCATGAAATGATCGAAAAGTTGGTCGAATGTACAGAAAATGCAATCGACAGCAATGAAACTTGTGTTGGGGCCTACCCAATATCAGATGTTGTTGATATGATAAAAGACCTTAATGAGGCCGAATATCATGCGGTCATTGTCAAGGCAATGAAAGAATCCGAAGAGGAAGAAAAGGAATATGAAAAGCGTCTGATGGATTTACTCAAAAATGAGTACGGCGAAGAGGACGGCAGAAGATTCTATGATCGTTACCGCTATGCGAACGGACGGTTTGCACCAAAAGGTAAAGGGATGCGCATGGGATATGAGGAACCGCCTTATCTTAGAATGACTCCGGAAATGTACAGAGATATGGAACACGACCGGGACATGGACAGATATACCCATCAGAGAATGTTTTACTCCGAACCATCCATGGCGGCGCATGAGAGCGAATATGATATTGCAAAAAGAGAATACCATAACGCAAAAAGAGATCACAATGGCAGCAGCCAGTCTGAAAAAGACGCAGTGATGAAAAGCTTTGAGAAATATCTGAAAGAGGTAGCAAAAGACCTTACCGGCCTTTATGATGATATGCTTCCGGAGGAAAAATCTCTTGCGAAAAATTCCTTGAACGCTTTGGCGTCCAAAATGTAGGACATTGTAAACTGAATATTTGATGCGGATTGTTGAACCAAGGTAAATTTTACGGTATAATGTTTTCAAAATATGTTAATGGAGGGTTGTTTATGAATAACGACAAATTTTGCCCGAAATGTGGGGCTGAACATGAGGAAAACATTAAGTTTTGTCCAAGGTGCGGAACAGATCTGGAAAAACTCCAGTACGAAGAGGAAAAGAATGTAAAAAAAGGAGATTTTTCATGGCTCAAACACCTTGGCATCTTGGTTCTGGTTGTAATTGGCGTTTTCGCCGCTATGGTCATATTGTTTTTGTCGATAAATCAAAAAAGATATGATCTGCGACACAGTGACGATTATGGCAGTGAGATTGTTTATCAACTTGCCGAAAAATGACAAAATAAAAGGAACGGGTGACGCCTTTCGCCCGTTCCTAGCACTTTAGTCACTTATGATACTATCACAGCATTTTGTTTGTGTCAACATTTTTTTGATCCGTTATTTTTAACGGGTCATTTTTTTATGGAGGTATTTTTATGCATTTTTATATAAACGGGATAGAATGGTCGGTTGTTTTCGCGAACAGCAACAACGATCATTTTCAAAGGTCGAACGGAACATACAGCGTAGGCGTGACAGATAGAGGGGAAAAGAAAATATACCTATCTGACAAACTACAAGGCCCTTTTTTTAGGAAAGTTTTTACTCATGAGGTATGTCATGCGGTCTGCATGAGTTACGGCTTATTTATGCCAATATCGCAAGAAGAAAGGATTTGCGATTTTGTAGCATCATACGGAAAAGAAGTATTTGAAATCGTTGATTTTGTTTTTAGAGAGATAAGGAGAATTGCATGAACAATTTAAGTAAAATTCTGGAATATGTAAGAAAAACAAATCCAGAAATGACAGAAGAAAAGCTGATAAAAATATTAAAAAACATCAACCCTTATGAGGTTTCTGCTTTACAAATTATTTCTTCTCAAAAAAATTTTGCAGGAGATTTTTAACCCCCCTACCCTATCATTTTTTCTATGGCCAGATTACGCAAAATTTTATTTTTCGTAATCTGGATTTTCCGTGCCGGTTTTGCGATATTCATCGGACAATTCCTTGAATCTCGCGTAAATCATTTGAAAAGTCGTATCATTCAGCGGCTCGAGACCAAAGACGGCGGCTAGCATCAAGATAGCGAAGCCGTTAGCGTCCACTTCGGATTTTTGCTGAAAAAAATCGTCAAGGCCTTCAAACTCTTCGGCGCTCTTGTAGCCGTCAAACCATTCCGCCGGGTCTGTTTCCAGTTGCCAGATCGGCGCAGATCGTGCGCCATGCTGACAAAGATAAGAGGATCCGGCACGGTGTCCGGTATCTCCCGGGTATATATGCGCCAGTGTTCGCCGTCATACTCACAGCAAGCGGCCATTGTTTCAGTTTTTAATTTTTCCGAATTTACGAAAATCGGCGGCACTTCGCCAATTTCTAAAGCATCACAACAAATTTTTACAAATTCACAGAACGCTTTTTTATTTGTTTCTTTTTGGTTCATTTTTCATCCTTTTTTGCATCCAAAAAATAAGCCCCCTTATTTTTGAAAAAGGTACACTAAAAAGCGCAGTTTTTCCAAAAAATGCGAACTTTGTTTTTTATGCAATTTTTTCTTTTAATTATAACAAAAAAACCGAAAACCGTCAATTTTTTCGCTACAAAAAAAGAGGGGCAAACGCCCCCCCTAATATATTTTTGATTCTGGATCAAATAGGATCCGGAACCAGTCCCCGCCGATCGGCTCAAAGCCTACTTTTAACAGTAAGCCGATTCCGAAAACATCGGCGAACAATTCCCCAAGGTGGGAATATTCCCACCTTATCCCATTGCTTTCAAAAAGTCTAACGGCTGCGCCGTTTTTGCTCTCTTTTTCGGCCCAATAAAAGGCCAGTCCTGTATCTTTCATGTTCTTTCCCTTTCTGGTCTGCCATCATCAGAGCCGGGAGACCATCCCGCGGCTGACGCCCTGCCGGGCGTTTCGGCTTAGCACAAATAGTTATTTTTTACAAAATCAATGTGATCTTTTGTATCAAGCGGCTTATACACATTTTTAGCGTTTGGGTTAGGCCTATAAATGTGTATTGTTTTGCCGTCATTCAAAAAATAACAGTCAACTATAGACCCATTTGAAAGAGCTTTAAAAGGCTTTGCACCGTTTGGAATGTCTGATAGTTTCATAAAACTGTTGTTGTCGTCTATTGAGTGCGAAAGCCTATACTCTATATACTCGCCGTGTTCCGCTGAATGGCTCACATCTTCCAATGCATATGAAAAACCTAACATTTTAGAAAACCTTTCAAGCTGTTCTATTGTATCCATTTCAGCGAAATGATAGCCAAAGGAACTATTTCTGTATATTATTATGTGGCTTCTTATTTGTTCGCTTGTTTTTTCCACGATCGTCATGACATTATTATTTTTCTTTTTTTTCATTATGGCCACCTCCTCTATTCTTCTGCGGTCGATACCGCTATATATTTGTTACAAAGTGCCTGCTTTGGACACTTAGAACAATCGTCCTCATATGTACCGCAGACTTTGGAAAGTTCTGCTTCCATCTGTGCTATTAAAGCCTGTTTTTCTTCTTTTTTCATATTTTCCACCATCCGCCCCGTGGGGCGCCTTTCTTATTTGATAAGTCAATTATATCTTGCTCAATATGGTTTGTCAATAAATATTGAGCAAGATGTTTTAATTTAGCAATATGCACAAAACAAAATAATCAATATTGTGCAATGTTCACAAAATAAATGCGTTGACAAACCATATTGAGCAAGATATACTGATATATATATCGAAAGGAGGGCTACAACATGGATTTATTAGATGCTAAAAAAAAATTAGAAAAAAGTTACAGGTACAAGAACGACTATAACAAGCGTGTATATGATCGCTTTTCTTTGATGCTTCCTGCTGGAGAAAAAGACCGCCTCAAGCAAGCAGCGGCGGAAAGGGGGGAAAGTCTAAATGCTTATATATATGAAGCAATTTGTTTTTTTGAAAAAAATATTGAGTAATATCAAAAAAAACTGTTGACAAATTATATTGAGCAAGATATAATTGACTTATCAAATAAGAAAGGCGCCCCACGGGGCGGATGGTGGAAAATATGAGAAAATCTGATTTGGTGCTGCTGAAAAGCGGCAGATATGAACTGAGCAAGGCGGAGGACACGACCGCCAGAAAGATCCTCTTAGATAGGTTCATGGAGGATCAATATAAGATGGTCATGCATCACTTGCGCATGGCCAAGGATTCGGAGGATTTTATTAGCCGGATCCTGGAAGACCCGGAAATGTCCGGAACATATGCATATGCGTATGTAAGCCAGAACCTGCGGCCGTCCGGTCACTGGGGCAGAGTGCGCGGTATGTTCGGCTCCCGGTGCATCAAAACAGAATCTGACGCCGGCGGGGTCAAGATCGGGAACGCTTCGGCTTACTCGATCGTACCGAACGGCGTAGGGGATGGAACCACCAGAGTAGCCGTGTTCCCGAAAGGGGAGCCGTTTAATGCATCTATGATGCGTTACTTCAGCATGATCGGCGGGGATGATCTCGCCGTGTATTCCTACGACTGCGGGGACGATATAGCCGTGCAGTTGGACGGGGACAGATACCAGGCTTATTTCTATGATGGTTTGGTAGCCATCGTTGAAATCTAAATAATGCAGGCTGGGCTATCGGCATGACGGGCAGAAAGGGGCAGAATATGGTTAAAAAAGAAGAGGCATACAGTTATGTGTATACCGTTACAAAAAAAGAAGTGCGAAAAACTGTGCACATGGTGCATCTTAGGGAGCGCCTAAGCCGTGAGCGTTATAATGCTCACGAAGAAAGAGAGATCCGGCGGCATCTCTCAAAATGGGGCATTATGCCGCTATACAATAAATATAAAGGCCTGTCCGGCCTTGATGCGTTAGAATGGGCGGAGTATGACGCCTATTATTCGCCGGCCGACTTACTGGAAAGTCTCCGGGCAGACTTTCCAGAAAAAGCAGAACCAGACTTGTTGACCGCATACAAGCGGGCTAACAAGTGGCTGGATATGCCGAGCGCATACCATGTATGCGCTGAGATCCTGCGGGGGAATATGTAGCGCAGGATTTATATTAAAAAAGATCAATAGCCAGGGCTAAACACCTTGGCTATTTTTTTGCTGTTTTTTGATAGGGTATGCATACCCTATATATACCCTATGCATACGGTAGGTATACATCTGATACTGATATATATATAATATTTTATTAAAGTAATCATAGTTAGTTATAATAGATTTATAATCTAATAAAATAACTAAGGCTACTAAAAGGGTGTATATATCTTTACTAAATAATACTTGACAGAAAAAAATAAATCCTGTATGCTATAGGCATAGATTAAAAGATTAGTTTGACGGATTTGAAAAGTCAAGCAAAAGGAAAGGCCCCGGGATATACCCGGAGCCAGCGAGACGAAAGGCAGACGGGAACAGGTTGACCGTCTGGAAGAGATTTTTTATAACTCAAAAAACGCAACGCCAACGGCCGGCGTCAGTGTTTTCTTTTCGTTTTGTTCTTTTGCTTGGCTTTTTTGCTTTATAATATATTTTATCAAAAAAGTTAGGAGGTGTGTATATATGGCTAGTGGATCAAGCGTACAGGACGGCACCCCGGAAGTGGTCGGAGTGTTTGAATCGTATCTGGATGAGCTTGAGTTCTGGCTTGATGAGTTCTGTGATAGCGAGTGCCGGCCACCTATTGAGGACATGGCCAAAGAGCCACAAAGCCGCTGGAATGCTGCACTAATGTATATATATAATAACACCTTTGGGAAAGATAAAAAAATATTAAAGAGTACTAAAAAAAACAAGGGCAATATGATTATGCAGTCAACTTGTAATGCA
>OLNX01000427.1_pt1 | contig 43470 bp, 41 predicted proteins | sample 1672611 | NCBI WGS metagenome assembly OLNX01 (sample SAMEA3136705, study PRJEB25190) | human gut metagenome | reverse complement strand
GATTGGCAGTCCATTATTAAGTTTTTTATTATGTTCCCTTTGTACACCGTTGCAACGCTAATCGTATTAACAGGTATGAGCCTAAAATAATTAGCCAGCCAATCAGCAATACCACAGTATGAGATTTCTTTTTCTGCGGCTGCATATGCTCACCTCCTCAAGGGTTGCTCCACTTTAGGAAACATCAGTGTTACGGTTGTTCCGCCGTTGGCGTTTGAAAAAATACTTACTTTTAGGGTCAAGTCATTCGCCATTTGACGAACAAGGTACAGCCCCATTCCCGTAGAACGGCTTAAATAGCTGCCTGTGTCCCCGGTAAAGCCCTTATCAAAGACAAACGGGAGATCGGACACGGGTATGCCAGTTCCGTTATCGCTGATAGATAAAATGATTTCTCCACTATCTGCATGATCCGCCACCGAGAATTGTATCGTGGGCGCGGGGTTCTTTCCGGCATATTTTACGCTGTTGCTGATAATCTGACCTAAAATGAACATAAATCCTATTTTATCAGATACAGCATTGCGGTCGTCCCCGGTATACACGACAGAAAATCCGGCTTCTTCAAGTAAGGAAAAATTATCCTCAACCGCCTCCCGGCAAGTTTCCAAAACAGAAAGCTGCTCAAAACAGTAATCTTTATGAACTGCTCCAAGGCGGGAAAAGTATAAAATCTGTTCTACACTCTGCCGCGCATAGTCGCGCACATATAACATACGGGTATGCACCAAAGGCGACATCTCACCCTTACGGTTATCCAAAAGCAGCGTCATAAGGGATAACGGTTTCTTTATTTCATGTGCCCATTTTTCGATGTAGTTTTCGTAATCCGCAATTTTCAGCTTTTGCTCTTTTCCGTATTCCTGCTGCGTTCTTAAATGTTGCCCCAGTTCTCGGAGATATGGACGCATTGACGCGGGGACACTTTCACATAACAGGTATTCGTTTCTGTCGTCCGGCTCTAACAGGAAACATCGAAAGGCGATGTCTATTTTCTTGCGTTTGTAGATTGAGATTACCAGCGGGAGGATCAAGGCGGCAAGAGATACAAATATCATCAGTCCCACAAGGCTCAAAAAATTCTCCGGGTAAGCAAACCATGCAAGAAACACAAAGAACAACTCCAAGCACGCAAGGGTAACCAACCAAATTCGATTAGACGATATATAAGTCAAGAGAGCACGCAATTTTCTCATAAGACCACCTGTTCTTTCAGACGGTAGCCTTGTCCGCGTACCGTTTCAATGCGTTCCTCAAGCCCAATTTCACGCAGCGTTTTCCGCAGACGGGTAAAGTTGACTTGCAGGGCATTTTCATCTATATACTCTGCCGTCCCCCAAAGCGTATGGAACAGCTCGTTCTTTGAAACAAGGTTCGGGCTGTTTTTCAAAAGAGCAAGAAGGATTTTTCCCTCATTCTGCGGCAGAACATAAGAGGTTTTTCCTGCATATATCGTAAAAGTATTTGGATCAAGCAGGAAGCCGCCCCCGTCGAGTAATCCTTGCTGCACCTGCTCCTCTCGGCGGCGCAGAAGATTTTTTGTACGGGCAAGTAGACGTTCCATATTACATGGCTTTGTTAAGTAGTCGTCTGCCCCCAATCCCAAGGCATGAAGTTCGTCCTGTAATTTATCTCTTGCCGTTAAAATCAAAACTGCCCCAAGGTGCTTTGCCTTTATCTCTTTACATATCTCAAAGCCGGAACGAAAGGGGAGATTGATGTCGAGCAGAATTAAATCCGGGGACAGCTCTGCTAACTGTGATACAGCGTTTTCAAAAGCAGGCAAAGGAACGGCATCATACCCTGCTTTTTTTAGCATATCAATCAGTTCTTCCCGCATATATACATCATCTTCAATTACGACAATCCGCGCCAACATGATCACCTCCTCTTTCTATCGAAAGTCTGTCAAGAGTTTGGTTTCCAATTCAATTTACTAATCTCACGGTTTGCCGTCCGAGCCGTGGCAACCCCGTAGATCACAAACACAAGCACAACGATACTACCCATAACAAGCAGCAATGGTAAGGACTGTTGCAACTTTTGCACTCCGGCATTATGCAGATAATGTTGCATTGCATAAACTCCAACCGTCCCACTCAAACACGCCAGCAGCATGGGGAGAAGGAAATACCATAGCACCTGTTGGTTGATAGAGCGTTTCATTTGTTCGCGTCGTGCGCCAAGAATTGAGAGCGTTGCATATCTTGCCCTTGTTGCTCTCATTTGTGTCAAAAATTGCAGGGCAAGCACAGCACAAGCGATAATCAACAGCATAAATCCCATGTATAGGGTGGTATAACTGCCGGAAATCACATAGAATAACTGCCGCCCGAAATTGTCAAGATAGCTTTCATAATACAATCCGGAGGGCTTTAACAGCTTTTCAGCTTGCATAATAGACTGCAACAGACCGTTTTTCTCAACGGTTTCTCTCGGAATACAGAAGCTATAATAGACTGTAACGGTGTCCGGGGCTACATACTTGTAATAAACTTCGTCGGAAACAATCAATGCAGTTACGATTTTTATGTTTTCATCTGCTGTTAGTCCTTTCATTGGTACGGACGAACCAAGAACAATCGGCTGTCCATCAATGGAAAGTAAGGTTTTCCCTCTCGTCTGTGCATCCATTGCAATCCGTTCTAATATAGAGAACATTTCATCTTGTGTATTTCCTGTAAAATCCGGGTTAAGGTAAAAGATTGCTTCATCATTACGGATCGTTGCCGGTTCTTCCCCTGCTGCTTCTAAAAGCCTGTTGTATGATGATACTGGCAGAAGATGCGGGGCAGCTCCTATTGTGTCAATGAACCCCAAAAGGATAAGTGCTGCCGGTTGGTGTGAGCCAAATTCATAGCTAACTGCTCCTTGCACAACAGGGTCTTGCACATCCGGGGGCAAATTCAAAACTACCTGTTCTCGCAGTCCGGACCAGTCTACAAGAGATTTCATTTCTCCCGAAACGGGGTGTTTCATTGTCCCTGTTTCCATGCGATTCAAGGCGGTAACATAAGAGTTCATTTTTTCATTTGAAAGATATTCGTCAACCAGCCGCTCATCGCCCATAACTGTAAAATCATAGACGGAAGATCCTCTCGTTATTTGTTTTCCATATGACATAATGCTAACGGATCCGTCTGTAATGAGCATAATTGTGAGCATAATCAGAATAGACGCAACGCTGACGGAAATGTATTTATGGACGACATTTTCATAAAGTTGGCGCAGGGTAAAGATATACAGTCCGGATGTGGCTTTGCGCTTTATGGATGCCGCTGCTGCGCTCAACAGTCTTGCAAGACCACGGATAGATAATACCGTTCCGACAATTCCAAACACAACCGCGACGATTATCAGTGCGTTGCCAGCGGTCATAAAATATTTTAATACAATCCAGTATGCGAAGATTAAAAACACAGCACCAAGAACGAGGGAAAGCCAATTACCGCTCTTACTCCCAGCTCGCTGCTTTTTCTCCATTTCACCGTAAAGCATTTGCTGAATTTCTTTGTTAAAAAGTTTTCCGCATAGGACAAACAGCGCGACAGACTGGATAATCAAAAATCCGAGCGTCGTCAAAATAACAGCACGAATGGAAAAACTTGATTGATGTGCAATAATACCGTAGCCCACAAGTCGTGCCGTAGCAAGACTGCTTATCTCTGACAAAAAGCCACCACAGATAAGACCGCCTAAAAGAGCCAAAAGAGAGCTGATAAGCCCCTCTGCCATGATTTGAATAAACAGGCGAGGCTTTGTCATTCCAAACAGAAGATAAAGACCTAATTCTCGGCTTCGACATTCAAGCTGGTACTTATTTGCAAAGATCACCAGAGAAAAAACGAACAGCAGCGCACAGAGGTACACTGTCGGCAACAGTTTTGTCAAAAGGCGATCCACAGCGTCGCTTTCAAGTTCACTCAAAAAACGCATCACGTCCTGCTCTCCAAGAGAAAGCACAATATAAAACGTGGCTATGGCTGTTACCATAGTGAGAAAGTATATTAGATTTTCGCTGCGGCTTCGTTTCGCATTTCGCCAAGCGATGCTAAAGAACATTTGCACTTCCTCCCCCCAGTTGCGCCATAACCTGTAAAATGCGCGCATAAAATTCTTCCCGCGTTTCAGCAGGGATTTTCCGACGCAGTTCATGGAAAATTACACCGTCCTGAATGAACAAAATTCTGGAACAGAAACTTGCCGCATTCGGATCATGCGTCACCATCAAAATTGTACGACCATGCTTTTGGTTGATTTCCAGCAGCTTTTCCATGAGAAGCCGCGCAGCCTTCGTGTCTAATGCCCCGGTCGGCTCGTCGGCCAAAATAATATCGGGGTTAGAAATCAGACTGCGGGCAGCGGCGACACGCTGCTTTTGACCACCGGACATTTGCGTCGGAAATTTGGAAAGCACATCCGTAATTCCGAGAAATCCTGCAATGTCAGTCAATCTCTTTTCTGCCGTTGAAATATCCATGTTATGAATAGAGAGCGGCAGCAGGATATTTTCCCTGCCTGTCAGATTGTCAAGCAATGCAAAGTCCTGAAAGAGATAGCCTATTTTATTACCACGGTATTCAGCCAGCTTGCCCCCGTCAAAAGAGCTTATATTTGCGCCGGAAAGCAGGATTTGTCCAGCGGTTGGTTTAATAACCGTAGCAATGCAGTTCAGCAATGTGGTTTTCCCGGAGCCGCTTGCTCCCATAATGCCCAAGTATTCACCATTCAGAACGTTAAAGGTAATTCCATTGAGGGCTTTTGTAGGGACACCTTCTTTGGTATAGACCTTGTGTAAATCACGAACTTCTAAAAGTTTTTCTTTGCAATTCATATCAACTCAACACCTCGCTATTTCGTTTGATGCTTGTCTGCTCATTAAAATTTTACAGCGGAATAGGCAAATACACCACTTACAGTTGATGTAAGGTTTTTGTTAAATACCGAGGGTGCAGAAGCGATCCAGCGATTCGCTTCTGCATGAGAATCATGCAGTCCTCTCACAGCGCAATGTGCCGTGTGGCACAATCGCTCACATAGGGATCATGTGTCACAACAACAATGGTTTTCCCCTGTCGGTTCAGCTCTTTGAGAATATCCATCACATAGCTGCGGTTGCGCTCGTCCAGACTGCCCGTAGGCTCATCCGCAAGGATAATGTCGGGGGATTTTGCGATGATTTTTGCCAGCGCCACCCGCTGCTGCTCACCGCCGCTCAAGGTGTAGACCTTACGACGCTCATAGCCCGAAAGCCCCACCTGTGCCAGCGCATCCGCGATGCGTTCTTTCTCTGCCTTGCCCTTTGCTTTACCGAACCGGGTGGCGAGCTTCATGTTGGCTTCCACGGTGTCGGTGTCCACCAGTCCGTAATTCTGAAACAGGTAGGACAGCTTGTGCCGCCGCAGATGAACCGCAGCGCGGGAGGAAAAGGACGGGTTTCTTGCGCCGCAGAGTGTGACGCTGCCGCTGTCCGGCGTTTCCAGCAGTCCTATGATGTTCAGGAGCGTTGTTTTTCCGGCTCCGCTTTCGCCCTTGATGGCGACAAACTCTCCGGCTTCAATATGCAGCGAGTAATCCCGAAACAGGACTTTTTCCCCGAAGCGTTTATTGATATTGGATAAAGTAATGGTAGTCATGCTTCCGCTCCTTTCACAATCTGATAGAGGTTTTTCTGGGCAATGCTGCCGCAGGCAAGCAGCGTGATCAGCAGCTCCGCGAGAAATGTACCCAGCAGGATATTGTAGTCAAGCTCGATGGCGAGCTTTAAGAGCAGCAGCCCTGCCGCTACCGCCCCATAGTACAGCACCGTCAGCACGAGATGGGTGCGAATACAGCTTAATAGGGAATGCCCTTCAATCAGGCGACAGGCGATCCTGTCCCTGTAATTGTCGCAATAGAGCCTTGCGCCGAATAAGATCAGGCAGAACAGCCCGATCAGCAGCACCAAAGCCTGTACGCCCCAAATCATCAGCATATAGGTCAGATGATGGAGCATTTTATCAAAGGTGGCGGCGACGGTCGGTGTGGAAACGGTCGCCGCATCAATACCCGTTTCCCGCAGGATGGGCAGCAGCTCCGCATACGGATCATCGGTGGGAACATAGAGGAAATACGCTCCCTGTGAACACCATGCTTCGATGAAAAGCCCGTCCAGCAGGTCACCTTCCTTGACTACAAGGATGGGCGCGGGCAGAGCGCCGTTGCCCCCAAGCCCTGTGCTGGCGTTATAGGAGTATATGTCAGACGCTTTATCATCGTAGAGGACAATATTCACATCCCCGGAATTTCCCCAGCTCGCGCCGCGCTCCCGTACCTCATCCCGCCTGTATTCCTTGGACTTTGGAAGCAGAATATTCACATGGGTATCGGAAAGCAGAGCGTCACCGATCTGCTCCCCGTCCGGCGCATAGATGGGGTTGAACGCAAGGTAGTTTCGGTTGATGTGGGCATAATCCTGACCGTATGCCTCTCCCAGCATTTTCCCTTCAAACAGGTCGTAATTAAAATCGTTGGCTGCCATGAGTATTCCATTGTAGCGATCCACTGTGGCATAATAGAACGCCAGATAATCCGCGCCCTCCGGTGCTCTGCCGGAATTAACATTGTTCAGAGGGACAGTCACATAGCCCTTTGTCTTTTGCGAACAGAACTCCGCCGCATGGAAGGTATTGTAGATCTGCGTGATGTTCCGCACGGCGATGGTGAGAGAGAACAGAATGAAGATCAAAAAAGCTGCTTTCGCAAGCGTGTTTGTGATGTAGATCCCGCGCTTTGGAACTTTGCCCTTCACATACTCCGCGCTGCGCTGCCCGGAGAGGAACAGCAGGGAAAGCAGAATGCCCAGTATCAGAGGAACGAGCAGCCACAGACAATCCCCCAGCAGGAACAGCCCAAATTGCCAGGTCGCCACCGGATGAAGCCACACGGCGCAAATCATGGCGGCGGCAAAAATCAGCAGAAAGCAAAGACACAAAGCAGGGGCAAAGGCTTTGATCTCCCCCAGCAGGATATTCCCCGTGGTATAGCCCTCCATTTTTTTCAGCACATTTTTCTTGCCTGCGGACAGGGTGTAGAATACGATACTGACGCAGAGCATAAAGGCAGGAATGAACAGGAAATAAAGCGGCAGTTTGGTAGACAAAAGCCTTTCGTTGGTTGCGGTTACGGAATAGCCAAAGCCTTTCAGCGCATGAAGCACCGCGTCAAGCTGTCCTTCCGCCACATACCAGGTCGCGGCGGTCAAGTCATGCTGCTGCGCCTGCATGAGTGGATAGATGGCGGTATCTTGAAACAGAGAGGACAGATGCAGCGCCATAGCTCCCGGCTGCTTTGCAGTGGAAAAGAACTCGTCCGATTCCAGCCTCACGCTCCCTTTCCCGGTAGAAACGGAAAGAAAGCTGTCGGTATGGCTGGTCTTATAGTAGCGGTACAGTGGCTTGTCCCCATCCAGCTCCGCGTAGCGGTACATAATGTCTGCGCCGATCTTTCCGAGTGCAGTATCTATCTGTCCCAAAAATTCGTGGTTGCTCAATGTCTCCGGCTTTTCGAGGATTACCGCCCGCTTATCCAGTATCATGCTTTCCTCTGCGTCCTGTGCAAAATTGAACAGGGATAGTACCGAAAGCACGGTCATACAGACGGCAAAGCAAAAGATCACAAGTTTTCTCATGGTACACCTACTTTCCAAATGGTCAGACCGCTATTCGTTCTCACCCTCTCTTTTTATACCCCGTAGCTCTTTTACATTATAAAAAATACTCAATGCCAGCAGCATAGCGCAGTAGAACAGAACGCCGACTGCAAGGATCAGTTGAAAGTCGCGCCATTCCGAACAGGATGCAGTGCGAAAGCCCATGACACACAGATGCCCCAGCCCGTATGCGATAGGGATCGGGAGCAGGCGCTCCACCCGGCGGCGGGATTTTTCTTTCCTACGCAGCTTGAACCATACCCCGGTAAGGATCAGGAACAGGGCGATGTTGAATAGCAGCCAATAGCCCAAAGAAAGCCCCGCCAAAGCGACCCAGCCGCCGCTGTCGGGTGCGGTGCCGTAGATGCACACCGAGCTGTCGCTGGAGCTTTCGGCGTGTCCGTTGATAAACTGCGTGAAATAAACAAGAAGCGGCTTGCCGCTCTCCGGCGCTGCGGTCACAGCCTGCACGCCGGGTCTATGGAACGCCCTGTCCCATGCAGAGGTCCACACCTCAAGATGGTAGACTGTGTTGCGATCCTCGGGGTCGGCGATTTGTTGGAGCTTATAATTCGTGACCTCGTTACTGAAAGAGAGAGTCACCGCACCGTTTGCTTCCTCCGTCACAGTCACCAGCTCTGGCGAATAGGCGAAGTATTCCGGCGCAGTCAGAAAGGAGATGACCGACAGCATCAGCGCCAGCAGCACCGCCGCCGTGCATAGGATGGTCTGCACCTTTTTCATCAGCAGTGCCTTTTTCAAGCGTTTCAGCGGCGCGGCATCCATGTCGGGCTGCGGCTCTGTTTGCACCTCCACAGGCTCCCGCAGTTTTTCAAGCTCCGCACGGCAGGCGGGGCAGCTTTCCAGATGCTCCTTTACAAACTCCGACGTATCCTCCGATACCATGTTTTCCACATACAGCGGCAGAATATCGCGGATGATACTGCATTCATTTTTCATCTTTGTCAACCTCCATTCCCTTTTGGATCATTTTTCGTGCGCGGTGATAGGTGACGCACGCCCAGTTTTCTGTCTTGTGAAACAGCTTCCCGATCTCCTTAAAGCTCAATTCGCCAAGGGTACGCCACATGAAAACCTCTTTGTACGGATCGGGAAGCTCATGCAGCAGATGTTTTACCTGTTGGGCATTCTCGCTGCGCAGCAGCATTTCATCCGGTGATTCCTCCGCTTCCGATATAAGCTGTTCCATATCCGCTGTATGCTCTGTCCAGCGGCTTTGTTTCAGATGGGTATAGTAACAATTCTTTGCGATCTGACACAGCCACACCCGGATGTCGCAATCCCCCCGAAAGCTGTCAATGCGGCGAAGCGCACGGAAGAAGGCTTCGCTGGTAATATCCTCTGCCAGCCGTTCGTCCCCGCCGGACAGCCGCCGCACATAGAGGAACACATCCCGAAAATAGTCTTTGTATATCTGTTCAAAGTCCGTCACCTGCTCACCTCCTTGTCCCGTTCACTTATAAGACTACGCAAAAGCGAAAACCTTACAAGAAATCTTACAAATTTTTTTGATTTTTTTGCCGCCCGTCGGCAGGCTTTTTCGCGTCTATTGGAATGAGCCACATATAGCCGATTTTTGAAACGCCGGGTATGCGGTTTTCCTCGCATAGCTTCTGTACGCGCCGCTCTGATATGCTCCATTTCTTTGCCGCTTGCGGACAAGACATATATTCCATGTTTCATACACCCTTTCACATAATTCTACAAGTATAATTATATACGGACAGCCGAACAAAAATCAAGGGACTATCTGTGAATTATATGCTCTATTTCGGTCAAGTCTATGATATGTGTACTCATATCGAAATCGAAAGGTGAACAGTAAAATGTAGTAGGGTGAAATGAGATGAAAAGAGAAGTCGCAAGATTTGATTTTAAGGCTTTCGGTCAAGCCATAAAAGCAGCAAGAAAGGCAAAGGGCATATCACGCAATCAGTTAGCGGATAAGATGAACATCGCTCCCCGCTATATCGCGTCCATTGAGAATAGCGGACAGCACCCAAGCCTGCAAATCTTTTATGAGCTTGTTACGCTTTTAGATGTTTCAGTAGACCAATTCTTTTTCCCAAACAAGGAAACAGATAAGTCCACACAACGGCGGCAGCTTGAAACATTGCTTGACAGCATGGACAACAAGGATTTGACGGTTATCACCGCCACAGCAAAAGCAATACAGGAAGTCAAAAATGAAACTGCGGGGGAATAAAATCCCCCGTTTTTTCGTGCAATACAGCCATTGGGAACACCGTAAATTGCGGTGTTTTTTCTTTTCTGCGTTAGGTTTTGGCATTTCCTCGTTTTTAGCGTGGAAGAAAGCAAACAGAAGAATAGCAAGCATAGGAAGCGGGTACCCACTTCCGCATTTTCGACCTCCCGCGCTGCGGCGCATCGGTCGAAAATTGCTTGCTGGGAAGTGTCCCAAACCCTCAAACAGCAGAAAGGAGCGTGAATACATGGACGGACGAAAAAGAACGGTGCAGCTAAAGTTTCGCGTGACGGAAGCCGAGCGCGATTTGATCCTTGAAAAAATGAAGCTGATACCAACACGGAATATGGCGGCGTATCTGCGGAAAATCTCAATCGACGGATATATCATTCAGATAGACCATAGCGACATAAAGGCAATGACCGCCGAGATACAAAAGATCGGGGTCAACGTCAATCAGATCGCGCGGCGCGTGAACAGTACGGGCAGCGTCTATCAAGAGGACATAGACGAGATAAAGGGGGTGCTGAATGAGATATGGCGGTTACAAAGATTAAACCTATTAAAAGCACGTTGAGCAAAGCCCTCGCCTATATCCAAAATCCCGCCAAGACAGATGAAAAAATGCTTGTGTCCTCATTCGGCTGCTCCTATGAAACGGCAGATATTGAGTTTGCATATACCCTGTCGCAAGCGTTGGAGAAAGGCAACAATTTAGCCCACCACCTTATGCAATCCTTTGAGCCGGGGGAAGTCAGCTATGAAAAGGCGCATGAGATAGGTCGTCAGCTTGCCGACGCGGTAACAAAGGGGCAATACGAATATGTTTTGACTACCCACATAGACAAAGGACATGTCCATAATCACATTATTTTCTGTGCAGTCAATTTCATCGACCACCGCAAGTACAATTCCAACAAGCGGAGCTATTACGGCATACGCAACATCAGCGACAGGCTGTGCCGGGAAAACGGCTTGTCCGTCGTTGTCCCCGGCAGGGGCAGCAAGGGAAAGAGCTATGCGGAGTACCAAGCGGAAAAGACGGGTACAAGCTGGAAAGGCAAGCTGAAAATTGCCGTTGACGCGCTTATCCCGCAAGCGTCAGACTTTGCCGATTTTCTGCGACTGCTGCAAGCTGCGGGCTATGAGATAAAGCCCGGTAAATACATATCTTGCCGCGCACCGGGGCAGGAGCGCTTTACCCGCCTCAAAACCCTTGGCGCGGATTATACAGAGGAAGCCATAACGGAGCGTATCAAGGGCAGGCGCACCCGCGCCGCCAAAGCCCCGAAGCAGGAGCGCGGCGGTATCTCCCTTGTTATCGACATTCAGAACAGCATCAAGGCGCAGGAAAGCCGGGGCTATGAGCATTGGGCGAAAATCCACAATCTCAAACAGGCGGCGAGGACGCTGAACTTCCTCACGGAAAACAGGATTGACAGCTATGCAGAGCTTTCCGCAAAAATCGCGGAGGTGAACGCCGCAAGCGAACAGGTGGCAGACGCATTAAAGGGCGTCGAACGGCGGCTTGTGGATATGGCGGTCTTAATCAAGAATGTTACGACGTATCAAAAGACAAAGCCCGTGTATGACGCATACCGCAGAGCAAAGGATAAGGCGGCATACCGCGCCGCCCACGAAAGCAGCTTAATTCTCTTTGAAGCCGTCGCAAAAGCGATCAAGCCCGCGTTGGTCGGCGGCAAGCTCCCCAACGTCGCCGCGCTGCAAGCGGAATATGCCGCGCTTGGAGAGCAGAAAGAAAAGCTCTACGCCGACTATGGCAGGCTGAAAAAGCAGGTCAAGGAGTACGACGTTATCAAGCGGAACATCGACAGTATTTTACGGCGTGAAAGTGAGCCGGAGCGGGGTAAGGAAAATGTGCGCGGATAAATGCGGATTGTGTGGAAATCCCCGAAAAAGCATGGTATGATGAAACTATCCCAATGTAGGACTGCTGAACGCTATCCATATTTTTACGAAACAGAGGTGAGGTTATGACGCGAGGCGAGATTTGGAAAGACTTTTTTAAGAAAACGGTTTTGACCGTTCTGATTGCCGGAGTGCTGTTCTATTGGGCTACACTGGTATTCACAAAGGACGGGGCAACGAACTACTTTTATGTGTGGCTGTGCTGCGGCATCCCCTTTGGCATACGCCGTATGTTCGTGTGGCTTATCCCACGCGGCTTTGACCTTTCCGGCACGGTGGGCGTCGTTGCGCTCAACTTCATTGTGGGCGGCTTGATCGGCGGCGTCATTCTGATATGGCGGCTTGCGGTCGCGGCATGGTATATCCCTCTAACGATATATCGGCTTCTAAACGTCGGCAGGGTCGGCGTAGCAGAGATCGGCGAGGAATAAGCAAAAAAGAACGGGGCGCGGCAGCCGATGATGGCCACCGCGCCCCGTCTGTTCGTGGGTGCTGCTTTAAGTGTCTGTTACGCAGTAGAACACTGTTTTTGCGGGTTTAGGTATAATTCCCTTGTCATGCTCAAATCGCGTCTGAAAAGCGGCATGGCATAAGGGCTTTTTCGCGCCTACTGCGTAACGCGGGCGCGTCGTTTCCGCATCCGCTCGGCGGCTTGCCTGCGGGTGATCCGCTTGCGGCAGTCCGGGCAGTATTTGACGCTGTTTGAGGTGGACGCAAACGCCGCGCCGCACTCGGCGCACCGCCGCCTGTCCTCGGCTTGGTAAATCTCCGCGTAAAGCAGCTTGTCGGCGGGAAGTACGGCGTTTTGAAACCACCTGCAAAGAAGCGAATAGGAAATGAGCTGCGGACAAACGCACTCGTCTCCATCGTCCAGCAAAAGGCAGTTCCCGCCCATACAGTTGCAGCAGGTTTTCTTGATAAGGGCGTTCGCTTTGCGGCTCTGCTGCGGCGTCAGCCGTTTCATCCCGCTCATACTTCGTCGGCGGCAGATACGGCGAGAGCGGCAAAGTCGGCGTCGCTCATGGCGCGGAGCTTTGCAAGGGTACGCAAGGCAAGCTCGCGCATTTCGCCGTCCATATAGGGCAGCGCACCCGACATTTCCCCGATAAGCTCCCTGCGCGTATCGGCGATGTAGATGCTGATAAGATTTGTTTCCTCAACGGTAAATCGGTTCATGCTCATACCTCCATTTCGTGATGTTTTGTTTTTGCCGCCCGCTTCGGAGCGGCTTTCTTCTTGTCGGCGGCAAGCTGCGCCCGGATAGAGGGGCGGGGCTTGCGAATATCCCGGTCGCGGTTTTCGTTCTTGTCGATCAGCGCATAGATGCCGTGCCTGCCCTCAATTTTGGAAAAGGTCAGCGTCTTGTAGGGAAGCAGCGAGAAAAGGCGGTCGGTATCCCTGCTCGACGCAAGCATCATAAACGCCGGGGCAAGCTCTGTCATGTAGTGGGTTTTGTTCGGGCTGTTGGGGCTGTACTGACGTTTCATTTCGGCAACAATGCGCCGCGCTTCGGCTTCAATCAGCCCGTCGCGCAGGGCGGCTATATGCGCCTTGAAGTCCCCCGGCGAAAGCTGCTCACGGCTGCGCCGTTCCTCTTGCAAAAGATCACGCAAGGCTTCGGGGGCGTTTGGCTGCGTCTCAAAGCGTTCAAACTTGCCGTACTGCGGGTGGTCGTTGCCGTTAAACCATTGCTTTGCGGGCTGCTCGACGCGCCCGTATTCATAGATAAGGGCGTTTGTGTCTGCGGGAAGAGCCTGCTCCCGAACGTGCCGGAAATGGGCGGCATAGTCCAGCTCATAGAGGTTTCCCCGGATTTTGCCGCGCTCCCTGCCTGTCAGCTCCACGGCGTAGGCAAGAATGCGGTCGCGTGTCTGCTCCCCGTGGAACTTCCATGTGTTGTATGGGCGGGTGTCTTTGAGAAAAACGTCGCGCTCCCGGAAGCAATGCGTCCCGGACGGGCGGGAGAGCCACAAAAGGGTTTTGTCCTCACGGTCGGGGCTTGCAGCAGCCTCGTGAATGATCTTCTTGTCAATCTCAAAATCGCTTTGGTAAAAGCCGGTGTTCTGCTTCATCACCGCATCAAGGCAAGCCAATATATCCACATTTTCAAACTTCCGCATACGATCAGTTCCTTTCCAAATCCTGCGTTTTGCTCCTTTGCGCCTTTCTCTGGGCGGTCTGCTCCTTTGCCGCCCGAAGCTGCGCCCGGATCGAGGGCTTTTCCTCTTTGCCGCGCTCCTTATCGGCATGGATGGCGTTCGCAAGGTCAATCAGGGAAATCGGCTCACCCGCCTTTACTTTCTGCTCCAATTCCCCGACGGTGGGCGTCTGCGGCGTGTTGTTGATGATACCGTCAAAATTGTTGTCGTTCTGCTCCACAATATCCTCAACGTGCTTTAGATAATTCTGCGGCTGCAAAAACTCCGGCGTCTGTCGATAGCCGATGCTGTCAACGTAATGCGCCGTGTCCTGCCCGTTCTGATGCAGCACCACCACATCGGAAACGGAAAGACTGTGTCCCTTAAAGTCTTTCGGGTGGTCGAGATTAAAGCGGGTAAAAATAGCTTCAAGGCTCGTACCCGGTGCAAGGGGCGCGGAATAGATCAGGTCATAGTTCGCCGGATCAACCGCGTGTCCCGTTGCGGTCAGACGGTCGTAAGGCTCAAAGCGCAAATCCCGCGTTTCGTCGCCGCGTTTGAGCTGGTAAATGGAAAAGCTGTCCCTGTCCGGCTCCTGCGCCTTTGCATAAAGTGCCTTGACCTCGCCCTGCGTCAGCTCTCCGGCGTTCAAGCGCTGCAACAGCTCCCGGCATTTCTCCGGCGTCCCGACAAACAGCAAGTCGCCCGGTATGGCTTTCCCGTCCGGCTGCTGTTCATAGGCTTGCAGGAAAGAGCGGTCGGCAAGACTTTCGCTGCGGGGATTGGTGTGCATGGTATAAATCACGTCTTTTTCTGCACGCTGCGCCGCCTGCGCCTTTGTGCGCTCCGCAAGCGTCTTTTCGGCACGTTGCAAAACGGCATCGCTGACGGGTAGCGCATACAGCCCGGAAGTAGAGGAAAAGCCGACGTTGTTGAAAACATAGTCCACTTCACTATCCTTTAATGCGCCCGCCGCAAAATACTTCTCCCGCGTGGGGTCTGCACTCACCTTGCCATCCGCGATGTCGTAATTCAGCCCGGTTTCGATATGGGAGCAGATATTTCCGTCCACCGCCAGTGTTACATAGTACCAGCCCATATATCCGCTGCTTTGACCGTCCGCGCCGTCGTTGAACTCGACGTTGAGCAGGGTGTAGGGCTTCAAGCCCTTCTGCGCGGCAATGGCATTGTCCTTTGCTTCGCGCTCCATGAGGGAAGCGAGAGCTGCTTCCTTTGTCGCGCTGACGATCTCCGGGTTGTACCGCAGCAGGGTATCGTTGACAAGCTCCCGCTGTACCGCTGCGGTCTTTGCTTTCGGCGTAAGGCGGTTGCCGAGAAACAGGGACGCGCCGTTATCAAAGCGGATGGATATATCGCTTGTGCCGCGCCATTTTCCCGTACAGGGCGACGTTTCAATCCTGCCCGCAGTACCGCCGAACGCCTGCGCAATCACTCCGATTTTCTCCTGTGTGGAAAGCGCCTCATATTTCTCTGCGATTGCGGCGGCTTTTTTCTGCAAGTCCGTAAGGGGTTTTTCGGTCTGCTGCTCCTGCGCGGCGGCAAGATCGGGCGTGGCTTTCTCGGCTTCGTACTGCTTTTGCAGCTCTGCAATATGTCCGTCAATGCTGTTGATGATGTCTGCGGCGGCAGAGCGGATCGTTTCAAGGGAGCTTTTCAGCTCCGCAAGCTCCCGCCCGCTGCTCCACCCGGCTACATAGCCGAAAGAGTAGTCCGACGTATCAAGCCCATAATGCTGGCAAACGGTGTAGGCGACGCTTTCCGCTTCCACCTCGCGGGTGCGGCGGTCTACGCGGGGCTGCTGCTCGTCTTTGGGAGCGTTCAGGTCAATATCGTGCAGCTTTGCGTGGGCAATTTCGTGAATGGCAGTTTTGAGCGTTTGCAGCTCACTCATACCCTCGTCAAGCGCAATACGCTTGTCCTCCAAGTGATAATAGCCGTGTGCGCCGCCCTCGATTTTCTCAAAGCCGATGGGGACGGGAGAGGTCTTTTCAAGGGCTGCGAAAAAATCACTGTACTGCTCCACATCGCCTGTCAGCGCGTCCACGGCAATATCCGGCAATTCCTTTCCCTCGGTTTGGGACACGTCAAAGACGGACACCACCTTGTAGGCGGGTATGGTGATCTCCTTTTCCTCGGTGACGGGCTTTCCGTCCCTGCCGATCACGGGCTTTTGGGTCTGCGGGTCGATTTTCTCCGTTTCCTGTTTGATTTTGAACGGCGACGGGGCGATAATTTTAATACCTTTTTCGCCTTTTTTGACGTTGCGCTGAAACTGGTTTTTCCAAGCGGTAAAGCCCGCGACCAGGGAAGCATCGGGCTTCTGCAGGGCAATCAGGAGGGTGTTGTTGAAGCTGTAATTATGAAACTTTGACATGACGCGCAGATACTCTTTGTAGCGTTCGCTGTCGAACAGCTCCGTAATGCCTTGCTCCAAACGGTCGGTAATCTCCTTGAGCTTTTCGGCTGGCTTCTCTGCGGTAAGGTTAATAGGGATAACGGGCTGCGGCTGCGGCGGCTCGACAGTAAGGGGCGCTGCCTGCATCGCGGCGGCATCCATTTCAACCTTTTCCGGGTCAGGGCGCGTCGGCTGCGGGTAGCTCATAATGCGGTATTCTTTAGGAATATCGCGCCCGTTGTACCACTCCGAAAAGGTGTTTTTATTGTTGTAAACATAGCCCTGCTCGGTGAAGCGTCCCCCGTCATTGATAGCGGCGTCGCGCCCGTATTCCTCATACATGAAATACTTTTTTGCTTCTTCGGGCAGTTCCAATTCGTCCAGCTCGTCGATAAGGTAATAGCCGTAATCTTCCTCGCTTTGGACGGTAGGGTAAATCCAGTAGCAATCAAGATTTTGTGCAAGGTTGATAAGGTCTTTCAGATTTCCGGCGTACTCGCCAAGCGTAACCGCCGCCGCAAACTTTGCTTTGTCCTCGTCACGCTGCATTTCAAGCAGCTTTCCTAAATAGTTCAGTTCGTCCATGCTGCCGCTTTGGATAACGGCAAGCGGCACGTCAAACGGGCAATCCTCGGTGTTTGCAAAGCCGCCCACAAAAAAATCCTGCGGGTTGTCGGCGGTAATACCGACGCTACGCATAGCCGCGTGTAGCTGCTCCTGTGTAGCGGGCATGGGAAGCCATGCACCGCCCGGTGCGCCCGTTTCAAAACGGCTGCGGCTGTCAATCAAGATAGAAAATTGTTCGCTCATTCATTCGCTCCTTTCAGTTCGTTTGTGTAGAGGGTTTGGGAAACTTCCCAACAAGCAAAATTCCCGTAATCGTCGGCAGACGAAAACGGGAATTTTACGGAAAGGGTACCCGCTTCCTATGCTTGCTGCGTAAGTTCTTTGTCCCTCGCAAGCTCGATACGGTAGTTGACGTATTTCCCGCCCGTATCGGCTAATACAATGCTTCCGTCATAGGTTTTACCCGTTTTCGGGGAATACAGCTTTTTGACCTTCGCCCTGCCGCCCGCAAGCAGCGCGGCGGCGATTTTCGGGGTAAAGGCGGTTTTGCGTTCCTCGAAAAAGCGGTCATTTTTCCACATGACAAAGGCGCAGTCCTTCTTTTCACAGTAGTAGTTTTTTCTGCCCTCGCAGACGTTCCCGCCGCAGCGGGGGCATTTGCCGATCACCGTCTGTTCCTCTTTGAACAGGCCTTTCTGATTTTCGGAAAGAAACGGATAGGCTTTCACCAGCTCCCGCGCCATTTCTTCAATGCCCCGCATGAAGTTCTCCGGCTCGGCTGCGCCCCTTGCAATCTGCGTCAGAGCGTTTTCCCATTCGGCGGTAAGCTGCGGAGAGGTCAGCGTATCGGGCAGAACGCAAACGAGGTTGTTGCCGTTTTTGGTTGGGATAAGCTGTTTTCCATTGCGCTGCACAAAGCCGGATTTGACCAGCTTTTCAATCACAGCGGCGCGGGTAGCGGGAGTGCCAAGCCCCTTACGTTCTGCGTCCGGGTCAGTGTCCGCGCTTCCGGCGCGTTCCATAGCCAAAAGCAGGCTTGCTTCCGTGTGCGGCTTCGGGGGCTGCGTGTCGTGCGCCGTAACTCTTGCGGCTGGACTGTCAAAGCTCTGTCCCTCGGCAAAGGTCGGCGCATCTAAAATAAGCTCGTTTTCCTCGTCGCCCTCGGCGTCGGGCTTTCCTTTCAGCGTCGCCCGGTAGCGTCGTTCAAGCTCTTTCCACCCGTCGCAAAGAACCGTCTTTCCCTTTGCCGTAAACTCGGCATTGGCACAGGAAAACGCCGCCGTTACCGCATCAAAAATGTGCGGCTCGGCGGCGGCGAACAGCAGACGCGCCCCGGCAAGGGTGAGGATATTTTTTTCGCTTTCCGGCAGCGCGGCAAGGTCTGCTTTCGCAAGCTCCATTGTCGGAATAATGGCGTGGTGGTCGGACACCTTTTTGCTGTCAAGCGTCCGGGCTATGTCCGGCGTAAACGCCGCGCCTTTCATAAAGGGCAGCTTGCCGACAAGCAGCGCGGCGATATGCACCGCCGTATCGCCCATGTCGTCGGTGAGAAAATTGCTGTCCGTTCGCGGGTAGGTAAGCAGCCGCTTTTCGTAAAGGGCTTGTGCAAGGTCAAGGGTCTGCTTTGCGGTGTAACCGTAAATGCGGTTGGCTTCCCGCTGCAAGCCCGTAAGGTCAAACAGGCGGGGCGGCTGCTCGGTTTTCCTCTCACGCCTCACCGAAATGCAAATGGCCTGCGACGCTTCGCAAGCCGTTTTTACCGCTTCTGCTTTTGCGGCGTCGGAGATCCTGGCGCTTGCCGCTTCCGCGCCGCCAACATCAAGACGGACGATATGGTAGGTTTCTTTCTTGAAAGAGGTGATTGCCGCGTCCCGGTCTGCAAGCATTTTTAAGGTCGGCGTCTGAACGCGCCCCACGTTTAGAGTTTTGCCGTGAAGGACGGAGAAAAGGCGGGTGGCGTTGATGCCGATGATCCAGTCCGCTTTTGCGCGGCACAGAGCCGACGCATAGAGCGCGTCATACGCTTCGCCGGGTTTCAGCTCCGCAAAGCCCTTTTTGATTGCGCTTTTCTCCATAGAGGAAATCCAAAGGCGGGAAAAGGGCTTATCGCACCCCGCCGCATGGTAGACAAGGCGGAAAATCAGCTCGCCCTCGCGTCCTGCGTCGCAGGCGTTGACAACCTCGGAAATATCGCTGCGGCACATGAGGTCTTTTAGGATTTTGAACTGCTTTTGCCTGTCTTTGAATACGGTATATTGCCACGGCTGCGGCAGGATCGGCAGGCTGTCATAGCTCCACTTTTTGTACTGCTCCCCATAGGCGGCGGCTTCCGAAAGCTCCACCAAATGCCCCACACACCATGAAATGAGGTAGCCGCCGCCCTCCATATATCCGTCCTTTTTGTTCTTTACGCCAAGGGCGGCGGCAAGTGCCGCCGCTACACTCGGCTTCTCTGCAATGACTAACCTCATTCCTCGTCCTCCTGTTCCTCGCTACCTGCTTCCGGCTCGTCCTCGTCGTAATCGTCAAAGTCGAAATCGTCAAGGTCGGTGTCGCCCTTGATACCCTGCTTCGGCTTCATAATCTTAATCTTAAAGTAGTAGAACGCGCCGCCACCGGCAAGCAGGGTAACGACAAGGAAGATCACAAGCCCGCCCGCATTGCTTTTTTCTTTCTCCGGCGGCGCATCGTCCGGCTCCGGCACAGCTTCCTTGCCTACACATTCGGTCATATTGACAGAGCATACCGGGCAAGCGGTATTGACTGCGCCCGCCTTGCATTTGTCCTTACAGGTGCAAACGGCGGGTGGCTGCGCCTTGCTGCTGCCGTCCTCCATGAGCGCCATCAGGTCGGCTTCGTCCACCTGATTGAGAAAATGTACGGTGTTTTCGCCCTCGGCGGCGCGGTCAACAATGATGTAAAAGTAGTTGCCGTTTTTGCTCTGCACAATGATAAACTGCTTGTCCTCGGCGGCTTCTCCCTCAATGTCGTCGATCAGCGACAGATTACCGTCCGGCGTAAGGGGCTGCGGCTCGGTTTCTACGATCACGCCGCTGTCGTTGGTGGGAATGTCCTCACCGCCGCCCGCATAGGCGGTAACGGAAAAGCCGCCCAAGAGGACAAGGGCGGCAAGCAGGGCGGCGGCTGTTTTGAAAAAGCCTTTATTCTTCATCTTCGATTTCCTCCTGTTCCATGTAGTCTGTCCCTGCGGCGGCAATGCCGGGGATCGGCTCGCCGGAAAGCAGGGCGGTAAGCTCTGCGGGGGTTACGCGCATGGAGCGCACAAGAGAGATGATTTGCAGGTTTTCCGCTTCGGTTTTCTGCGCCGCAAGCTCTTTCAGCCTGTTCTGATACTCGGTGATTTTCTCCCGCGTTTTCTGCATTTCCTTTTCAATGCGGTCAATTTTGCTGTTTGTCATACTGTCAAAACTCCTTTCAAATTTTAATTCCAATTCATCAGCCCATAGCCCTTGATACAGGCGTAATCAAGAGGATAGCTTCTGATTTTGCAGGCGTCGCCGGAATTACCCTCCACGGTGTAAACGCGGCTTCCGTCTGTGCCGATTACGATACCTACATGGTCTGCGCTGCCGTCTAAATCCCAATCAAAAAAGATGGCGTCGCCGGGAGCGATATTCTCATAACCCCTCGCGCCCCATTGCCCGTGAGAGGTAAACCACGGAACGCCCTGCGACTGACAGCCCGCAAAGCGCGGCTCGGAAAGTCCAGCCTGTCCGTAGCACCAGGACACAAAGCAGGCGCACCAAGCCACGCGGCTGTTAAAGCCGTACCAGCTCCAGTAAGGCGCACCGCCTACATTGCCGACTTGCGATTTCGCTATATCCACAAGGGCGGTGTTGCCGGGGCGCGTACCGTTTACAAACTGTACGCCGCTTAAATCCTCGGACGCGGAAGTGTCCGCAGAGCCGCCGCCAAAAACGAGGGGTTTGTTGCCGCTTGTTTGCAAATAGACACGGTACATTTCAAGCTGCTCCGGCGTTAGCAGCTCCGATACAAAAGAGGATATGGGTCTGTTCGTCAGCGTTACATTGAGAATGTAATAGTTATAGGGGACTTCAACGGTGTAGGTATAGGTATGGGTGTTGCCCTCCGCGTCCGTGTAGCTGCCTGTGCGCCGTTCCGTGCGGTAGCGCACCTCGATTTCTTCCGTGACGGTCAGCTTGTATTGCAGATTGAAAATGCGGTCAAGCTCTGCCTGTGCGCTTTGCGGGGTGTAGCTCTGCAACAGGGCGGTCAGGTAGGATGCTAATTCATGGGGGTTATGCCCGATGTACGCAAGGTCGTAGCGGTATTCGTCATAGCCCGGATAATCGCGCTCGATATTGTCTATCCTGCTTTGCAGATCGTTTTCCTTTGCCGCATAATTGTTTTCCACCGCTACAAGGTCACTGTCCTCCGATGTGTAAGAGGTTCCGATTACGCCGTTGACAAGCCCCGAAAAAAGAGCAGAGCCGGAGGAAATTGCGGACATCAGCATGATAAGCAGGAGCAGCGCACACCCGGCAATCAGAAAGGCTTTCCAATGCCGCCCTACAAAGGCGACGGCCTTTTTCATCGCCTCGGCGGTTTTCTGCGCTGCCTTACGGGTGTTTTCTGCGGCTTTCCTTGCGGATTTTGCGCCGCCCGTTCGTACCGCCTTTGCATACTGCCGCTTGATCTGCTGCTTCTGCCAAAACCGGGAAACGGGGTTAGACGCGGCAAGCTGCGGGTTGTCGTGCAGCGCCTTTTGATACTGAAAATCGGCGTTTGCCTTGAACGCGGCTTTTTCTGCTTTTGCCGCCGCCCGGTAGGGTTTCAGCTTGCGGCTGCGGCGGCTCTTTCGCATCTGCCGCGCCCCCGCCCGGATGCCGCGCTCGGCTAATTCCTCGCTCTTGTGCGCTCCCTCTACGCCGGAGTTGTCCTTTTCAACGGAATGTATCTTATTGTGGACGAAAACGCCGACCTCCTGCACGGGGCGGGAGAGGGGGTTATGCTGCTGCCTGCCGCCCGGTATGGGCTTTTCCTTTTCCTCAAAGCGCAGGCGGGTTTTGCCTTTGCCTGCGGCTTCGTCAAAGGTGCGCTCTTTTGTCAAGACTTTCTTTTTCGGAATAGCCGCCCGCGCTTCCTCCAAGCGGTCGGCGGCTCTTTCCGATTTGCGGATCGCCTTTTGAAGCTCCGGCGTTGCCCGTTCTTCCTCGGTGAATTGCAGGCGCGAGGTCTTTGTTTTTGCCGCCGCTTCCCGCTGCGCCTGTTTTATCGCCTTTTTGGACGCTGCACGGGTATGGGCAGCGTCGATATGCTCCAAAACACGCTCGGCTGCGGCGTCGTCCCGCTTCGGGGAAAGCTCCGGGGTATGGGGACGAGCTGCCGCGCCGGAGGATGGGTGCGGAAGCTGCTGCACGGCTTCCTGCGCCGCCTGTTCGGGCTGCTTGGAAAAATCCGCGTCCTGCTCGCGCCCGCTGACCAGCTCGGCGGTGCCTGCGGTTTCGTTGACCTCGATAAGCCCGTCCCGGCTCATTTTCTGCGTGATTTTATCGCGAGGTTTCAGTTTTTTGCTCAATTCGTTTCACCTCCGATCCGCGCCCTTGCAAGGGTGCAATAGTCATAGTTCAGTTCAATGCCGATGTAATGGCGGTCAAGGCTTTTTGCTGCAAGCCCCGTCGTGCCGCTGCCGAAAAACGGGTCAAGGACAACGCCGCTTTTCGGACAGCCCGCCAGTATGCACGTTTCGGCTAGCTTCGGCGGGAACGCGGCGAAATGCCCGCCCTTGTAGGGTACGGTGTTGATATGCCACACGTCCCGCTTATTCCGCGTGGTCGGCATGAGGGCTTCATCGTAGTAGCCGCCCGTCCGCGCCCGGTTGATGCCCTGCACCTTGCCCTGTCCGGGTACCTCGCCGTCGTATTTGTGTCCCGCGCTGCGCCCGCCCCGGTATCGCGCCGCTGTGGTGGGGGCAATGGGTTCCGCAATGGCGGCGGCGTCATAGTAATAGCTCTTTGACTTCGTAAGCAAAAAGACGTTCTCATAGCAGCGGCTCGGTCTGTCCCGCACACTTTCGGGCATGGGGTTGTCCTTCTGCCAAATAATCGCGCTGCGCAGATACCACCCGTCAGAGCGCAGGGCAAAGGCTAAAAGCCACGGAATACCGATTAAATCCTTTTGCTTGCAGCCTGCCGCCCGTCTTGCAAGGGACAGGCTCTGCCCGTTTCTGCCTTTCGGGTTTTTCGGGTCGGTGTAGGCGCCCTTGCTGCCTGTGCCGCAGTAGGTATCGGCAATATTCAGCCAAAACGTACCGTCCGGGCGCAGCACCCGTTTCAGCTCACGGAAAACCTCGACAAGCCTTGCGATGTACTGCTCCGGCGTGTCCTCCCGCCCGATCTGCGCGTCCATGCCGTAATCCCGCAGGGCATAGTAGGGCGGGCTTGTGACGCAGCAATGGACGCTCTCGGCGGGCAGCTCCCGCAGGGCGCACAGCGCGTCACGGTTGATGATGGTGTCTAATCTCATGTGCCGCCCACTTCCTCCGGGCGGGTCGTCATTACCCGGTATAGCTCGGTATTTTGCGGAAAACGGTCAAGGAAAGGCAGCACCACATTTCCGTAGAAGATCAGCCCCTCGCCCGCTTCGGTATGGGTAACGTATTTCATCTGCTGCGGGGAGATATTGAGCTGCCTTGCAAGGATTTCCCGGTCGCCCTGCGCCTGATTGAGCATGAGGACAAAATCGCTGTTCTCAAAGATATTCTCAACTTCACGGCTGCTCAAAAGGTCTTTGACATTTTGCGTGATGGCGGTTGGGATCCCGCCCCATTTACGAAAACGCTTCCAAATCTCCACGGAATAGGCGGCGGTTTGTTCCTCTTTGAGGAGCAAATGAAACTCGTCCATGTAGTAGCGGGTGGATTTCTTTTCAGCCCGGTTTATGGTTACTCTGTTCCACACCTGATCCTGCACAATGAGCATCCCCAGCTTTTTAAGCTGCTTCCCAAGCTGCTTGATGTCAAAGCAGACAAGGCGGTTTGAAAGCTCCACATTGGTACGGTGGTTAAAGACATTCAGACTGCCCGAAACGTAAAGCTCCAATGCTGCCGCCACCCGCGCCGCTTCCGGCTCCGGCTGTCTTAAAAGCTCGTCGTAAAGGTCGCCGAGGATCGGCATTTTCGCCGGGTCGGGGGCGGCTAAAAACGGGCGGTACACGTTTCTTACGCTGCGGTCAATGACGGTCTTTTCCACGGGCATCAGCCCCTCCTTGCCGCCTATGACAAGCTCACAGAGGGAAAGGAGAAAGTCACTTTTCAGCGCAAGGGGGTTGTCGTCCTCGCTGTAATTGAGGTTAATATCCATAGGGTTGACATACTGGGTGCTTGTGGGGGAAATGCGGATTACCTGTCCGTGCAGGCGGCGCACAAGGGGGTAATACTCCGCTTCCGGGTCGCAGATGATGATGTCGTCGTCGGTAATGAGAAAAGCGTTTGTGATTTCCCGCTTCGCCGCAAAGCTCTTGCCGCTTCCGGGGGTGCCAAGGATTAGCCCGTTGGGATTTTTAAGCCGCTTGCGGTCACAGAGGATCATATTGCTTGACAGGGCGTTCAGCCCGTAATAGAGTGCCGCGCCCTGCTGAAAAAGCTCCTGCGTGATAAAGGGAATGAAAATCGCGGTGCTTGATGTGGTAAGCCCCCGCTGGATGGGGATCAGGTTCTCGCCCAGCGGAACAGAGGACATCAGCCCCGTCTCCTGCTGGTAGTCAAGGCGGGTTAGAGCGCAGTTGTATTTCTGCGCGATGCCCGCCGCTGCGAATATGTCATTTTCCAGCTTTCGCTTCGTGTCCGCCATATTTACCACAAGGAAAGTCAGGAGAAACATTCGCTCGTTGCGGCTCTGCAAGTCCTGCAAGAGGTTTTTCGCTTCGCCGCCGAACATGGCAAGGTCAGAGGGGATGATGTCCATATCGTAGCCGCTGCGTACCGCTTTCTTTTGTTCCTCGATTTTCATTTTGTCAAGGTCTGTTATCTTGCGCTTGATGGTCTTGATAGCTTCGGTCTGGTCGATGCTCTTGATGTGGAGATTGACGACGATCCCCGTTTCAAGGTCGAGAATGTCTGCAAGCATACGGTCGTTCAGCTCCGGCGCAAGGATTTCAAGGAAGCTGACCGCGCCGATTTTACGTCCCATGCGGAAATATCTGCCCTCGCCGAAACGGAACGAGGACGGGGCGATAAAGTCCTTTGTGGTAAGCCCCGACGGGGTGAGCCAGTCCCAAGAGAAACGGAACGGTTCTCCCTCCGGGTGGAATACGCTGTGCAGGGCTTCCAGCCGTTCATAGCCCGTCATGGGACGGGCGGCTGCGCCCAGCACCTTAAAATTATTCAGTATGTCGGTTTCAATACGGGCAAGCCGCGCCTTTGCCGCGTTCAGATTGTCCGCTTCCACGGAAAAGGTAATGTACTTTGACTTTACAAAGCCGTTGTTGCCCTTTGCAAGCTGATGTTTCAGCATATCCGCGTATTCGGTGCGGATGGAATTGAAAGCGTCGTTTTGCGCGGGGATCGCAACGACCTCCTTCGCGCCGCTGCGCGTTCCCCGGTTGACAAAGGAAAGCTGCACACTAACGGTCGCGTCAAAATAGTTGAGAAAGTCGCACCAGTTTTCAAAAATGGCGGTCTTATCGTCTGCCTGCGCAAGCTGATAGTTGATGTCGTCATAAGCGATGCTCTTGGAGTATTTCTTTTCCGTAACCTTGCAGATACCGTCCGGGTACATGGCAAGATACGGTATGGCCTGCTGCGCGGTGTGCGCCTTTCCGTCGCCCTTTGCCGCTCGGATCAGGGCGGCGATTTCCTTTTTCTCGGCGCGGGTGAGCTTACGCCTGTTTTCTGCGTGTTTTGCGTTTGCCGTTGACAATAGCCGATACCTCCTTTTCAAGTTGTCTTTGCCGTTCGAGGACGGCATAGAAGTTTTCCGTCTGATAGGGTCTTTCTTTCGGACGGATAAATTTTGTCTGTATGATGTTCTTAATCAGCGTTTCAAGGGGCTGCCCGTGCTTTTCGTACATGGCGAACAGAAAGCAGGGCAGCATAACGAGGATCATCACGAACGCCGCAAGGCTTGTGCCAGTGCTGCCTTTGAGCAAAAAGAAAAGCGGCAGTCCTACAAGGAGCGCCGCCGCAAAGAATATGAGCTGCCTTTTGGTAAGGTTAAAGGCAACCTTTGTCTTTATGCGTGATAGGTCTTTGGGAACGGGTACATACGCCATAGAAAAATCTCCTTTCGTTACATTTCAATACTGTTTGGGAGTTCGTTGCCCCATATATCCCACCCCGGCGTTTTCTGTCGGGCAAACAGCTCAATCCGGGGCAAATCCCCCATAAGGGCAACGATTTTTTCCCGCGCTGCATCCGGCTTTTTGCTGTGCTGCTCTATGGGGCTGATAAGAAACTGATGTACGCCCGCCGACTGCCGCTTGGGTTTGCCCTTGGTCGCCAGCAGACAGATTTCCGCGTTGCTGCGCGTCCAATAGCCCATACCGTAAACCCAGGACGGGCTTTTGCGGTTACGTTTGAGCCAAACGAACGCCACAGTCCGATACCGAAAGCCCCATGCGCGGATCAGCCGCAGAGCTTCGGGAAGCTGCGGAAAGGTCGCCCACAAAAACAGGGCGCAGTCCTTCGCCGCCAGCTCCGGCACAGGCAGGGCGCACAGCTCGTCAATGCCCATGGTGGGATAGTGCTTTTCCGCTGCGCCCTGCACCTTGCTCCGTTCATACCGCCACGGGGGATCTGCGTAAATAACGCTGTATTTCTTGGTGATGGGAAACCTCCTTTTAATGTGCATGGAATAATGATTTTGCCAGTGCGCCGGATTTCAAAAGGTTAAAGCAAAGCAGCACCGTATAGGCTGCGATGGAAAATATCGCGGTGTGCAGATTGTCCGCTATAACCATGTTGTTTACCAAAACCGCGTAAATGCCGACGCATATCATAATGAGGAAGCCTTGAAAGCCGAGGGCAAACAGGCCTTTTAAGTAGTTGTTTCCGATTTGCCCCCATTCCCGGTTTGTCATGGTGGCGAATGGGATAGGCGATACGGAGCAGTACAGGTAAATCTCAATCATACGCCCGTACAAAACAACCGTTATCAGCACCGACATGATTTTCATGCAAAGGCTGACAAGGCTTGTTTCGAGCATAAGCAAGAGCAGTTCGGGGATTTCCATTGCGTCAAGTCCGGCTTGCATGGACGAGAGCGCGGCGGCAACATCAATGCTGGTGCTGCCGCCGATCACGCCCGCCGCGCCGGAAACAATGTGCTGCGCCATGTCGAATACCGCCATAGTGATGTCAAAGGTATGCGTGACGATAAACACCGCAACGAACGCTTTGAAAAACCACTTAAAGAACATGAACGTGTCGATGTCGTGCAGATTGTTCTTTTCCGTTACCATGCTGATTAGCTCCACGCATAGAACGTAGGTAATAACAAGCCCCGCAATGGGGACGATCACATTTTCCGATAGCGTCTGTATCATGGAAAATATGCTTGCGTTCCACCCCTGCGGGGTCTTGCCTACCTCGGCGGCAATCGTACCGACCTTTTCGTTTACGTCCCCGAACATAGTTGACAGATTTCCGTTGATCGCTCCGATCAGGATTTCCTTGATCCATTCGTTAATCGCGTCAAGTATGCTCTGCATAGGACATTACCGCCGCTTAACCGAACAGCCCTTTGAGCAGGGGAACGAGAACGCCGCCAATCAAGGCAACGCCGCCGCCCGCCATAAGCTGCTTCATGCCCTGCGATTTTGCGCCCGGATTGTCATTACCATAGCCCTCCAAGAGGTTGATAACGCCCCAGATGCCAAGACCTGCACCCAGTGCAATCACAAGGGTCTGCAATACGTCTACTGCCGAATTGAAAAATGTCATAGATTGACCTCACTTTCTGCCGCTTTGCGGCTCTTGAATTTTTGTGTTTGTATTTTTGTGCATGAAAAAAGCCGCCCTCATCAAAAAAGGCGGCTGCGCGGGCAATGCCCGCAAGGGAACAGGAAGTGCAGAGGTAGGAGCGCGTACCATGTAGCCGATGCTTACGGTCTTGATGGCGGTATCACCTCCCAAGTGGCGGTGCGGACAATTTCGCCGCCCGCTTTAATGAGATCGAGAGCTTGCGCCCGCTGGCGTTCACCGCCGCTTTGAAAGCTCTCCAAAAGCTGCACGGTACCCCATACCGCAAGCCCTGCGGCAAGAGCGGTGATAAGCGTCTGCATGACTGCTCCCGGCGTTTTGCAGGCGTTCGTCACGGCGTCCTCCTTTCCGCGCCGCCCTGCTTGGCAAGGTAGGCGCTGTATGCGGTCAGAAAGCGGTCGATGGCTTCCTGCCGCTTTTGCTGCCGCTTCTCCGCAAGGGCGACAAGCTCCCGGATCGCCCGCGCAAGCTGCTGTTTCTCCCGCTTCTTTCTGATGCGTCTGTTCATTCCGTAACCTCCTGTAAATCCGCTGCGTCAATTTCGTAATAGTCAAAGACGGTATCCGGCTTGATGATTACTGGGCGTCGCTGCCGCTTCAAAAACTTCTCAATGTCAAAGGTGTTTTTCTTGTCGTAGTCCGAAAGGTATTTGTATTTCGGGTGCTTCGTGATGTCGTACTTGTCGGAGAAGAACGGGCGAACGCCCCGTAGCTGCAAGATACATTTCCCGCCGTCCATCACGGCAATTTCGTCCTGGCTCATAAGCTCCTTTCCGAGCTTTTGATAGTTCAGCCCATGAGAAACGTCCCGTCCCCGGTTTTCGGAAGTGTTGAAGCTGTCAATCGTTTCTTTCCCCAAAACCTCGGAGATTTCTTTCAGCGTCGTTTTCTCCTTGCCGCCGAGGAAAAGGGTTGTGTCGCAATTCCCGATGATGGTGTCGGCGTGTTCCTTGTAGATGGCTTTTAGCTGGCTCTGCGCCTGCACCACAAGGCAAGCGGAGATTTCCCGGCTTCGCAGGACGCTGATTAGCCGTTCCAAATTGGGGATCGTGATGTTGGCTACCTCGTCCAGTAGACAGCGCACATGAACGGGAAGCCTGCCGCCGTATTCGTCGTCGGCTTTGGTGCAGAGCAGATTGAAAAGCTGCGATACGATCATCGCTGTTACAAAGTCAAAGGTGGGGTCGGTGTCGCTGGTGATGATGAACAGCGCGGTCTTTCTGTCGCCCAAGGTGTCAAGCTCCAATTCGTCGCTCTCCATCAGCTCCCGCAGCTCCCGAATGTCAAAGGGGGCTAACCTTGCACCGCAGGAAATGAGGATCGAGGAACGGGTCTTGCCCGCAGACAGGAGAAACTTTTTGTACTGCTTGACCGCAAAATGCTCCGGGTCTTTTTCCTCCAAGCGTTCAAACATGAGGTCAACGGGGCTTTGAAACTCGCTGTCATCCTCGCGGGCTTCGCTTGCGTTGATCATTTCAAGCAGCGTCGTAAAGTTTCGCTCTGCGTCCGGGGCTTCGTAGTGAATGTAGCCGATTAACGCACAGTACAGCAGCCGCTCGGCTTTCACCCAAAAATCCTCGCCGGACTTTTCGCCGCTGCCCTTGGTGTTGGCAATCAGCGTGTTTACCAGCTTCAAAATATCCTTTTCGTCGCGGAGATAGGCGAAAGGGTTGTATTTCATGCTCTTTTTGAAGTTAATGGTATTCAGCACCTTAATACGGTACGGCTCATAGACGATCTTTCCGTTTTTTCTAACGGGCTTTCCGTCCTCGCCCAGCTTCGGACTGCCGCGCTCCAAAAGTTTGCCGCACTCAAGCAGGAGAGTACCTTTCGGGTCAGACACGAGATAGCTGCTGTGCATCTGCATCAGGTTGGGTTTGACGAAAAAGCGGGTTTTGCCGCTTCCGCTGCCGCCCACCACCAGCACGTTTTTGTTCCGTGCGTACTTCGGCTGCTTCGGGCGGCTGTTCATCATCAGCCGTTCCGTCTGTGTGAGCAGCACATTGTTTTCAAACACCGGGTCGATGTACGGGCGTATATCGTCGGCGCTGCCCCATCTCGCACTACCAAACTCTTTTCCCCGGCGATATTTCTTCGCGTTTTTTCCTTTGGCATAGACAATAAGCCGGATAACCACCGCGCCGACAATGCCAATGAGCAAATCCAGCGGGTGAACACTCGGCAAGGCATTTTCAAAGGCTGCGGAAAAGCCCTGTGTAATATGCAACACCTTTGCGGAAAAATCCGCGCCGGGGGCAAGCCGCGCCGCCTGTCCCACTTTATCAAAGAGAAAGACAAAGAGCAGATACGGGAGATTCGGAAGTATCAGCTTTTTCAGATTTATGCTTTTCATCGCTCAATGCCCCCTCTTGTCTGATTTTTCACCTTTTGGCGGTCAGCGTTGAGCTGCTTCGCCTTGTCCTTAAAGGCGGCTAACGCCTTGCGGATCGAGGGCTTTTGTTCCTGTGTCAGCTTCTTTGCGGAAAACTCCTGAAAGGCTGCGGTCAAAACGTCCGCGTCGCGCCCCTTGAAAAACACAAGGTAGCGGGGCGGGCTTCCCGTCGCGTCCTTTTTCAGCGCAAAGTCAACGCCGTATTTCTTTGCCGTACTTTCAAAGGCTTTGATATTGCTGTCAGTGATTTCGATGCTGCTTACGCCTGCGTTCTGCTTCACAAGCTGTTTTAGGGTCTGCTTGCCGTGGTGCTGCACTGGCTTATCCAACTGCTTTTTGATTTGTGAAAGCATGAAGCGAATGGATTTTTGCAGCATTTCGGCGGTGAGCTTGGTCGTCCTTATGGATAAGGCAATGACTTTTTCGTTGATTTCATCTTGCATTTACCGTCCTCCTTTCGCGGTGTTATGTGCTGCGCCGCTTTTGGGCGCAAAAAATGGGCGTCCGCTGCCTGCGCCGCCCCGCTTAAATCCGCACCAGTAAGCCGTTCAAGTCCTCGGCGCGGACACCCGCAAGATACCAGTTGTCGCCGTACTCCATGCGGGTCGGCTTCCACTTGCCACCTGTGAATACCTCCAAGCACTCGCCGCAATGCAGCCCGCCGTAGTAATCGGCAAGGTCAAAGCGGATGTCGTAGCGGTCGGCGGTTTCGTCAAAAAACAATGCGCCCTGCTTCATAGTCTTGTCCTCCTTTGGTTTTACAGGCTTTCGCCCTCGTTGCAGGTGTAATCGGGTATGCCGCCTTTCGGCTTCGCCCATGCACCGCCTGCCATGTCGTGGGCGACAAGGGCGGTATAGTAGCTGTCGATGGTAGACGGGGCGTTGAACAGCACCGCCCGTAGATACTGCTTGATATTGCGGATCTTCGTGGTGTTCTCCCGCATACAGTCAAGGACAAATTCAATATGGCTGCTCGTCAGCTTCAAAAACTTGCTTTTGACAAGCTCTGCCGGATAGTCGTCCCCGGCGATGCGGAGCGTCTTTCTCGCTGTGCATACCGTTTCCAGTATGAGGTCAACGATTTCGTCCAGTCGGTCTTTATCCATGTGCGGATCCTGTATGAGAATGTCATACTCGATATTGTCCTTGATGATGTCCCGGTAAATCTCTACTGCGCTCTGCGTTTTCGCTTCCGTTCCTTTCCGTTCCGGCTCTGTCACGTCCTCTGTGAAAGGTGAGGGGTAAGGGGAAAGGATAGGAATGGAATGGGTATTTGATAGATCCGTATTTGATTTCTCTTTTTTTGATAAATCAGTTCTTGATATATCTTTATTTAATTGCGTTGGATTTTCCAACGTAGGGTTTTCCAACGTTGGATTATCCAATGTTGGATTTTCCAATGTAGGTAAATCCAATACAGGTGGCTGCGGCTGCTCGTAAATGATATAGTCTGCGCCCCGCAAGCGTCCTTTCTTGTCGCGTTCGCGGCTGCGGACGATATACCCGGCTTTTTCAAGCTCCCGTACCGCTTCGCGTATCGCGTCGATTTTCTCCCGGTTGATGCGGGACAGCCCCGCAAGGGTATAGTCCCAGTTGTCCGGCAGGGACAGCATTTGCGAAAGCAGCCCTTTTGCTTTCAAGGTCAAGCCCCTGTTGCGTAGATGGTGGTTGCTCATTACGGTATAGCCGCGGTTTCGTTCCACACGGAAAACGGCCATTGTTCATCACTCCTTTGCTGTGGTTTTGTTACGCAGTAGAAGCGCGTTTTTAAGGGAAAAGGTATAAACACCTTACCCCCTCAAAACCGCGCCCCAAAAGCCGCTTGCCGCAAGGCTTTTTCCTGCTCTACTGCGTAACATAAGGGCATGAAAAAAGCGGCGTTTCTGTTCTCCCTGTGTGGGAGTGAGAAACGCCGCCTGTGTGCGTATTCTATTGTGCTTCCGCGATATAGTCTTTGATGATTTCGCCAAAATCTGCCGTAAAGGAAAAGATGAAGTATTCCAATACGTCGGGGGCGGCGTCCATCGGCTCGGCTTCCTCGGAAAACGGTAAGCCCATAAGCCCATACAGCATTTTGATGATTTTGAACAGCTTGCCCCGGTCTGCGGGGGTGTTCATGGAAACGAGAACATCGGTAAGGCGGTTGATGGTTTCCATATCGCCGCCTGTCGTCACCCAGACCATTTCTGCGAACGGCTGCGTGATTGCTCCGGCGACAAGGCTGATTTTGTCCTTGCTGATTTCGCCGGACGGGGTTATAATACCTTTGTCAAGTAGAGTGTTTTTCATCGGATTCTCCTTTTCTTCAATGGTGCCCGTGGTGCCCTCTTTTTTTTACAAAATAGTGCCCTGTAAGGTGCCCGGTTTAACACATGATTTGTAGAACGCAGAGGAACAGGGGCACCCTATGTTTTAGTAATTTTTGCTTATACTATGCGGGATTTCAGCCTGTTTAGAAAATCAAAAATCATAGCGTATATTTTTTTCACTTGACTTTTGTTCTCTTTTGATTGATATTAGAGAGGTCATATTTGTTATGACCTTGCAATGGTGCCCAAATGGTGCCCGGACGTGAAAAACAAGGTTGTAAAAAGAAAAACCGCCACAATCACAAGATACAAGAAAAGCCTTTGTTTACAAGGCTTTTCGCAGATAACCTATAAGAAGATATGTGGAAATACAGGGCGGTTTTGGCTGTTTCACGACCCTCGAAATTTCGGCAGAAGCTGGGAATTTCGTCCCCCTGAAAACCCCTGCTAATTCCGGGTTTTCAAAATTCCAAATCGAATACTTTTATGTTTTCTCTCCTGCTTTTCTCTCCAAAAGATTTCGCGAGTTAAAAACAGGCGAAAATATACGGAGATGTACCCAAGCGGTTGAAGGGTCCGCACTCGAAATGCGGTAGGTCGGCTCAAAACCGGCGCGAGAGTTCGAATCTCTCCATCTCCGCCATGAGGTCTGCCAGCGAAAAGCTGGTAGACCTCTTTCCTTTTTATGGAGAAACCGCCGATAGGTTTTGCAGCATGGGCGCCACAATGTCCTGCTCAATGGCTGCGGCGGATTGTTTTTTCGTGGCATATTGCAGATGCCCGTAAATATCCACCGTTGTTGAAATCTCACTGTGTCCCAGCCATTCTTTTACCTGTTCCATCGGAACACCGTTGGCCAGCAAAAGCGAGGCACAGGTATGGCGAAGATCGTGGAAACGAATGTGCCGTAAATTGTTCTTGGCAAGCAACTTCCCAAAGGTCGAGGACACATAGTTGGGTTTAATGAGATTGCCAATCACATCGACACAGACATATCCCAGATATTCTTTGTTGTAGGCGCGCCCGCACAGTTTGCGATTTTCTTCCTGCTGTTTCTTGGCCTCCAGCAACCGTTCTTTCAAAAAAGGAATCAATGGATAAGTCCGCAGACTGGATTTGTTCTTTGCCTTGTCCTTCTTAATCGTGACCCGCTCTCCCTTTACATTGCAGGTTGTTACCGTATGCCGAATGGAGAAGCAGTTATGGTTGAAGTCAAAGGCACTCCATTTCAAACCGATAACCTCACTGCGGCGCAGGCCGTAAAAAGCAGTCAGTAGAACTACCAGCTCGATCTTATGCCCCTTGATAACTTCAAACAGATTCAGGACTTCCGAATCCAGGTAGTAGTCACCCTTGAAGGGTTCAGGCTTGGAAATGATAATCCGGTCAGCCGGATTGCTTGGAATCAGATTTTTGTCAACCGCATAATTCAACGCCCCATGAATCAGAGCGTGGTAATGTTTAACGGTGGTCGGCTTGACCCGTTCCAATTCTTTCTCATAAAAAGCGAGAATATCTTGTTTGGTAAGGTCACAAAGGGCGACAGGATGCTCTCGGAAATACGGGGCGATGGGGTTGTTAAGCTGTTGTTCGTATCCCGAATAGGTCGAGAGTTCAATGGGCTTGCTGTCCATCACCCGTCCGGTAGCAGACTTGTACTTGTACTCAAGCCACTGGTACAGGAAATCCACAAAGGAAATCGCTGCGGATGACGGGCCAGACGGAGAAGCCGACTGCTGTGAGGCCGTAGCCTCCTGAAGCAGCTTTTCCGTCCATTCTTTTCGGATGGTGGGAAGCATATTGTTTGCCCAGGTCTTATTGCCCTTGACTTTCTTATGGGTGGGAATCCATTTGGGCTTTCTCTTACCGTTCTCATCGGTAAGGTTTAGAACCCAATAGAGATACCCTTTTTTCTCGGCCACATGGCCGGAGATTAGTTTGCTGTTTTCTTGCAGGTGTACCGCTGGCATACTGATCTGTTCCTCCTTTTGCGGTATTGAGTTCACCTACCAATGACACCTTTATTGTATCATCGGACAGAACAAAACTCCAGGTAAATCCGCGTCAGAATTGTTAACTTTCTGCGTCTATCCGGTGAAGATCGACACCATAGCCTGCTACTCCGCAAAAGTGGAGCAGGTGATTTTCAAATAACGAAGAATGTGGGCTTTGGGGATGCGGTAAGCCCGTCCAATTTTAAGGTACTCAATTTTCCCATCTTTAAGTAACTTGTACCCGGTTTTTGTACTGACGCCAAGCGCCTCACACATTTGACCAATGTCCATCACATCCGGGTAGTCTTTTAACATCAATCGGTAGGCATCTCTGGGAGAGAGTAGGCCGCCGTCATTTTCATACATTGTGAGTCCTCCTTTCGTTGGGGTATCCTATGCCGATGCTGATTGCCAGGGCTGCATCTACCTCCAGCATTTTTTCTTTACTGATACGCCCAATGTAACCACGGAGCCGCTTCCGGTCTATTGTCCGCAGTTGTTCCAACAGAAGCAGAGAGGTAGGCGCAAGCCCCGGCACATTCTCAAGTAGGATATGGGTAGGCAGACTGTTCTTCGCTTTTCTGCTGGTGATGGCTGCTGCAACAACGGTAGGACTAAAGTGATTCCCCACATCATTTTGGATAACAAGGACAGGGCGGATGCCGCCTTGCTCGGAGCCGACCACCGGGTTCAGGTCTGCATAGAACAGATCGCCACGCCGGATAGCCTTTCGCATAAACTGACCTCCTGAATATTAAGTAAGCCGGAAAACGGGGCAGGCCATAAGACCTGCCCCATTTCCGGCGAAATACAAAATCCGATTTGTTTTCTTGTTATGTGCCATTTGTCCTTGACACCCCGCACATATTGGGAAGTCATCAGTGACCGGCAGCGAACCGGCCCACGGGAATCTCACCCCTCCGAGGATCTCTCCGAGCTGCCCCCATTGCGTGATCCTGCAACCAGATGGTTTCCAAATGTTATGGACTACTCTGATCTTAAGCAGGGCTGTGGCTGGACAGGAGTACCATTATGCCCCTTTCCGGTCATGGCCGCGCCGGGTGCTGCCCGGTTTTTACAGGCTGCCGTTACTCGCTCATACAGGACAGGATTGTATGCAAGACCAATTATGATAATCAGGTGGGATCTGCTCATCATGTCCGTATATCATGGCGCGGCCCCTGAATCGGCTTTAGCTCTTCGAGCTGGAAAGGGGGGATGTTACTGATGAATGAGTATGCGGTTGTCAAGGTACAGGTGAAAGAAGAACACTCGAAAGAATGCCTTTCACCTATCGTCCTGAAACCGCAGGGGTGTCAACCCTGTGCCGCAAAATATTTTTTAAGTTTGGCAATCGCCAGGTTTATGGACTTGGCAACGGCTTGATGGCTTGTCCCTTCCATGCGACCGATCTGCCGGGTAGAGAGTCCCTGAAAAACATGAAGCCGGAATCGCCGTTTCTGAACCTCGGTCAAAGCGCCCACTGTAAAAAGCTGCTCCAGGGCTTTCCAGGCATACTTGCGGTTCTGTATGTCAACAACTCGTTCTTCCCATTCTTCATCCAGAGCGCGAGTGGCACAATGCTCCGTTTCCTCCAAACCGTGGATCGAAACATCCTTGCGGGTCTGGGCGCTCTCTGCCCGATCCTGCTCATAGTAAATTTGATCGGACAGGGCTTTCAGCTCTGCAAAGTCATGTTCCGTTTTGTCAGGATTCTCCTTCAGATAATCCTCCAGTGTGATTTCTATGATTTCGTTATGAAAGCGATAAACGATATTTGGGCTGTTTTTGTTTATCGCATAGTCGCTTTTGCGATAATTTTGCACCTCTGTTACCTCCGATTTGTTTTTTGTGGAAAACAAATCGGAAGTGGTGGTGCTCGACACCAGTGACCAAGTAGTCGAGAACAAATCAAAAAGCGGCCGAATCTGTAACTCAGTACAAATTCGACCGCTCCAAGTCGTTTATTAAAAAGTCCGCAGAAAAAGCATCTTTTGGCAGGTGGAGGCTTTTCGCTTTTAGAACAATACTCCCGGCCACCATACTTCCATATAAAGATGATTTTCTTTGTCTTGTAAGCCGTGTCGTGGTGCGTAAAGACAGCGGAACAGCATAATGCGCTTCTTGAGGTATTGCATAGTGCATCAGACTCCTGTCCATACAAACGGACGGCACACCGGCAGCATCACTCCCTTTCTTAATTCAAATATATGTATTTCTACCGACAGGTCAATGCTGCCGAGCCGAAATAAACCTATTCAGTTTAAGATCAACTCTGCATTGTCCGGTCATCAGCGATTATTCTTTTTTATGCGGATAAAGTCAGTAATCAGAAGTATCAAACCGATTATTCCAATCGCAACTATTACATAGCTTTCATGTAAAATTCCATGAAAGCCAAGAAAGCCACTAAATCCGGTTAAATGGACACCGTTTCCGGTCATTCCTGAAATAGGAAAACGAACAGAAAGTCGCCATAATACAAATATAATCAGCGCCGATATTCCAAACAAACTTCCTCCAAGCCACGTTCTCCATGACATTCGCTTGTTTCCTTTCAATGCAGATTCTTGTGGTGGGGTCGGCTCGGTAATATTGTCCTTTAACAAATAGTCAGTAGATACCTTAAAACATTCACTTAATGAGACGATTTTTTCCAGTTCAGGGGATGCCAAGCCGTTCTCCCATTTTGTGATGGCCTGCCTTGATACTCCTATTTTTTCTGCGAGTTTCTCCTGGGACAGTCCCATCTTTTTTCGTTCCCTTTGAATCTTTTCGGGTAACTTCATAGTGAACCTCCTCACTTTCATTCTATTTTTTCTGTGGTAGCCACTCTACCACCCCACCTATGTCAATTCGGCAACCAGTGGTAGCAATAAAAAAATTATGAAATATTGTGGGTAGCTGCCTATTTTGGTTCTTCCCACAGATGCCCACACATTTTCATAGAGAGAATCTATCCTTCGTTTTTCCCAATCGCATCCGCTAATTGACCACTGACGGCATCTATGTAGAGATATACCCCGTCCCGATCACAGTGGTACAGGTTAGAGTAGCTTGTGCTCTCATTCGGGCTGATGGGGTTGGGCTCTACCACTTCAGTGGCCTCCAACAGACCGACTCCTGACTTTGCAGCAGCAGAAAGTGCTTTTTTCAGCACAGCAATCTGTCCATTGCTCCAAAGCCCCTCCAGATCTTCAAGGACTTTTGGGTCCTGCTCCATGTCTTTGAGAAGTTGTATAACTTGATCTGGAGACAGATATACACCGGAGCAATAGTTTTCGATGATTCGGTTCTGCATGGGGTTTGGAAAGGAAACAGGAGTGATTTGTTCCCATGAGGTGAAGTACCGCGCATATTCTGGCTTTTGTTCCACCAGGAACGAAAAGGCACTACCTCTGGTGTAATAATAATCTCGGAAAAAACCTTGGATTACTGCAATATAGAAGCCGTGGCTTTTGTCAAACAGCTCGTTAGATTCCGTTTCAGCCCCAACGCGCAAGGTATTCAGATATTTTTCGGCATAGAAATCCTCCATTCCATGCTGCGCGGCAAGGGCCAGCACTTTTTCCTCCTGTCCCTGCTGTATCCAGGTTAAGGGAGTAAAATACCATTCCCGCATTTCCTCTGGTGAAATCGGGTGAAAACTCACATCGTATCCCACAAAAATCCTCCTTTCAATCCCACCAGAAGTACCAAACAGTGGACTGCCGCAGCACATCGGCCAGAGCGCCCACGGTGGCGTCCTCCGGCCCCTGGTCAATCACATCGGGACAGAAGCCATACAGTTCCACTGCTGCATCCATAGCCTTCTCCTCGGGAACGGGAGCCGGGAGCAGGAACTCCAACTCGTCGTGGCTCATGGCAGCGGGCACCGCCCCATGCTGTTCAAACCAGTATTTCGCAACTGCCATTAACTCTGGCGTGTTAGGACATTCATTCCAGCCACCAAAGGGCAGATAGGCAAAAATCTCCCAAGGATTCTTCACGGGGATTTTAGCCAGAATGAGAGGATAGGTCATATTATTATCGGAATTCCAGTAGCTTGAAAAACGACGGTTATCATATCCGCCCTCCATCTCGCCCAGGATCTCCTCATCCCAGTCCATATCGTCATCCTCGGCTTCTTCCTTGCGCTGCCCAATCATTTCCTCCAGGACTGCCTTACTGTTCTCGACAGGGGCGGAGAGCATTTTCTTCCGGTATTCGGCAACTTTGTCCGGGTCGAAAGCAAAGTCGTCCTCGCCATCGCTGTCCGGGTCAGAATTCATAATCAGGCATTCCCACAGGATTTCGTCATCCGCCTTAATCAGAACCGGCACAAAGCCCTCTTTGACACTTTCCCGTTTGGCATAGTTATATGCCGACATGATGGGGTCATCATCCGTCATTGAGGGGAAATAGGTACATTCACAGTCCAGATATTCCATCATGGCTTCCGCAAGGTCTGAAGGCTCCAGAGTGGCCTCATCGAAACTCTGTCCCTGCCAGTTGGCGAACCGCTTTTCCATGACTTTTGCCATAGCCTGATAATAGTTTTCATCAAATGGGATGAACAGATAGGCTTCATCCTGGAACTTATCGGAATAATATTGCTCTGAACCGAAATACTCCAAAGCATAGTTATCAATGTCGCTGGGGAAGTACGGGCTATCCGCCTCGCCGTAGTAATATCCAGCAAAGGCTGCGCCCTCCTTGTTGAACAGCGCCCCAAAGAGCTGTCCTTTCAGCTGGTCCCGGATAAAGCCACGCAGATCGGCGCGGCTCAGATCTGCCATAAACGGCTGCACCTGCTCCCAGTACCGCTCCATAAATTCCGCGCTCATCAGATCATGCTCTATGCACCAGCGCAGATAGATTGCCATGTGGTTGTAGGCATTGATCTCATTCACCGGCAAGCCCTTTTCCTGAATGGATTCCAGGTGCCATGCGGCATCGTCCATATCGCCGGTGAATTCTTCCTCTGCAAGCGTTCCTCTGGTGATGGCATTCTGGCGGGTGGGATTAACCACAAAACTGATGCCTGCCATTTTTTTAAGCAGAGCGTCCGCATCATGCTCCATCTTATACTCCATCTCATTCCGATAGAGCGGGATCACCTGATAGAAGTTGACCTCCTCGCCGCTCGGCAAAGTGCAGACTTCACCTCCGTTCCAGACAACATCCTGCGGACCTACCAGAAGTGCGGCGCAGAGTTCCGTATCCTCTGCAAACGGCGATTGCTTATCCATTGTGTGGCCAAAGCCCAGCCAGGTATCGTTGGAAATAGGCAGGCGTGCCAACACTTTCAAGAGACCAATCGGCCAGTACCACCGCTCATCCTTCAGGGATTCCTCATCCAGTTTCCAATCCGGTGGCAGAGCGATGGCCAGCTCTGCTCGCTCCAGCTTGTATTCCGCCAGTTCCTCCGGCACATTCATCCGGTGAGCACCCATGCCCATCGTTACCAGTGTGTAATAGTCCCGCTCATCAGAGGGAGGAACAACGCAGATGTCCACATGGATGTCAGGGGAAACCAGCTCATGGAACACATTCTCAAACTCACCAAAGGTGTTTTTGATGTGCTGCTCTATCGCAGACATCTCATCCTCCGAATAAACCTCCGGCTCGCTGTTTTTTCTTGAGGACCAGAAGGCATCCGCCTTCGTGCCGTCCGGGTTCAGGAAAATCTGAAAATACTGATCGTCTCCCGGCTGTTGATAGACAAGACCAATGCGGCGGGTCTGGTCCACAAACGCACCTGTTAGAATGCCCTCCGATTCTCCTTCGGGAGTGTGGGTCAGCCATTCTCCGCTGTCCAGCCGTTCCTTGAGCTGCCGCAGCCAGTCGGTTCCCATCTTGGAGAGTCCAGCTTCGTTCATACGGAAGGAAAGCTCCACAAGATGTTCCTTCACCGGGTATTGGAATTCACAGCAGGGGGAATTTTTCTTATAGCTATACCGCTCTGGGTGGAACAGTTCATAAAATTCGGCAAGTCCCGCTTCGTCCACCCGAATGCAGGCTATGGCGCATTGTTTATCATCCGCATTCTCGTCCAGTCCCCGCTGGAGCGTTTGGTCAGCATCGGGATTGATCCAATGATATTCCATCTGTTCCAGGGTGGCTCCGGCTTTGATCTCTTTTTTTAAGGTCAGGAACTCATAATCTCCCGGTTCCAGTTTTAATCCTTGCTTGACGGCATCCAGCGCACCGGATTTATCGCCAAAATGCGCCCGTAGCTTGCCCAGATGGAGCCAGATCCAGGGGTAGTCCGGCTCCTCCAGAGCGCCCCGCTCCGCATATTCCAGTGCTTCTTCCAGCCTGCCGCAATACATCAACGCCACAGAATACCGGTAGTACCAGGTAGCGCAGCCCGTGGCGTTTTTCTCCGAATCCTTCATCCATTCCGCAGCGCGGTAGTAGTGGATGTAATCGTCCAGGTTAAGGCAGGCAAAGGCATACCAGAGGGCAATCTGTAAATCCTGGTGAGCCTGTTTTTCGCTGAATCGTCCTTCTTCTACGCCGCTTTTGATAAAATTCTCCAGCCAGTCGAGCATTTTCCCAAAGTAAGCGGCAGTTCCTTCGTCAAAGGACTCCAGTATTTCAATATCCTCTGTCGAGAGCAGGGAGCCAGTTTCCTCATGAATATCAGGCTCCGGTTCTTTCTCGTCCAGTAGCGGCACACCGCCCACATCCCGCCGAAATGCGTGGAAGTGAGCATAGGGCAGGTCGCTTCCCTCAAAGAATGCCTGTGCCGCTGTTAGTACAGCGGGCAGATCCCAGGCGATAAAATCCAGATACCCACAATACAGACCAGTGGCCCCACCCAGGAAGGTCACGGCTTCCTCTCCTGCATCCCGTAGGATGGCATCCCGCAGGTTATCCCGGAAATCCAGAATAGCTTTCACTCGTTCCTCACCGGTAAAACCGGACAGCGGGTACAGGAGGAATCCAGCGGCAATGCCATCCTTGTGGTACTCATCCACCATATCACTGCGGGCAGTCAGGTAGTCGTTGATGAGCACCGGCAGGCGGCAGCTTCCAGTATAAACATCCAGCCGCCAGTCAGCCTCCGGGTCCTCCACCGGTTCCAGTTCATAGGCAAGATAACTGTTTTCCAAGTAGTCGCTGCCATCCCGCCAGAGAGAAAGCCCCATGCTTTGCAGCAACTCCGGCAGTTCGGAAAGCAGCTTGGCCGGTTCGTCTTTCGGTTGAGCATAAACATCAAACCCAGCAACAAAGGCGATAGCGGAAACTTCTCCGATGGTTTGATCCACCAGCATAGAGAGTGCCCACCAGACCTTGTCTGTGTCCTCTTTCAAGATCGGGGTCAGCTTTTCACAGTAAAGGACCAGACTTACCTGATGATCCTCTGTTTCCTCTGCCCACATCTGCACATCCTCAGCCCGAACTTCAATCTCTCCAGCTCGCAGCTCGAACCCCTCACAGGGCTGGCGGCCTACCCAGATATTCCAATGCTCAAGCACCGATTCTGGGGCCTGCTTCTGGAAGTACACCAACGGGAACAGGCGGGAGCGAAGCCCCTCTGGACTGAGGATCAATTCATGCTTTTCGCCATTGAAGCCCAGCTCGAAGGAAGTATCACGCAGGGCCGTCTTGAGTGCATTCCCGCATTTTTCAACCAGTTCTTCGCCGCGCTGGTGTGTTTCGTCCGTATCTATGATTTGACGCAGTTCTGCCTCAATCTGAGAAAAGGCTGCCCATGCTTCCTGCGTCCTTTCACGGAAGTTCTTTTCAAAGCGGGGCAGGGACAAACGACGGCGGCAATCGTTTATGTACTCCTGAGTATCTTTGTCTCCGGGGCGGGTTTTCAGGGCCTTTTCAAAGTAACGCAGGGCGGGGCCTTCCTCATCCAGACAGTAATAGGCCAAAGCGATTCGATAATTCCAGCAGTGATCTTCGGCAAAATACTCCTCATGGGGAGCCAGAAGTTCCAGCGCCTTTTCAAAAGGCTCCCGTTCTCCTATATGTGCAACGGCAATATATGCCTTGGCCAATTCGCTGTCCAGTTCCGGGGTGCGCTCCTCGGCAGGAATCGCTTCCAGGGTGTCGATTACCTTCTGCGCTTCATCCTGTTCAAACCATTGCTGGCATTGTTTCAATAAATCCATATCATGATCTCCTTTTCCATCTTCGGTAGGGATAGGTTTCACTAATAAGCAGAGCTTGTAATTTCAAAGCTAAAATTCATATCTGCATTTATGGTGGCTTCTTCATTTGTGGCTGGTTGTATCACAAACTCAAATGTAGGTTCATAGTCCCCGTCCTGCAAGGTTTCTCCACCCAAAATCTCGATATGATACCAGCCATTTGCAAGCTCAATCATCGGCTTCTTATGCACTCTATAGTAAGAAATCAGATCTTTCACCTTTTCAGGCGTAAACTGTTCCAATATTGGCCATGTAAAAAGCATCAGCATATTATGATCTACTTTGAGGGAATAGCCACTTTTTCTAAGCTGCAATCGGTTTCTTTCTTTGCACAGCTCCGGTCTATCACCAGAGAGATTGAACAATATGGTATAGGGATAGTTTTCAATACCGGTCATTGGGATTACAATTCCTTCGGCAAATATCCTGTCGCCGCTTTCGTTTGTGGTAAACTCCATCGCTAAATCATCTGAAAGATGATTTGCCTGCTTCCAGTCCTCCAGCAACAAAATGTCACCAAGGAGAAAATAATTAACAAGATCGTTTAATACTTCCGTAAACCTATATATCATCCATTATGCCTCCCTTACAATCCTGTCCGTTGCCAGCCGTCCAGCCGCTCCTGCACCGCGTCAATCATCCAACCCTCGCCCACGCGCTTCATGAGAAAGCGGCGGTCAAAGCTGGTATTTTTCTCTC
>OLNX01000417.1_pt1 | contig 44113 bp, 34 predicted proteins | sample 1672611 | NCBI WGS metagenome assembly OLNX01 (sample SAMEA3136705, study PRJEB25190) | human gut metagenome | reverse complement strand
CAATGGTAAAAGAATTAAGAGAAAAAACAGGTGCCGGCATGATGGATTGCAAGAAGGCACTTACAAATACAGATGGTGATATGGACAAGGCTGTTGAATGGCTTCGCGAGAATGGTCTTGCAAAGGCAGAGAAAAAAGCCGGACGTATCGCTGCTGAGGGTATTGTTAAGACAAACATCAGTGAAGATGGCAAGAAAGCCGCTATCGTTGAAGTAAACAGCGAGACTGACTTTGTAGCAAAGAATGAAAAATTCCAGGATTTCGTTGCTGCTGTAGCAGATCAGGTAAATGCTTCCTCTGCTGCTGATATCGATGCCTTTTTGGCTGAGCCATGGGCTGGCGATTCTTCTAAGACAGTAAAAGAAGAGCTTGCTTCTATGGTTGCTACCATCGGTGAGAACATGAATATCCGTCGTTTTGAGAAAGTAACCTGCGACAATGGTATTGTTGTTGATTACATTCACGCTGGCGGTAAAATTGGTGTTTTGATTGCTGCTGAGACAGATAACACCGGAGCAGAAGTAGTTGAGTGCTTGAAAAACGTAGCAATGCAGATTGCTGCTATGAATCCTCAGTATCTTTCATCCGATGATGTATCCGATGAATACAAAGAGAGAGAAAAAGCAGTTCTTCTTGCTCAGGCGAAAAACGACCCTAAGAATGCAAACAAACCGGATAACATCATTGAGAAAATGATTATCGGACGTTTGAACAAAGAGTTGAAAGAAGTATGTCTGACCGAACAGGTTTATGTAAAGGCTGAGAACAAAGAGACTGTTGCTAAGTATGTAGAATCTGTTGCAAAAGCAGTTGGATGCAATCTGAAACTTAAGAGCTTCGTTCGTTTCGAGACCGGTGAAGGCCTTGAGAAGAAAGAAGAAGACTTTGCGGCAGAAGTTGCCGCTCAGATGGGCAACTAATCTTAATTGTTTTATTGAATGATAAGACATCATTACTTATAGAGAATATAGGTAATGATGTCTTTTTGTTTTCTGAATTACAGGAAACAAAAAACATCCACCTATCATTGAACTATTCCGGTAAATATGCTACAATTTATGTATCATACATTATAAATGAGGGGCATGGATAAAAAGCGCATGGATGAGAAGGAACGATACCAAAAAGCTGAGGCTTTTGCAACAGAAAAACATAAGGGGCAGTTCCGCATTGGCGGCGAACCATATATTATGCATCCTTTAGCGGTGGCGGAAATCGTGAGAAATCAAGGCTATGGGATGGACTACCAGATTACAGCTTTATTTCATGATTTGTTAGAGGACACCGATGCGACCGAAGAGGAGATTTTTGATCTTGGTGGTGCACGGGTGTTGGAAGCGGTGCGCCTTTTGACAAAACAAGAAGGATATGTCATGGCTGAATATGTGGCGGGAGTCCGCTCAAACCCAATTGCGTTTGTTGTGAAAGCGGCTGACCGCTTACATAATTTGAGGACTGCTTTTTGTACGGATGAGGCGTTTCGGAGAGCATATGTTTTGGAAACGCGGCAGTGGTATATGGATTTCTCGGATGAAATTAAAGAGGCGGCAGAAGAGCTCGCAAAAACAGTCCCTGATTTCACAAAAACAGACAGCGTAAGTGTAGACAAATGAGAAAAAACATGTGGAAATATTTTTATAATATGATATAATATGAGTAAGTGTGTGCAAAGTACGGAAAGGAGAAACCATATGTTTGAAAATGGGAGAAAAACGATTGGTGTAATTCTTTGTGATGTGTCATCACATTATCAAGAACAAATCTGCCAGACGTTGTCAATGTATGCAAAAGAGGCAGATTATAATTTGGCGTATTTTACATTCTTTTCGTGCTATGGAACCGAAACAACAAGAAATGGCAGAGGAGAAGCAAATATTGTTCACTTGATTCCGTTTGAGGAATTGGATGCTATTATTTTATGTCACGATACTTTGGTGAATAAACCGGCGCTTGATTACGTGGTAGAGAGCATTGAGAAAAAATGCAGCTGCCCGGTTGTTACATTGCGCCATGACTTAAAGGATTATCCGGCGGTGTTAGTGAATCAGGAACACCGTATAGAAGATTTGGTGTATCATTTTGTGGATGAACATCATAAAACGAAAATTGCATTTATGTCGGGACCGTTTGACCATCCGGATACGATTACGAGACTGGCTGATTATAAACGGGCTTTGGCTAACCGTGGGATACCATTTGATGAACAAATGGTATATGAAGGGGATTACTGGACAAAGAAAGCGAAAGAAGCAGCCGATTACTTTACGATGGAACTGGCTGAAAAACCGGAAGTAATTGTGTGTGCAAATGATTATATGGCAAGTTCTTTAATGAATGAACTGATTGCTAAAGGTTTTCTGGTACCGGATGACATTGCCGTTTCCGGCTTTGATAATATATGGGAATCTTCGATTACCCTCCCACCGATTACGACAGTTTCTGTGCCGGTTCATGATATGGTGAAACAGGCGGTTGGGCTTATTGAAGCTATGTGGCGTGGCGAAACAGTACCGCAGAAAAGTTATGTGAATTCCGAAGTTATTTTCCGTAATTCCTGTGGTTGTGAGACATTTAATATGCAGTCGATGTTAGCCAAACGTGTTCGTCAGATGAATGAATACCAGAGTATTATGGATTCAAATCAGAGTAATACGTATATGTTTATTGATTTGTCGGATCTTGACCATGTAGAAGGTATAGAAAAGTCACTTCGTGTAGGTGCGAATGATCATATTGACAGCTTTTTCATCTGTTTAGGGGAGGGGCGCGGCGAACAGTATCCGAAATATTGTTCACCGGCAAATGGCTTTGCTAAGAAGAGTAAAGTTGTTGGCGGTTTGTTTCATAAAAGAGCCTGTGTGTTTGATGCATTTGAAACTTCACAGCTTTTGCCAAAAGATGTATCGGAAGATAAGCCGATGATTTATTATTTTTTCCCGATTCATAACAACCAGTTTTCTTATGGTTATCTGGCTGTGTCTTATGAGGATAATTACAGTACCAATAAGACCTTTAATAACTGGCTTGCAATTCTTGGCAATGCATTAGAGATGATTCACATTAAACAGAAAAACCAAGGACTTCTTCAGGAATTGAACAATTTATATGTTCACGATGCACTGACCGGTTTATACAACCGCAGAGGATTTGATTCTGTTTCCTTTGAAAAATATAAAAAGGCAAAAAAGGAGAAGAAGTCATTTGTAATATTTGCCATTGATATGGATAATTTGAAAGTGGTTAATGACCGTTTTGGACATATGAATGGAGATTTGGCACTGCGGACAATTGGTGAGGCGATGCAGGCAGTGGCAGGAAAAGAAGATGCTTGTGCCCGTGTCGGCGGCGATGAATATAATGTCGTTGGAATTGGTTATACAGAAGATATGGCAGAGCAGTTTGTAAAGGATTTTAATGGGTATCTGGAAGACTTTAATGAAGAGAGTGAACTACCGTATCTGGTAAAGGCAAGTGTTGGTTACTGTCTTTTGGAATCCGAAAAGAAGAGAGATTTAGAGGACTGCGTGAATGCGGCAGATGGTAAATTGTATGAGTATAAGCGCGATAAGAAGAAAAAGAAATTAGATAACGTGCTGCGAGAGATGGAAGGATAAGGAGGTCGCTGTTAGGTGACAGGAAATACAGTTCATGCAGCGGAGGCTGCTTATCGAAAGAAAAGGGTAAAGCGAATTAAGAAAATTATTGTAGGGACGGCTATTGTACTTTTGTTACTGCCTACGATAATGTGTTTGTTTTTATTAGTGAAGGTTCATTCACTGGAAAAGCAGATTGAGACGATTACCAAGGTGTCGGATTCGGGTGTTGTCAAAGCACAGGAAAAAGAGGTGAAGACAACGAAAGCGCCAAAAAAAGCGTCGACTGCCGAGCCAACGATAAAACCAACGGATGATACAACTACAAAAAAGGTTTATCTGACTTTTGATGATGGTCCGGGAAGCCAGACGGGGAAAATTTTGGATATACTGAAAAAGAACCATGTGAAAGCAACTTTTTTTGTGACAGGAAAAGAGGACCCTTCGTCGAAGAAAATATATCAGCGGATTGTAAAAGAAGGCCACACGTTAGCAATGCATTCTTATTCACACATTCAGGATGTGATTTATGATTCTAAAGAGGCTTTTGAGAAAGACTTAAAGCAAATCAACCGCTGCTTATATGAAGCAACCGGAGTACACACGAAGTTTTATCGTTTTCCGGGAGGAAGCAGTACGCAGAATACATCACTTCCAATCCAGAATTTTATTGATGTGTTAAAGAAAAACCATTATCTGTATTTAGACTGGAATGTTATCAGTCCTGATATCAATAATGCAAATGCCACAAAAGAACAAGTGGTAACTGGCGTTATGCAGGGCGTTGATGCATATGATACAGCAGTTGTACTTATGTATGATGTGGCAGACAAACCGATGACGGTAAAAGCACTGCCATCTATTATAAAACAAATTAAAGCTAAAAATTATGAATTGTTGCCGGTGGATGAGTCGATGATACTCATTCAGCACAACAATGGAAATCAGGAGGAAGGAAAATGAGTTTTTTTAAGGACTTAAAAGAGGATATTGCTCAGTCCGTGAATGAGTTGACAGAGAGTCTGGATGAAAATCTGGCAGTGGATGATGAGAAAACAAAAGAGACAGTTCCGATGAGTGAATTGACAACCGATTTTCCGCCGGAAGAACCGACAGAAGAGGTTCCGGAATTAGTTGTGGAAAATAGTGAGACGGAAGAAAATGAAATTGCGGTGGCTGCAGAGCCGGAAGAAGTAATAGAGGAACCTGTGGAAGCACCGGTGGAAGAAGTAGTAGATGAGCCGGAGGAAATTGAAGAACCGGTTGAAGATTACGAGGAGGAAGACGTCATGAATGAAGAAGTAATGGAAGAAGCAATGGAAGAAGCAAGCATTGATAATACACCAGTGGAAGAGGTGGAAGATGATGCACAGGAAGTTACCGTAATTACGAAAGGAACAACCATTAACGGTGGCATCAAATCCGATACATCTCTCGTTGTAAAAGGTACCATTGAAGGTGATGTAGAATGTGAGGGCAAATTAACAATTACCGGTAAAGTAGCAGGTAATACAATTGCTTCCGAAATTTATGTGAATACACCAAGACTGGAAGGTGATATTAACAGCCGTGGTATTGTAAAAATTGATGTAGGAACAGTCGTAATCGGTAGTATTAGCTGCACATCCGTATTGGTTGCCGGTGCAGTAAAAGGAAACATTGAAGTAAATGGTCCTGTTATCGTGGATTCTACAGCGGTAGTGAAAGGTGATATTAAAGCAAAATCCATTCAGATTAACAGTGGAGCTGTTATTGATGGACATTGCTCTTTGGCATATGCCGATGTGGATTTGGATTCATTCTTTGAATAAGAAATATAACAGGAGGCTATTTCGCAATGAGCAAATATAAAAGAGTATTATTGAAATTAAGCGGTGAGGCTTTGGCAGGAGACAAGGGGACCGGTTTTGACGAGGCAACCTGTGTACCGGTTGCAAAACAGATTAAAGATTTGGTGGATGCCGGAACTGAAGTTGCCATTGTAATCGGTGGCGGAAACTTCTGGCGCGGACGCTCCAGTGAGACGATAGACCGCACCAAAGCAGACCAGATTGGTATGATGGCTACGGTTATGAACTGCATTTATATGTCAGAAATCTGTCGTTCCGTTGGACTTATGACACAAGTATTAACACCATTTTCCTGTGGTTCTTTTACGAAGTTATTTTCCAAAGACCGCGTCAACAAATATCTTGGCAAAGGAATGGTAGTATTCTTTGCCGGTGGAACCGGACATCCGTATTTTTCAACCGATACCGCAACGGCACTTCGTGCGATTGAAATTGATGCCGATATTATTCTCGCAGCGAAATCCATTGATGGTGTATATGATTCCGACCCGGCGGTAAATCCGGATGCGAAAAAGTATGATTCAATGCAGATGGCAGACATTGTTGACAACAAACTCGGTGTTGTAGATTTGGCGGCTGCTGTGCTTTGTCTGGAAAATAAAATGCCAATGCTGATTTTTGGTCTGAATGAAGAAAACAGTATTGCAAACGCCGTAGCAGGAAAGAGCAACGGTACGATTATTACTGTGGATTAATGGAGGTTAAACAGTCATGGAATTAAATCAATATGAAGAGAAGATGAAAAAGTCACTTGCTAATCTGGAAGAAGAATATGGTGCGATTCGTGCCGGACGTGCAAATCCAAGAATTTTGGACCGTATTCAGGTGGATTATTATGGAACACCGACTTCTTTGCAGGGCGTTGCCAATATTTCCGTACCGGAAGCCCGCATGATTCAGATTCAGCCATGGGATGCCAGTCTTATTAAGGATATCGAGAAAGCAATTTTAGCTTCTGATTTGGGACTTACACCGGCAAACGATGGAAAAGTGATTCGTCTTGTATTTCCGGAACTTACGGAGGAACGCCGTAAAGAACTGGTAAAAGACGTTAAGAAAAAAGGTGAGGAAGCCAAGGTTGCCATCCGAAACATTCGTAGAGATGCCAATGATGCTGTGAAAAAAGAAGCAAAGGCAAACGAAATTTCAGAAGACGACCAGAAACAGTTAGAAGATAAGATTCAGAAACTTACCGATGAGTATGTAAAGAAAATTGATCAGGCAATTGATGCAAAATCAACAGAAGTAATGACCGTATAGAAGGAGTTTCGGTGCACATGTGCCGGATATTAGGACAGCCTGTTCCTGCTTTGCAGGAGTCTTGTCTGTCCTTCCTTTTTTTAGAAGATGGAGGAATTTTTATGGAACGTTCAGAATTAAATGCGCCAAACCATGTTGCCATTATTTTGGATGGTAACGGAAGATGGGCAAAAAAACGATTGCTGCCACGTAAAGCAGGGCATGTTGCCGGAAGTAAAACCGTGGAGCAGATTTGTGAGGATGCCTATAATCTTGGGATAAATTATCTTACCGTATATGCATTTTCTACGGAGAATTGGAAACGGCCACAGGATGAGGTTAATGCGCTGATGAAACTTCTCAGACAGTATTTGAAAGACTGCATTAAGAGAAGTAAAAAAAATAATATGTGCGTTCGTGTAATTGGTGATATTACTCCGTTAGAAGAGGACATGAAACAGAGTATCAAAGAACTAGAAGAAGCAACGAAAGATAATACCGGACTTCATTTTCAGGTTGCCTTAAACTATGGGAGCCGGGATGAAATGACACGTGCAATGAGAACGATGACGGCGGATGTTAAAGACGGTAAAGTAAAGCCTGAGGATATCAGCGAGGAAATGTTTGCCGGATATTTGGACACCAAAGGTCTTCCGGATCCGGATTTGTTGATTCGCACAAGTGGGGAAGAAAGACTTTCTAACTTTATGCTTTGGCAGCTTGCTTATACCGAATTTTATTTTACGGATGTTTTGTGGCCGGATTTTAATAAAAAAGAATTACAAAAAGCGATTGATTATTATAACAAAAGAGACCGTCGCTTTGGAGGAGTTTAGGAGGAGCAAATCATGTTTTTTACTCGTTTAATCAGTGGGATTATCTTAGTGCTTGCCGCAATTTTCTTCTTTGTTCAGGGAGGTTATTTTCTGCTTTTTGCGCTCGCTGTTTTATCGCTTCTTGGTTTATATGAACTGCTGCGTGTACTTCAGATGGAAAAATCTTCTCTGGCAGTGGTGACGTATGTGGCGACTGCGGTATATTATAGCATGCTTTGTATCTATGGAGGAATTGACTGGCTGTTGTTGGGACTGCTCATATTTATGATGCTTGCCCTGTTAGTGATTTATGTATTTTCTTATCCAAAGTTACGAATTGAAGATATTACGAAAGCAGTGTTTGTTTTTTTGTATGTAAGTGTTTTGTTCAGTTATATTGCAAGAACGAGAGATTTAGTTGCCGGAAACTGGTTAGTATGGCTGATTATAATTTCTGCCTGGGGCTCTGACACATTTGCTTATGTGACCGGTGTTCTGATTGGAAAACATCATTTCTCAGAACTGAGTCCGAAAAAGACGGTTGAGGGCTGCATTGGTGGTGTTGTCGGTGCCGGACTGCTTGGTTTTTGCTATGCCTTTTTCTTTCCGGAATATGCCGCTTTTACAGCAAATCCATATATCGTATTTCCGTTGGTTACCGTGATTGGAGCGTTGATTTCACAGGTTGGTGATTTAACAGCCTCTGCGATTAAAAGAAATTATGAAATCAAGGATTATGGAAAGATAATTCCCGGACATGGCGGCGTATTAGACCGGTTCGACAGTGTAATATTTGTAGCACCTTTTGTTTATTATTTATTAGCCCTTACAATGAATCTTGGCTGATTGGGAGGAATTGAAATTGAAAAGAGTAACGATTCTTGGAGCGACTGGTTCCATTGGAACACAGACGTTGGATGTTATTTCACAGAATTCGGACGATTTTGAAGTGGTTGCTCTGACGGCGAGTGAGAGTGTAGAAAAAATGGCAGAATTGATTCAGCGTTTCTGTCCGTCTTATGCCGTTATGAAAAATGAAGAAAAGGCGGAAGAGTTAAGAAAATTGCTGCCGAATCATTCCTGTGAGATTTTATACGGAATGGATGGCTTTGTTGCGGTTTCTACTCTGCCAAATGTAGATGTGGTAGTTGCTGCGATGGTTGGCATGATTGGACTTCGCCCGGTCATGGAGGCAATCCGTGCGGGAAAGGATATTGCCCTTGCCAATAAAGAAACATTGGTGACGGCAGGACATATCATTATGCCGCTTGCTAAAGAATACGGCGTGTCAATTCTTCCGGTAGACAGTGAACATTCCGCTATTTTCCAGTGTTTAAACGGTGAGAAAAAGTCACAGATTGAAACTCTTTTTCTGACAGCGTCCGGCGGGCCGTTCCGCCACGGTACGAAAGAGGAACTGGAAAAAGTAACGGTAGAACAGGCACTTATGCATCCGAACTGGAGCATGGGGGCAAAAATTACAATTGATTCAGCGACGATGATAAATAAAGGTCTGGAAATGATTGAGGCAAAGTGGCTGTTTGATGTGGATATCGATAAAATTCATGTGTTAGTTCAGCCTAAAAGCGTGATTCATTCCATGGTTGGCTTTGTTGACGGTGCTGTGATGGCACAGCTTGGAACACCGGACATGAGGCTTCCGATTCAGTATGCCCTATATTATCCAAAGCGCAATTATTTGGGCGGAGAAAGGCTTAATTTTGAGGCATTAGCGGATATTCAATTTGAAAAACCAAATACGGATGTTCTGCGGGGAATCCCAATTGCTGTGGAGGCAAGCCGGATTGGCGGCAGTATGCTGACTGCGATGAATGCGGCGAATGAGTATGCAGTTGCGAGATTTTTAAAGAAAGACATCGCTTTTTTACAAATTTATGATATGATAGAATATGCTATGAGTAAACATCGGGTAATTAAGCATCCTGATTTGTCTCAGATTTTAGAAACCGAAAGGGAAACATATGAACGTTTAAATAAAGATTGGAGGAATGTAAGCAGATGAGTGCATGGACCATTTTTTTGGCAATTTTAGTTTTTAGTGTAATTATTTTATTTCATGAATTTGGACATTTTATCGTGGCAAAATGGAATAAGGTGAAAGTTTTAGAGTTTTCGCTTGGTATGGGGCCGCGTTTGATTTCATGGGTGAAAACAAGTGAGGGAAGAAAAATCATGTTTTTGAAATCCTCCGCGTTTTTAGAAGAACACCCGGAGTATAATGAACAGACAATTTATTCTTGGAAACTGCTTCCTTTTGGCGGTTCCTGTATGATGTTAGGTGAAGAAGAGGATATCGCAGATGATTCTTCCTTTAGCAGAAAATCCGTTTATGCGCGGATGGCAATTATTTTTGCGGGACCATTTTTTAACTTCATTTTAGCATTTATATTTTCTGTTATACTGACTGCGGTAATGGGATATCAAAGTCCGCAGATTACAGTTGTGGCTGACAACACACCGGCACAAAAGAGTGGTTTGCAGGTTGGCGATGTAGTCAAAGAAATCAATGGGAAAACGATGACAATTGACGGTGATATCAGTTTGTATACCGCTTATTATGGCTTTCCTAAGGGCGAAGATGTGACGATGGTCGTAGAGCGTGACGGCCAGGAAAAAACGATTGTCATGAAACCGGAACTTATGAAAGATGCAAGTGGAAATGAAGATTACCGCATCGGAATTAACCACGGAAAGTGGGAAAAAGTAGGTGTTCTTGGCAATTTGAAGTATTCCACTTATGAAATGAAGTATTGGATTGAAACGGTTGTAAAGAGCCTGCAGGGACTGGTGACAAAACGCTTTAAGACAAGTGATGTGTCAGGACCGGTCGGCATTGTATCAACGATGGGCAAAAACATCGAAGCCAGTGGTGACAAAGACAATGGCGGCGGACCGGGTATGATGGTTATGAGCATGATTTACTGGTGTATTATGTTATCTGCCAACCTTGGCGTTATGAATTTACTTCCGATTCCGGCATTGGATGGCGGACGGTTACTGTTTTTGATTATTGAGTGGATTCGCAGAAAACCGATGAATCCAAAATATGAGGGCTATGTTAATATGGCAGGTTTTATGCTCTTGATGCTGTTAATGGTGGTCATTCTTGGGCATGATATTATCAATTTGTTCTAGTAAAAGGGGTTGAAAAGAATGCGTCATAAAACAAAGGAAATTCAGATTGGAAAAGTGACAATCGGCGGCACAAATCCGATTGCCATTCAGTCTATGACAAATACGAAAACAGAAGATGTGAAAGCAACGGTATCTCAGATTTTGCAGCTGGAGAAGGCAGGCTGTGAAATTATCCGCTGTGCCATTCCGACCATGGAAGCGGCAAAATCTTTGGAAGAGATAAAAAAACAGATTCACATTCCTTTGGTGGCGGACATTCATTTTGATTACCGTCTTGCCATTGCGGCGGTGGAACACGGTGCAGATAAAATAAGAATTAATCCGGGAAACATTGGCAGCAATGAGAGAATAAAGGCAGTGGTTGACTGCTGTAAAGAGCGTCAGGTGCCAATTCGTGTAGGCGTAAACAGTGGCTCTCTGGAAAAAAATTTGGTTGAGAAATATGGTGGCGTCACGGCACGGGGGCTGGTTGAAAGTGCACTTGACAAGGTGTCCATAATTACGGACATGGGATATGATAATCTTGTAATCAGCATCAAGTCCTCTGATGTTTTAATGTGTATCAGGGCACATGAAGAACTGGCAAAGCAGACGGATTTTCCACTGCATGTAGGAATTACGGAATCGGGAACGGTGTATTCGGGAAGCATTAAATCGGCAGTTGGTCTTGGTACAATTTTGTATCAGGGAATTGGCGATACCGTCCGTGTTTCTCTTACCGGAGACCCTGTGAAAGAGGTGCAGGCAGCTAAACTGATTTTGCAGACATTAGGACTTTATAAAGGTGGTGTACAGGTTGTATCCTGTCCGACCTGCGGACGTACCCAGATTGATTTGATTTCATTGGCCGGTAAAGTAGAAGAAATGGTGAAGGATTTTGATTTGGATATCAAAGTTGCCGTTATGGGCTGTGCAGTAAATGGTCCGGGTGAGGCAAAGGAAGCCGATATCGGGATTGCCGGAGGAATTGGTGAAGGTTTATTAATTAAGAAGGGCGAAATTGTAAAGAAAGTGCCGGAAAGCGAGTTATTAGAAACTTTGCGGCAGGAACTTTTACACTGGAAAGATTGAGAAAGGGTTGATTTTTGTGGTACATTTTTTTGAAGCATTTCCGGAATTATCAATCGAGGACTCCTTATATAATTATTTTTCAGGAACTATGGTGGAGAAGGTCAGCGCATCGCGTACGAAGATGCTGGCCTTTATTTACTGTCAAAGTGACCAGCTGCTTCACAGACGAACGATACATACGATGGAGCATGCTTTGTATTCGCAGGTGTTCCGTAAAATGGGAGTGCAGCCAAAGTTAGAGATGTATTACCCGTTTGCAGCGTCTTATGAGGTGGATGAACTGGTGGAAAAATGCGAAGAAATTTTAAAAGAAGAGTTAAAAGAACATGACACGATTGAACATATGAAGTTTTGCAGCCATCCATTTGAAGTGGATGGAAACTCGATTGTTTTAACCTGCGACGATGATTTTTTGTGTCATGAAAAAAGTAAGGAAATTAAAGAATTTTTATCCAAACGATTAAAACGCAGTTTCGGTCAGGAAGTGGACATTTCTTTTCGCTATGAGAAGAAGGAGCGAAAGATTAACAAGGAGCCGGAAGTTTATACAGTAGTACGAAAAAAAGAAGAGAAAGAAAATGAAGAAGCGGTGGAAGAGGCGCGCAAGATACAAAAAAAGAAAACATATGTGGCAAAGAAAAAAAAGACAAGAGACCCCAGTGTGTTTTTTGGCTCCAATGTGGAAGGGGCAGTTATGCCAATCAGCGATATTGTGGACGAAATTGGAGAAGTCGTTATCGCCGGTATGATTCGAAGTGTGGAAGAACGAGAATTCAGTAATGGTGAAAAATTGATAATTTCTTTTGCTATTACGGATTTTACCGATACGATTCGCTGTCTTATGTTTGTGAAAAAAACAAAGGCAGAGGAATTGTCTCTTTCAGAGTTTATTAAGGGCGGAAATTATGTAAAAGTAAAAGGGCATGCTTCTTTTGATGATTATTCAAAGGAGCTTGTGATTAAAAATATAGACGGTGCCAAAGAAATTGATGATTTCCGTGTTGGCAGAAAAGACGAGGCACCGGTAAAACGTGTGGAACTTCATGCACATACGCAGATGAGTGATATGGATGCGGTGGTAGACTGTCAGAAATTGGTAACAAGAGCGCAGGAGTGGGGACACCCTGCCATTGCAATTACTGACCATGGTGTTGTTCAGTCTTTTGCGGATGCCGACCATGCCATTAAAGATGATAATTTTAAGGTGATTTATGGCTGTGAGGCGTACTTAGTAGACGATTTGGACGATACCGTTGTCAATGAAGAAGGGCAGACTTTGCAGGATTCGTTTGTTGTCTTTGACTTGGAAACAACTGGTTTTTCGCCAACGAGAAACCGCATTATTGAAATTGGTGCGGTGAAAGTGGAAAAGGGTAAAATCACGGACCGCTTCAGTACATTTGTAAATCCGGAGGTAGCAATTCCACCGAGAATTACTGACGTGACAAGTATTACGGATGACATGGTAAGTGATGCGCCAAAAATCGAGACGATACTTCCGGAATTCCTTGACTTTTGCAAGGGGTGTGTATTAGTTGCCCACAATGCCGGATTTGACTATAGTTTTATCTGCAAAAAAGGAGCCGAGCAGGGCAGAGATATTCATTATACGGTTGTAGATACGGTTGGTGTGGCACGTGTGTTATTTCCACATCTGGCGAAATATACGCTTGATAATGTGGCAAAGACGATGAAGATTTCACTTGTGAATCACCATCGCGCGGTCGAGGATGCTGAGGCAACTGCAGAGATATTTGAGAAAATGATTCGGATGTTAGAAAAGCAGGGCATTACAGATTTAAAGGCGTTGTATGAGAGGACGCATTCGGCACCGGAAATCATTAAGAAAAAGCCAAGTTATCATGCGATTATTCTGGCAAAAAACGAAGTTGGCCGTGTGAATTTGTATCATCTGGTATCAATGGCACATTTGGATTATTACGCCAGACGTCCACGTATTCCAAAGAGTCAGTTAATGAAATACAGGGAAGGCTTGATTCTCGGCTCGGCATGTGAGGCGGGCGAACTTTACCGTGCACTGTTAGATGATGCAGACGAGGAGAGAATTGAAGAATTGGTGGATTTCTATGATTATCTGGAGATTCAGCCGATTGGTAACAATGAATTTATGTTTGATAAGGAAAAAGGAGCCTACGCAAACATCAATACATGGGATGATTTAAAGGAAATGAACCGCCGGATTGTAAGGCTTGGCGAAAAATATAACAAGCCTGTCTGCGCTACTTGTGATGTCCATTTCCTTGACCCGGAGGATGATATTTACCGGACTATTCTGCTTGCCGGGAAAAAGATGGATGATGGCAAGCAGCCACCACTTTATTTTAGAACAACCGAGGAGATGCTCTCGGAATTTTCCTACTTAGGAGAGGAAAAAGCAGAAGAAGTTGTTATAACGAATACGAATTTGATTGCCGATCAGATTGAGAAGATATCGCCGGTATTTCCCGATAAATGTCCGCCGGTTATTGAAAATTCTGATCAGGAACTTCGTGATATCTGCTATAATAAGGCGCACAGTATGTATGGGGAAAATTTACCGGTGCAGGTTTCGGAGCGGCTGGAGCGAGAGTTAAACTCCATTATTTCCAACGGATTTGCCGTAATGTATATTATTGCACAGAAACTTGTGTGGAAATCGAATGAGGACGGATATCTTGTTGGTTCGCGTGGTTCCGTTGGTTCTTCTTTCGTTGCTACAATGTCCGGTATCACAGAGGTAAATCCGCTTCCGGCACATTATTACTGCGAAAAATGCCATTATTCGGATTTTGATTCGGACGAGGTAAAAGCGTTTGCCGGCAGTTCCGGATTTGATATGCCGCCGAAGAAATGTCCGAATTGCGGGGCAGAACTTGTGCGCGATGGACATGACATACCGTTTGAAACATTCCTTGGATTTTACGGGGATAAAGAGCCGGATATTGATTTGAACTTTTCCGGTGAATACCAGAGTAAAGCCCATGCATATACGGAAGTTATTTTTGGTGCCGGACAGACATTCCGTGCCGGTACGGTAGGTACGCTTGCGGATAAGACGGCATACGGTTATGTGAAAAATTATTTTGAGGAGAAAGGAATTCCTAAGCGGACGGTGGAAATTGAGCGTCTGTTGGAGGGCTGTGTTGGCGTGCGCCGTACGACCGGACAGCATCCGGGAGGAATTGTTGTACTTCCAATGGGATGGTCAATTGACACGTTTACACCGGTGCAGCATCCGGCAAATGACCAGACAACATCCATTATTACAACGCATTTTGATTATCATAAGATTGACCATAACCTGTTAAAACTTGATATACTCGGACACGATGATCCTACCATTATTAAGATGCTTGAGGATTTGACCGGTGTCAATGCCTTAAATATTCCGCTCGATGATGAGCAGGTGTTGTCGTTGTTTAACAATACATCGGCACTGGGTGTTACGCCGGATGATTTGATGGGACTGGATTTGGGAAGCCTTGGTGTGCCGGAGTTTGGTACGGAATTTGTTATGCAGATGCTTCGTGATACGAAACCGAAAAACTTCTCTGACCTTGTGCGTATTTCCGGTTTGTCACATGGTACGGATGTGTGGCTTAATAATGCGCAGTATTACATTGCAAGAGGTGACTGTACACTGTCTACCGCAATCTGTACGCGTGATGATATTATGACGTATTTAATACACACAGGCGTGGAAGACGGCACGGCATTTAATATCATGGAAAAAGTTCGTAAAGGACTGGTGGCGAAAGGAAAAGTGCCACAGTGGGAAGAATGGAAGGAGACAATGAAACAGGCGGGAGTACCGGATTGGTACATTGAATCCTGTGGGAAGATTAAGTACATGTTCCCGAAAGCTCATGCGGTTGCCTATGTCATGATGGCATTTCGTATCGCATATTTTAAGGTGTATTATCCACTTGCTTATTATGCGGCTTTCTTCAGCATTCGCGCAAAAGCATTTGACTATGAGTTGATGTGTCAGGGAAGAGAGCGGTTAGAGGCGACGATGAAAGACTACAAAAAGCGTTTGTCCGCAAAGCAGCTGTCTCCCAAAGAAGAAGCAGCGTATGGCGATATGAAAATTGTTCAGGAAATGTATGCCAGAGGCTATGAATTTATGCCGATAGATATATTTCAGGCAAAGGCGAAACATTTCCAAATTATTGACGGGAAACTTATGCCGGCATTAAATACAATTGATGGTATGGGGGATAAGGCGGCAGAAGGTGTTGTGGAAGCCGCAAAAGATGGCCCGTTTACTTCATGTGAAAACTTTAAAACCCGCAGTAAAGTCAGCGGAACGATTGTGGATAAGATGCGGGAGATGGGAATGCTCGGCGACCTCCCGCTCAGCGACCAGATGTCATTGTTAGATTTTATGTGATAACTATTCGTCCTTTTTCAACTTCCGTCCTTTGAGGATGGAGCAGATACCAAGGACGGTCAGCAAAACATAAAAAACGAGTGATATGAAAAATTCCCGGTCAAAGGTAAAGCCGGTTTTTGTGTATTTCTGTATATCAAAATACAGACAGATGCCCACACAGACAAAGCAGATGAGAGCACTGCGCGTGTAAGTGGCTGATTCGCGGTCGTTGGAAGAACGCATCGTATCCCTTCTTTCTTAAATATAATAAATGTAAGGCGGCTTTTGCCGCCTTTTTAGTATATTGTCAGAGGGAGGAATTGTCAAGATTAGCGAATCTGATTAATCGACTGAAAAAATAGCTTTAATATGTATTTTTTGCTTTTTTTCAAAAAAATAAAAAAAGTACTTGCAATTTGTTGTCGTCTGTAGTATGATAGCAATTGTTGATGGTCCGTTGGTCAAGCGGCTAAGACGCTGCCCTCTCACGGCAGAAACAGGGGTTCGATTCCCCTACGGACTACTTTTTGTTTTATTAAACATATTGAAATATTTTTTTGGAGAAAGGTCGAGAGACCTTTCTTTTTTGTTTTATTCTGATTCTTAAGCTTATCCGGCATGGACACAAATGTAAAATCATGGTAATATAATTACATGATAAAAAAGGGGGGAGAGATTGCGCATGGATTTAATTCATGTTCGGAGTGTAAAAGAGAGGGTGAATGATATGAAAAGGAAATCTCGTATTTTTTTCATTGTATTAATTATTATACTTGTGAGTGGCTGTGTGGGAATTATATTATGGTTATCAAATAACAGTAATATTAAAAATAACAAACAACTACAAAATATAAATACGATATCACAAGACAACGATGATACATATAATTATGACGAAGATGATGATTTAGATACTTATGATGAAATGGATATTACAGTAAAAAAGGAAAAAGTTTATGACGAAAATAAAGTAAAAATATGGGTGTTGGGTTATGATACAGAAAGTGATGAATTAAATTTTAAGGTAAAAAATAATTCCGGTAAAACTCTCGGATTTAATGCTCATGCATATGCGATAAACGGTGTTATGACAGGAAACAACGTAATTGATATGGATTTTGATGTTGCAAAAGGAAAGACGGTAACGCGAGGGTTAATAATGGATAATATGTGGCTCTATGAGATGTCAGTTCATGAAATAAAGTGCATTGATATTCTTTTCTATGCATATGACAATGATAAAGTTTTTGATACCGGACAAATACGAGTAAAAACAAGTGCATATGATAGTACGTCGTCAAAAGAATATGGAAAGGAAATTTATAATAGCCGCGGAATTAGAGTTGAATATTTGGATAGGTATAAAGATTATTATAAATTTGCATTAATAAATGATTCAGGGAAATACATAGATTATGATATTGAAAATGTAGCATTTAATAATTATACATGTTCAGATGATGATTTTAACGACGTGCTTGAAACTGCACAGATAATCACTTTTAATAATTGCCAGTCAATATTTTGGCTAGATGTAAAAAAGGATTTTTTTAAAAAGAATAAGATAAAAAATGTAGAGAAAATTGAATTTTCGCTGGCGGTTAGAGAAAAGGAGAGCAGCAAAAAAGAGTACAAAACAGGTATGATTCAAACGACAGAAAAAGATTTTCAAAGAAGAGATCAGGAAGTTGCCAGAGAATGGATGATACAAAATCAAAAAGCATTGTTGGAAAAGTGTGCAAACCGGGATTAAAAAACTACTACCATTATGGAGCCGTATCTATGTTTTTTGAAATTAGTAGTTTATGCGAATTCTTCCTAAATAGGAATGTTCTCTATATAGCATGCATCAATCTAGAAAAAAGTTTGTGAGGAATGGGTACAAACCCGCAGGTATCAGCTATGTGTATTTTACATAGCGATACCTCTGCGAGTTTGTTAAGCGGGAGCGCCCATGACGCGCAAACTTTTTCTGAATTGATGCCGCCATATACAGACCATTCCTTTTTTAGAATATAATAGTTCATCAATTTCATATAATAGTACATTTATATTGACACTGACAGTATATATAATGTATTATAAATCGTGAATATAATACATGCGAAGGAGGCATTATTTATTATGAGAAAAACAAAGGTGGTACTCGCCAAGGTGCTCACAGCGGCAATGGTTATTAGTTCATTTGCCGGAGTACAGGGGATTACATCAGAGGCGGCTGCCAAGCCGAAATTATCAAAAAAGAGCGTATCAATTACGGTTGGGAAGACAAAAAAGATTACCGTAAAGAACGCAAAGAAGTATAAAGTATCATGGAAGATGAAAAGCAAAAAGATTGCATCTTTCAAAAAGAGCGGTAAATATGCAGTAAAAGTCACGGCTAAGAAAGCCGGTAAGACAACTTTGACAGCAACAATTAAAAAAGGTAAGAAAACAAAGAAGCTGGTTTGCAAAATCACGGTGAAAAAGAACTCACCTAAAGTGACTAAGACCCCGGTGAATACGCCTACAACATCACCTTCCAATGTGCCAAAGACGACGGAAGTACCGACGGCAACCGCAACTGCCGAACCACAGGATACGACACCGGCAATGAAAGAAATTTTTAAAGGTGTGATTGATAATGTCGGAACATGTCTGACTTATAATCAGACATGGAATAACCGTAAGGAAATGCAGGATGCAAGTACCATGAAATTTGTCGACAAACATTTCAATAGTTTTACATTGGAAAATGAAATGAAGCCGGATAACATGCTGAATAAAAAGACTACAATTTCTGTTGCAGATGCTAAGGCAAAAGGATATGTGATTAGTGACGATTACAAGGAATCCACAGTTCCGGAACTTACATTGGAAACGATTGATGGTGTACTTGCAATTGCCAAACAGCATAACATCCGTATGCGTGCACATACTCTGATGTGGCATCAGCAGACACCAACATGGTTTTTTAAGAAGAATTACGATGATAACGAGGCGGTTGTAGATGAAGCAACGATGAATGCCCGTCTTGAATTCTTTGTTCGAACAGTAATGCGATATACGATGCAGAAAGAAAAAGAATTGACCGGAGAAGTTGGTTCAATCGTATATGCATGGGATGTGTTAAATGAATACATTCATCGTTCGAATGCTGCCGCAGCGACAACATGGGTTAGTGTATACGGTGATATGGGATTGAAGCCTACATATGTAAAAGCAGCATTTGAATATGCTTATGACGAATTGAAAAAGGAAAATGTTCAGGATAAAGTTACGTTGTTTTACAATGATTACGACACATATTTCAGTGTAGACGATGAACTTGCCCTTATTTCCTATATTAATGAAGGAGAGAAAGCAAAAATCTGTGGCGGTATCGGTATGCAGAGCCACGTGGATATTAAGCGTCCGACTCTCGAAGAATATGGAAATGCATTAAAAGCATTTATTAATGCAGGACTCGAAGTTCAGATTACGGAGCTTGATATTACGATTAATTTTGATACGGATGATACCGATGGAAGAACGCCGTCATATGGTTATAAAAATGAAAAGGAAACCGATGCTGACCAGGCTGCCTTTACAAAAGATTTTATTAAGCAGATTGTAGATATTCAGAAAAACCGTAACGAGATCATAAGCCCGAAAGGAATTACCGGCATTACGGTATGGGGAATCAGTGATCAGACATCCTGGCGCGGCAGTTGTAAGCCATTGTTCTTTACAAGAAAGAACGTTAGAGTTAAGGACGAGACAACCGGTAAGTACAAAACGGTATATACTTATGTGCCAAAGAAGTCTTATGAGGCAATGATTGAAGCATTAAAATAATTATTAAAATAATATAGAGGGTACCTTCTTCGGATAAAAGAAGCGTTACAGCCGGGATAATAAAGGTGCATACATAATATTTGTTAAAAATTCATGTGGCAAATATTGTTGTGTATGTGTTATAGTATTCATAATGGTTGAGCTTATATATACGAAGGAGGTACTGTTTATTATGAGAAAAACAAAGGCGGTGATTGCCAAGCTTCTCTTGGTGGCAGTATTTATTAGTTTATTTGCCGGCGTACAAGGGATTACAACAGAGGCTGCTGCTGCAGTTGCTAAGTTATCGCTTATGGTTGGGCAAACCAAAAAGGTTACGATAAAGAATGCGAAGAATTATAAAATATCCTGGAAGATAAAAAACAAGAAGATTGCAACTTTCAAAAAGAGTGGCAAATATGCGGTGAAAGTGACAGCAAAGAAAGCAGGCAAGACAACCTTGACAGCAACTGTTAAAAAAGGCAGGAAAAAAAAGAGACTGTTTTGCAAAATCACAGTAAATAAAATCAAAACGAAAGTGATAAAAACATTGTTGAATACACCAAAGCCGACAGTGGTGCCAACACTTGAACCGACACCTAAACCGACACCTAAACCGACAGTAACTCCAAAGCCGACAGTGACGCCAACACTTGAACCAACACTTGAACCAACACCAGAGCCAACATCGGCACCAACGTTTGAACCACAGGATATGTCGGTGCCGGCAATGAAAAAAATTTTTAAATCTGTGATTGATAACGTTGGAACATGTATGAACTATAATGAGATGACGGAAAATGGTTGGCAAAAGCTGCAAAATACGGATACCATGAAAGTTGTTGATTATCATTTCAATAGTTTTACATTAAAAAATGAAATGAATCCGGATAACATATTAAATAAACATACGATGATTTTTGTTGCAGATGCCAAGGCAGAAGGATATGTGATTAGTGATGATTACAAAGAATCTGTGGTTCCGGCTCTTATATTGGAGCCAATTGATGAGGTGCTTGCAATTGCAAAACAGCATAACATTCGTATGCGTGCACATACACTTATATGGCATCAGCAGACGCCGACATGGTTTTTTAAAGAAGACTATTCAGATGATGGAGACATTGTTGATGAGTCAACGATGAATGCTCGTCTTGAATTTTATGTTCGTACAATAATGCGTTATACCATGCAGAAAGAAAAAGAATTAACGGGTGAAGCTGGTTCTCTTGTCTATGCATGGGATGTGCTAAATGAATATGTTCACCGTACAAACGACCCTATAACACCGACATGGACGGATGTATATGGTGATATGGGATTGAAACCTACTTATATAAAAGCGGCGTTTGAATATGCTTACGATGAATTGAAAAAGGAAAATGTGCAAGATAAAGTTACTTTATTCTGCAATGATTATGACACATATTTTAATGTAAATAATGAGCTTGCTCTTATTTCTTATATCAATCAAGGTGAGGAAGCAAAAATCTGTGGCGGCATCGGTATGCAGAGTCACCTGGATATTAAGCGTCCAACTCTCGAAGAGTATGGAAATGCATTAAAGGCATTTATGAATGCAGGCCTTGAAGTTCAGATTACGGAACTTGATATTACCATCAATTTTGACACGGATGGCGTCGCTGGCGATTATGGTGATTCGCCAAGTTATGATTATAAAGATGAAAGAGAAACCGACTCTGATCAGGCTGCCTTTACAAAAGATTTTATTAAGCAGATTGTGGTTATTCAGAAAAAACGTGATAAGACCATAAGCCCGAAGGGAATTACCGGCATTACGGTAGGGGGGCTTAGTGATCAGGTATCCTTGCGCAGCAGGTGCAGGCCATTGTTCTTTACAAGAAGGTCGATTAGAGTAAAAGATGTGGCAACCGGTGAATACCAGACAAGATATTATTATGCGCCAAAGCAGTCTTATGAGGCAATGATTGAAGCATTAAAATAAAAAAAGTTCTTGCCAAACAAAGGAAATTGTGTTACTTTATTATATGAAGATACTGTTAATTGATATGAGTGGACTTTGGTCCACTCATTCTTTTCGTGTAGATTCAAATACAGACGGAAGTCATTCCGGCTAAAGAAAAGAGGTTTTGAATTGAGTAAACATCAGGACTATGTACAAAAGACAGAGGCTATAGTAGAGCCGATTCTGCAAAAATACCAATTTGAACTGGTAGATGTGGAATTTGTCAAGGAAGCGGGAAGCTGGCATCTTCGGGTTTATATTGATAAGGAAGGCGGTATTACAATTGATGACCTTACCCTTGTAAATCACGAGCTGAGTGATGAGATGGACAAAGACGATTTCATTGAGGAATCTTATATTTTGGAAGTCAGTTCGCCGGGATTACTGCGTCCGTTTAAGAAGCCGAAAGACTTTATGAGAAACATCGGTGAGGATGTGGAGATGAAATTGTTTTCACCGGTTACATGGGAAGAAAAAGGTAAAAAATATTCAGCCAAAGAATTTGTTGGTGTATTGAAGGAATATCGGGAAGATACGGAGACGATTGTTCTTTCAATGGATGACAGAGAGATGGAAACGCCGGTCAAAGAAATTGCGCTGATTCGCAAATATATAACTTTTTAAGTCGTTGCAGATATACGATAGAATGATTGAATAGGAGGATAATAGAAAAAATGAAAAAGACAGCAGCAAAGAAAGGAAATCCGGAATTAATTGAGGCATTAAATGCCATTGAGAAAGAAAAGGATATCAGCAAAGAGATTTTGCTTGAGGCTATTGAAAATTCACTTGTGGCAGCATGCAAAAATGAGTATGGAAAAGCGGATAACATCCGTGTGAATTTAGACCGTGAGACAGGTGAGTTCCATGTATATCAGGATAAGGTTGTCGTAGAAGAAGTAGAGGATGCCATGCTTGAGATGTCTCAGACAGAGGCAGAGGTGAAATATCCGGGAACCGGACTTGGTGAGACCGTCAGTATTGAGGTGACACCGAAAAACTTTGGACGTATTGCAGCCCAGAAAGCAAAACAGGTTGTTGTTCAGAAAATTCGTGAAGAAGAAAGAAAAGTGCTGTTTGAACAGTATTATGAAAAAGAGCATGATATTGTAACCGGTATGGTACAGCGTTATAACAATGGAAATTATAATGTAAATATTGGCAAAATTGATGCCGTACTTACCAAACAGGAGCAGGTTCCAAGTGAGCACTTTGAGGCACATGACAGAATTAAGCTTTATGTAACAGAAGTAAAGGATACACCAAGAGGACCGAGAATTGTGATTTCACGTACACATCCGGAACTGGTAAAACGTTTGTTTGAATCCGAAGTTGCTGAAATTCAGAGTGGTGTTGTGGAAATTAAAAATGTATCCCGTGAAGCAGGTTCCCGTTCTAAGATTGCGGTTTACAGCAACAATCCTGATGTGGATGCCGTAGGTGCCTGTGTTGGTATGAACGGTGCGCGTGTCAATGCTGTAGTTGATGAGTTATATGGAGAAAAAATTGATATTGTAGAGTGGAACGAAGATCCGGCTATTTTCATTGAGCATGCTCTCAGCCCATCCAAAGTCGTATCGGTTACGGTTGATCCTAGCGAAAAGAGTGCAGAGGTCATTGTTCCGGATTATCAGTTGTCTCTTGCCATTGGTAAAGAGGGTCAGAATGCAAGACTGGCTGCCCGATTGACAGGATATAAAATCGATATCAAGAGCGAAACACAAAGTTTATCGTAAGTTCTTTTATGATATGGAAAGGAGGAATGCGGCATGCAGGAGCGAAAAAAACCACAAAGACAGTGTATTGCCTGCAGAGCGTGCAGGGATAAACAGGATTTAATTCGTGTCGTGAAAACAAAGGAAGGCGAAATTATGCTTGACCGTACGGGACGAAAAAATGGCAGAGGAGCGTATCTTTGTGCGAATGAGGAGTGTTTGAAAAAAGCATGGAAAAGCAACGCTCTAAGCCGGTCATTCCGAATGAATGTAAAAGAAGAAACGTATCTATTGTTAGAAAGGCAGTTAAAAGATGGTACAGATTAGAAAGGTCCTCGGTTCTTTAGGACTGGCGATGAAGGCCGGCGATGTGGTCAGCGGAGAATTTATGACGGAGAAAGCGATTCGTGAGGGGATTGCAAGACTCGTTATAGTCGCTAAAGATGCATCCGGTAATACCAAAAAGAAATTTGCAGATTCGTGTCATTTTTACCATGTTCCTTATGTGGAGTTTGGGGACAAAGAAATGCTTGGCAAGGCAATCGGAAAGGAATTCCGGGCGTCTGTAGCAGTGACAAATAGTGGATTTGCAAAAGCAATTGGCAAGAATTTAGATTTGGAGGTAACAAAGTATGGCAAAAATGAAAATATATGAGATTGCCCGAAGCATACAGCAGCAGGACAAAAATATAAAAAGTGGCGATTTGGTAACACTTTTAAATGAGAACGGATTCGAAGTAAAAGGTGCAAACAGCAATATCGAAGACGAAGCAATTGGATTTTTGATGAATTATTTCAAAAAGAAAAAAGCGACAGCAAAGGCAGAGCCAAAAGAGGAAGTAAAAGCACCGGTTAAAGAGGAGCCAAAGGTTGAGAAGAAAGTGGAAGAAAAGAAAGAAGAACCTAAGGTAGAAAAGAAGCCGGAGGAGAAGAAGCCGGAGGAGAAGAAGCCGGAGGAGAAAAAGCCGGAAGAAAAGAAACTAGAAGAAAAGAAACCGGTAGAGAAGAAGCCGGAAGAGAAAAAAGTTTTTTCACAGAAACCTCAGCAGCCAAAGAAAAACGATAATTACCGTAAGCCAAACAATAACGGTCAGGGACGCAACGATAGAAATGACAGAAACGATAGAGACCGCCGAAATGGAAACGGTAATGGTTCCCGTCCGGATAACCGCGGGAATAATGGCAATAACAACGGCCGCCGAAACGACAGAAATGACAGAGACCGCCGTGGCAATAACAACGGACAAAATTCACGCGGAGATAACCGCCGAAATGGAAACGGTAATGGCAATAATAACCGCGTATTTGAACGTTTTGAGAAGGCACAGAGTGGTTTTGACGGAATTAAGCAGGAGCAGAAAAACTCCCGCCAGAGAAACCGTAAGAAAGATGATAGAAATAATAAGACTGGCGGATACCGCAAGAGTACAAAAGAAGAAATGAGCAGAATCCGCTCTAAGAAAGACCCGAACCGTAAGGGTGCTTTCATTAAGCCGGAACCGGTAAAACAGGAGCCGGAAGAAGATATTAAGCAGATTACAATTCCGGAATCTTTAACCATCCGCGAATTGGCAGATAAGATGAAGATGCCGGCGGCAGCTTTAGTTAAGAAATTGTTTATGCAGGGTCAGATGGTTTCTCTGAATCAGGAAATCACTTTTGATGAAGCAGAAGAAATCGCTCTTTCTTTCGATATTATTGCGGAATTGGAAGAAAAAGTAGATATGGTAGCGGAACTTCTCAAAGAGGAAGAAGAGGACGAAAGCAAGATGAAAAAACGTCCACCGGTTGTCTGTGTAATGGGTCATGTTGACCATGGTAAGACTTCCCTTTTGGATGCCATTCGTGAGACTGATGTAACGGAACATGAGGCTGGTGGTATTACACAGCATATCGGTGCTTATGTTGTCCGCATTAATGGTGAAAAAATTACATTTTTGGATACACCGGGACATGAGGCATTTACCTCTATGCGTATGCGTGGTGCACAGTCAACAGACGTAGCAGTGCTTGTTGTCGCAGCAGATGATGGTGTTATGCCGCAGACGGTAGAAGCGATTAACCATGCCAAAGCAGCCGGTGTAGAAATTATTGTAGCAATTAACAAAATTGATAAAGAAGGCGCAAACATCGAGCGGGTAAAACAGGAGTTGTCTGAATATGAACTGATTCCGGAAGAGTGGGGCGGAAGTACCATTTTCTGTCCGGTATCGGCACATACAAAAGAAGGTATTTCAAATCTTTTGGAAATGATTATTCTGACAGCGGAGGTTTTGGAACTGAAAGCAAATCCAAAACGCCGTGCAAGAGGTATTGTAATTGAAGCGCAGCTGGATAAAGGACGTGGACCGGTTGCAACCGTTTTGGTACAGAAAGGTACATTAAACGTTGGTGACCATATTGCCGTAGGAACTGCTTATGGTAAAGTACGTGCGATGCTTGACCACAAGGGAGAGCGTGTAAAACAGGCAACACCTTCGACACCGGTTGAGATTCTTGGTCTGAATGGCGTGCCAAGTGCCGGAGAAATTTTTGTTGCTACAGAAAATGATAAAGAAGCAAAACAGATTGCACAGGCTTATGTAGACCAGGGTAAAGATAAACTTTTGGAGGAAACAAAAGCGAAGAAACTTTCTTTAGATGGACTGTTTAGTCAGATTCAGGCAGGTAATGTCAAAGAATTGAACTTGATTATCAAAGCTGATGTGCAGGGGTCTGTTGAGGCTGTAAAACAGAGTCTTGTGAAATTAAGTAACGAAGAAGTTGCTGTACGTGTGATTCATGGCGGCGTTGGTGCGATTAATGAGTCCGATGTAAGTTTGGCAAGTGCATCCAACGCGATTATCATTGGATTTAACATTCGACTTGATAATGCAGCAAAAGAGACAGCAGACAGAGAAAATGTAGATGTGCGCTTGTATCGTGTCATTTATGATGCAATCGAAGATGTTGAGGCAGCGATGAAAGGTATGCTTGAGCCGATTTATGAGGAAAAAGTCATTGCTCATGCAGAAGTTCGTCAGACATTCAAGGCTTCCGGTGTTGGTACGATTGCCGGTTCTTACGTTTTGGATGGTAAGATTGAGCGCGGATGTCGTGCACGTATCACGCGTGAGGGCGAGCAGATTTTCGAGGGCGATTTGTCAAGTTTGAAGCGTTTCAAAGACGATGTCAAAGAAGTGGCTGCCGGTTATGAATGTGGTCTTGTATTTGATGGATTTAATGATTTGCAGGAAGAAGACCAGATTGAATGCTACAAGATGGTTGAGGTTCCGAGATAGTCAAATCGTTAGGAACGGAGATGGAAAATGAGAAAAAATAGTGTAAAAAATATTCGTATTAACAGCGAAGTACAGCGTGAAATGAGCCAGATCATCCGAGAAGACATTAAGGATCCGAGAATTCATCCGATGACCTCGGTGATGGCTTGTGAAGTAACGCCGGATTTGAAATTCGCTAAAATTTATGTGAGCGTTCTCGGCGATGATGAGGCGAAGGAAAAGACGATGGAGGGACTCAAAAAGAGTGCCGCTTACGCCAGACATCAGTTAGCGCACCGTATGAATCTCAGGAATACACCGGAATTAACATTTATTCTGGATACGTCCATTGAGTATGGTGTAGAGATGTCGAAGAAAATCCGCGAGTTGAATCATCGTGATGAGGACGGGGGTGACAGCGAATGAGTAAATTGCTGTCAGCAATAGAAAAAGCAGAAACGATTGCCATTGGCGGGCATGTGCGCCCGGATGGCGATTGCATCGGTTCCTGTATGGGATTGTTCCGGTACATAAAAAAGAATTATTCGGACAAACAGGTCTGTGTTTATGTGGAAGAGATACCGGATGCTTTTGATTACCTAAAGGAGGAAGATGCTTTTTATGAAAAGCCTTCCTATGATCTGTTTATTTCCCTTGATTGCGGAGATGAGGAGCGTCTTGGTGATGCACAAAAGGTGATGGAAAAAACGCCGTATGTGTTAAATATTGATCATCACATTACAAATACAAAGTTTGGCAATGAAAATGTTGTAAAAGAAGCAAGTTCAACCTGTGAGATTTTGTATGGTTTGATGGAGGAAGAAAAGTTAGATGCCGGTATTGCCGGTGCACTCTATACCGGAATCATCCATGATACCGGTGTGTTTAAACATTCCAACACAACAAAAGAGACTATGGAAATTGCCGGAAAGCTGATTGCTTTTGGAATCCCGTTTGGCAAGATTATCGATGACAGTTTTTACCGAAAAACGTATAAACAGCTTCAAATTATGGGACGCTGTCTGATGGAAAGTGTCCGCATTATGGATGGGCGCTGTTTGTTTTCTATTGTGCGTCAGAATGTGATGAAATTGTATGAGGCAAAGCCATCGGATCTGGATGGAATTATTGATGAAATGCGAACGACAGAGGGTGTCGAGGTGGCAATTTTACTTGATGAGAGAGAACCGGGCGAGTTTAAGGTAAGCATGCGCTCGAATGAGATTGTCGATGTCAGTGTTATCGCCCGCTATTTTGGTGGTGGCGGTCACGTAAGAGCGGCAGGCTGTGTCATTAAAGGCTCTGCATTTGATGTAATCAATAATCTGACCGGGCATATTGAAAAACAGCTGGGGTAGTCAAACATGAATGGAATTATTAATGTGTATAAAGAGCGTGGTTTTACTTCTCACGATGTGGTGGCAAAACTACGCGGCATTCTTCATATGAAAAAAATAGGGCATACCGGAACGCTCGACCCTGATGCGACCGGTGTGCTTCCTGTATGCATAGGGAAGGCAACGAAAGTTTGCGGGCTTCTCACGGACAAGGATAAGACTTATTGTGCAGTTGTAAAATTAGGTGTCATGACAAATACTGAGGATATGACAGGAGAAATCCTTGCTAAACATCCGGTGTCGGTTACGAAAGAGCAAATTGAAAGGGCAGTTTCTAAGTTTGTGGGTGAAATCGAACAGGTTCCGCCGATGTATTCTGCCATAAAAATAAATGGCAAGAAACTTTATGAATTGGCAAGACAGGGGAAAGAAGTTGAGCGGAAAGCCCGCAAGGTGACAATTTACGAAATTAAAGTGTTGTCGATTGATTTTTCGGAAAATGAATTTACGATGGAAGTAAGCTGTTCCAAAGGAACGTATATCCGTACACTCTGCAAAGATATTGGGGAGTTCCTTGGGTGCGGTGCGGCGATGAAAACTCTTGTGCGCACTCGTGTTTCTGAGTTTTTTTTAGAGCAGGCACTTACGTTAGGACAGATAGAGCAGGCAGTAAAAGAGGGAAAGATACAGGATTATCTGATTCCGATTGATGCCATGTTTTCAGATTTAAAAGACTGTGTGGTATCGGATGAAGCACTGCGCCTTTTAATTAATGGAAACTGCATTGCAAAAAAGGATACTTCATATCAGATGCCAAAAGACAAAGAGCGGGTGAGAATGTATTCCATGGAGAATGAATTTTATGCGATTTACGAATACTGCCAAAGGGAGGATAAGTATTTCGTAGTGAAGATGTTTTAGAATTGAGGAATGACGTATGAAAATAATACGAAATTTAGAGTTTCAGGGAAAACAGACAGCGGTTTGTATCGGCAAATTTGACGGGATTCATAAAGGGCACCGTCTGCTGATTGAACAGGCAAAAAAAGAAAACAAACCGATTGTTATGATTTCGTTTTCCGTGGATGAAGCGAAGGTTTTGTATACGCCTTATGAAAAAGAAAAATTAGCAGAATATTTAGGAATCGACTGTCTGCTTGAGATTCCTTTGACAAAGGAATTTTGCAGCCAGACACCGGAGGAGTTTGCAAAAAAATTATTGTGCGATACCTGCGATGCCGCATCGGTCATCGTTGGCAGTGATTTTCGCTTTGGCGCCGGCAGAAGCGGCGATACAAATACACTGCAGCAGTTAGGAGAAAAACTTGGTTTTTCGGTAACGGTTCTTTCTAAATTGGAATTAGGCGGTGAAGTCGTGAGCAGTACCAGAATCCGCTCGTTGATTGGAACCGGTAAGATGGAACAGGCAAATGAACTTTTGGGGACGCCTTATTTTCTTACCGGTGTAGTACAAAAGGGAAATCAGCTGGGACGGACGATGGAAACACCAACGGCAAATATATACCCGGATGCTTATAAAGTGCTGCCACCATATGGTGTGTATGCGGTTTTTGTTGATGTTGAAGGAAAAAGATATAAAGGAATTTGTAACCTTGGAGTAAAGCCGACCATCCCCGGTGAGAATGAAGTCGGCTTTGAGGTTTGGCTGTTTAATTTCTCCGGTGATTTATATAATAAAGAATTAACAGCATACTTTGTCTCATTTTTGCGGGAAGAGAGAAAGTTTGCCTCTCTTACGCAATTAAAAGAACAGATCACAAGAGATACGGTTTTGGCGAAGCAAATACTTTCTCAGAAAGAGAGCGAATGGCATCCGGAATCGTTTCTTCACTGAGGTTTGCAAAACCGAGAAGAAAAGTTGGAAGATAGTGGAAAGGAAGATTCTGGTAATATCCCTTTAATGATTTTAACGGCATACCAAGTGTTTGTGCTCTGCGTAATATTTCTTCTTCAGTCTGTGGTCCCAAATAACGGATAAGCACATATAACCCGGCATTGTCGCCGGATATTTCAAGAATTTTTTCAGGGAAATACTTCTGCAGTTGTTCCATCATGCAGTCGTGTTTCCCTTTGTATATTTTTCTCATGCGGTTTAAGTGTTTTTCAAAGTATCCCTGTTTAATAAAATCGGTTAAAATTGCCTGCTCAATACGTGAAACCGGGCAGGAGTAATTGTCAATCAGACGTTCAAAACGTGGCAGCAATGCCATCGGCAACACCATGTAACCGGTTCTTATAGCAGGTGAAATGGCTTTGGAAAATGTTCCGATATAGATGACCTTTCCTGCTTTGTCTAAACTTTGCAGCGCGGGAATCGGTTTTCCTTTATAGCGGAATTCGCTGTCGTGGTCATCCTCCAAAATATAGCGGTTTTCTTTCTTTTCTGCCCAGTGCAGAAGCTTTTGTCTGGTGGAAACCGGCATAACACTGCCGAGCGGAAACTGATGGCTTGGCGTTACATAGCAGATGTCCGCGTTTGTTTTTGCAAGTGCCAAAACATCCATGGTGTTTTCCTTTAGCGGAATATCCAAAATGGAATAACCATTGGTCGAGAGAACCTGACGCGCACTCAAATATCCGGGGTCTTCCATGGCGAATATGGTTTCCCCGGAAAAAAGGATGCAGAGCATCTGAAGAAGATTGGAAAGTCCGGCACCGATGATAATTTGTTCTGGGCGGCATATAACCCCGCGGGAGCCACGAAGATAATTCGCAATTGCCTGACGAAGCGGCAAATCCCCTTTGGCATCACCGGCACTGAAATTGGATGGTAAATCCAGCTGGTTTTTTCCGATGGATTTCCAGATGGAATAAGGGAAATGTTCCAAGTCAATGGAATCCGGGTTAAAATCAAAGTGTACCGGTGGTGCTTCCTTTGTGTTTTTTTCAGTGTTTTCTTTTTGTGGAGCAGAAGTCGGGATTTGCTTTAAATGCGTAACGTGGTTTGCAAAATATCCCTGTCTTGGGCGGGCGTCCAGATATCCTTCGGCAACCAACTGGTCGTAGGCGGTATCCACCGTGCTCCGGCTCACATTTAGGTTCGCGGCTAAATTACGCGCCGACGGCAGTTTTTCTTCTGCAGCAATATTTCCATTCAATATCTCTTTGCGGATGTATTCATAAATCTGTATATAAAAAGGTTTTAAGTCGGTATTGTCAAGTGGTATGGTTATCATATAAAAAGTCCTCCTAATTAAGCATACCAATAGTATAACACATTTACAGAAGAATAAAAAAGTGTTATATTATATAAATAGGCTTGATAGATAATAGAGGAGGAAATATCAAATGAAAAAAATAATTGTACTTTCTATGATTTTTTGTCTGATTCTAACCAGCTGCCGGATAAATCCAAAAGAGACAAAACAAAGTGAGAATAATGTATTAGAACAGAAACAAACAGAAGCTTTAGGTGATTATCAGTGGATTACCAGTCATTGCACATATCGCACAGATATCGATGAGGAAGATGATTATGAAGAGATTCTTATTCAGTGTGATTATAAGGGGAAGGTGCTGCAGAAAATTCCTGCAGATAAATTTGGTGTGGAGGACTCATCCGAGCTTTCTGTTATCAATGTATCAGAGGGGGAGTTACTGTTTACCTATGAATACGGTGAAAGAGATGTATATCACACAAGCGTGTACACGGTTCCTCTTGTATGGGAAGATGGAAAAGAAAAAGTTAATTATAGTCAAAAAAAATTGCTTTTTTCTAAAGAATCCGATAATTCTCCGGAGTATATTGCAGGAACCAAGGCTCATATTATATTGGACTGGGATGGTGAGATGACGGAGTATAATCGTCAGGACAAGAAGTTTGCAAAGTTAAAATATAATCATAAACAGGTATATTATAAGGCATCTTTATCATCGATAAAAAGCAAAAATTATTTTTTGTTTTTGGGAAAATGTGAGGATGCGCATAAACATGCAGCATATCAGTATATTTATGGAAAAAAAGAGGTGCGGGAAATTACAGAGGATAATAACTGCATGTTATATCAGTATGGGGACGGCAAATTGTTCTTTAGTGGCGTGAAGGATGGAAAAGGAGCCTTCTGTTATGATGTAATTCAATATGATTGTCAAAGTGAGAAAAAGTCTGTTCTTGTATCAGAAGGAGAAATAAAAAATAATCTTTCGGAAAAACCAGAGGATGGACTTGATTTGCTAAGACAAATGGCATATGAAGATGGAATTTTGAAATTGGAAGTTTATGACAAAGGGAAAAGTGTTGTTTTTTCTGTTGACATACAGACGGGGAAAATGCAGCGGGAGCGAGAGGGCAGACTTGAAAAACAACAAGAATACCAGTTAAAAAAACCATTAGTAAATGCAGATAAAAAGTATAAGAATGCAAATAATCATAATGTGTTTATCAAAAACATAATTGATGACAATGGAATCAATGACGTATTGGATGAATATACACTGGATGGAAAGTTTGTACGCCGTATTTTTACGCATGATTTGTATGATTGGTCTTTGTTGTATGCGAATGATAAGGAATTGATATTTCGTGTTTATGGAGAAAATAAAAAGGGTTATTTCTATACAGTTCCATTACTGAATGTGGATGGAAATGATTTTCCTCAGATGGCAAAGGCGAAGAAAATCTGCCCTATATATGAGAAAATGTCATCAGATATGGCAGAGATATTCGATTTGTATGTAGATGAAAATTATCTTGTATATAATACAAATTACCATGATATTGGTGTGTATAATAGGAAAAAGAAAAAGTTTGTTAATGTGAAAGGAATCCCACTGACAAATATGTATTTTATTGCGGCAAGAAAATTTTATATAGGAGATAAAATTATATTAGAAAGCAAACCGTATGGAAAAGAAGGAAAAGAAAAGTATGCTTTTTCTTACTATAAAATCGGATCTGACAAAATACATATCATGGATTCTGCATGTTATACATCGGCAGAAAAGATTTGTGATGAGAAGAGAAATCAAGTCATTTACGCGTTGGACACAGGAATTTGGTGCTATAATCTGCAAAAGGAAAAGAAGGAGAAGTTAATTACAAACAAAGAGATTGCTTCCCTGTTTGGCAAAGCTAATAATGTTTTCGAAATGTGTGTGTGGAACGATTTGTTATATTTGTTTACCGCAGATGATAAGATATATTCTTACTCACTAGAGAAAAAAGGAAACGTTCGATATGAGAAGGCATTTTCAGAAAAGCTGAAACAAATATGTAAAGAAAAAGAAGAGGGAGGTCTTAGCGCATGGTGTTCTGAGGTTTACATGGTTGAAGGGGAAATATATTTAAAGATAGAACTAGACTCAGAGGAAGATGACACGGTTGGAGATATCTATTGTTGTTATGACCCTGCAGCTAAACGATTCAAGGAAATAAAGAAAAATGATGAAGAAATGTTTTATTGTATGCTAGACTAAATTTGTAATAAAGAAATGGAGATGAATACTCGGATGAAAAAGCAGATAATTTTTGATATGGATGGTGTTCTGTTTGATACAGAAAATCTCGTCTTTTCATGCTGGAAATTTGCTGCCGGAAAATTTATGCTGACCGGTATTGAAGACGTTTTTTATCAGGTGATTGGTGTGTCATCGGAAGGGACAAAAAAGATATTTTCCAAAACGTATGGTGATAAATTAGATTATGCACAGTTTCGGGAGGAGACACACCGAATGTTTGATGAAAAAGTAGAGAAAAACGGTGTGCCGTTAAAAACCGGTGCAAGAGAGTTATTGCAGTTTTTGAAGATTAATGGATGGCGGGTTGGTCTGGCGTCCTCGACACGTGTTCAACGTGTGGAAGAAATGTTAAAAGCGACAAATTTATACGATTTTTTTGATGTTATAGTTGGCGGTGACATGGTAGAAAAAAGTAAACCGGAACCAGATATTTACTTAGATGTTTGTGAAAAGATGAAAATAAATCCAAAGGACACATATGCAATTGAAGATTCGCACAATGGTGTCCGCTCGGCGGCTGCGGCCGGACTTAAAGTTCTGCATGTGCCGGATATGTTAAAGCCAACAAATGAAATGGAACAATTGTCTTACATGATTTTCCCGGATTTAATTGAAGTGAGAGAGTATCTTGCTAAAAATGCTTAAAAAAATCCTCCTGCAAATATGCGGGAGGATTTTTTGTGTTATATTCTGACTTTTATTAAACTTCAAACAGCATATCACCGTAAGATGGTACCGGCCAGTACTCTTTGTCAACAATCATTTCCAACTCATCGATTGGTGCACGTAAGTCTGCCATTGCGGTAAATACAGTGTCACGGAAGAATTCAGCCTGTTCTTTTCCCTCTTCCATGGCATTTGCTTTCTTGTCTGCATCTTTCAAAGCATACAGAGCAGTCTGTGCTTTTGCAAGAAGAGAAGAGCACGTAGTAAGCAAATCTTTCTGAACGGACAAGTCTGCTTCTGCACAAGCAGCAGAAATGCTGTTAATTGAATCACCAAGACTTGTTACATAACTAATGATGGCCGGGATGTATTCCTTAGAAGCCATATGAATCATTGTCTTAGCTTCGATGTTGATTGCTTTTGCGTAAGCTTCGTAGTTAATCTCTGCACGAGACTCAAGCTCAGTCTTTGTATAAACATGCTGTCTCTCAAACATCTCGATGGTTTTTGGATAGAGAAGAGAAGCAGTTGCATCTACCATTGTTTTTACGTTTGGAAGACCACGTTTTTCAGCTTCTGCAATCCACTCATCGGAGTAACCGTTTCCGTTAAAGATTACTTTCTGATGTTCTTTCAATGTCTCGTAAATAATTTCATCTACAGTCTTATCTAAGTCATCTGCTTTTTCCATGCGGTCAGCCATACTCTGAAGTACATCAGCAACTGTTGCATTAAGTACGGTATTTGCACCGGCAATTGACATGGAAGAAGCAACCATACGGAACTCAAATTTATTTCCGGTAAAGGCAAATGGTGATGTACGGTTACGATCAGTTGCATCCTTTTTGATTGGTGGGATGGTGTGAACACCGATATCCATACGCTCGCCTTTATTACTGTGAGTAGCAGTACCGTTTTGTAAAATCTGCTCTACGATATCCTCTAACTGCTCGCCGAGGAAAATAGAAATGATAGCCGGAGGTGCCTCATTTGCACCAAGACGATGGTCATTTCCAGGATTGGAAGCAGACATACGTAACAGTGCGGCATTATCATCTACAGCAGCGATAACAGCGGATAAAAACAGAAGGAACTGTTTGTTATCATATGGTGTTTTACCGGGACTTAATAAGTTCTTTCCTGTATTAGTAACCAAAGACCAGTTATCATGTTTTCCGGAACCGTTTACGCCGGCAAATGGTTTTTCGTGAAGAAGACACTCAAAATTGTGACGGCGTGCCACTTTTTTCATTGTTTCCATAACTAACTGGTTGTGGTCAGTTGCAATGTTTGCTGTGCTGTAAATCGGAGCCATCTCATGCTGAGCAGGAGCCACTTCGTTATGCTGTGTTTTTGACAAAATGCCAAGTTTCCACAATTCATCATTTAATTCACGCATAAATGCTGCCTGACGCTCGCGGATTGTACCAAAGTAGTGGTCATCCAGTTCCTGTCCTTTTGGTGGCATATGTCCAAACAATGTACGACCGGTAAAGATTAAGTCGTCACGCTGTAAAAACTGTTCTCTGTCAATTAAGAAATATTCCTGCTCCGGTCCTACAGAACATTTTACATTTTTTACTTCCTCGTCACCGAGTAAGTTCAAAACGCGGACAGCCTGTTTGCTGATTGCTTCCATTGAACGGAGAAGAGGAGTTTTTTTGTCAAGTGCCTCTCCTGTGTAAGAGCAGAATGCGGTAGGAATACAAAGAACCGTACCGATTGCATCCTCACGGAGAAATGCCGGTGATGTACAATCCCATGCAGTATAACCTCTGGCTTCGAATGTAGCACGGAGTCCGCCGGATGGGAAAGAAGAAGCATCTGGTTCACCTTTAATCAATTCTTTACCGGAGAACTCAAGTACAGCGTGTGCATTGGATTCCGGACTTAAGAATGAGTCATGTTTTTCGGCTGTTACACCGGTCATTGGCTGGAACCAGTGGGTATAATGAGTAGCACCGTTTTTCAATGCCCATTCTTTCATTGCATGAGCAACCACATTTGCTACTTCAGGAGCCAGCTCCTCACCATTTTCAATGGTATCCCTCAACTGGGCGTATGTCTTCTTTGGCAGGTATTCCTGCATGACATCGTCGTTAAAAACTTTTGTTCCAAAAACATCTTCGATTACATTTTTTTGCATAGTTAATTCCTTCCTTCCCATGTTATTTGAATTGCAGACGCCTGACAAAAAAGAAAGGTGTCCCCATGAATGAGAACACCTTCGTTCTTGTAAAACGTACTATGCGTATACCATATCATGTTTACATTCAAAAGTAAAGAGTTTTTTTGAAAATATTTTTTATGATAGGCAAAAGATATCCATCCATTGATTCAACACTTGTTCTATTGTATCAGAAAAACAGGATTTTTCAATGCTTTCTGACGGGAAAACCTCGGTTTTTTGAAAAAGTTTATTATTTATATAGAAAGAAATGCTTCCGATGGGGGTGTTTTTTCGTATTGGCGCACAAAGTGCAGTCGGAATCCGGTATACGATTTTCAAAGAATCAAAGGAAGCAGTAAGTGTTTCTTTCGGGATAATCGGTTTGAGAGATACAAACTTTTTTTTGCCATCCTTTACCGGGATTTTGGCAAGGGCAAGGTTTTGAACCGGAAGCCGTGTTTTCTGAAAATAAAAAAAACCATAATCCATTAAACTTTTTGTGTCACTCCACTTGAACGATTTGTTTGGCGGCCATCCGCTGGCGAGAACACAACTGGTAAGCGTGATGCCGTTTTTCTTTGCGGCTCCGACAAAACAGTAACCGGCTTTTCCGGTAAATCCGGTTTTGATACCGAGCGCGCCTTCATAATAAGAAAGGAAAGCGTCATGGTTTGTCAGACTGTAGTGGTACTTTCCGGAGCAGTCTGAAAAAGAATGAGATTTTGTCTGCACCAGAGAAAGGAAGTCTTTGTTTTTTATAGCATAGGAAGCGAGCTTACACATATCCGATGCAGTGCTGTAATGACCATTTGCGTCGAGTCCGTTTGGTGTGATAAAATGAGTCGAAGACATGCCAAGAAGTTTTGCCTTCTGATTCATTTTTGCTGCGAAACCGGAAACAGAGCCGCCAAGGTGTTCGGCAATTGCGACTGCCGTGTCATTGTGGGATTCCAGCATGAGAGAGTACAAAAGATCTTTCATATAATACTGTTTTCCAGGCCGCATACCAAGATGGACTTTTGGCATCCCGGCTGCCTTTTGGCTTGCAATGACCACATCGTTAAGCTTATTTGACTCCAGTGCTAAAAGGGCGGTCATGATTTTGGTGGTACTTGCCATTGGCACTTTTTTGTCCGTGTTTTTACTATATAGAATGCGATGGGAACCGGCATCCATCAGGCAGGCATAGGAGGCGTGCAAAATAAGTGGATTTGGTGTCTGCTCCATGGCATTGATTTGAATGACAGGCTCCGGCAGAACAGGAACAAAATCCGAAGAATCGGTGGAACTAAATTGTCTGTCCCACAGAATATGGAATGAGGTCAGGGCACATAATAAAAGGATGGCAAAGCATTTTTTTTGTTTCATAAAAAGGCCACCAGATATTTTTTTACAGTATATGAGGAATTTGAAAAAATAATTCAAATAGTTGTTGCCAAGGGGTTGAAAAAGCGTTACAATTACAATTGGATAAAATTTGAGTTTTATATAAACAATAATACAGAAAGTGGAGGGCTGCAAATGAGTAACTCAGCAAAATTATCAGCAAGAGAACGTATCGAATCTCTCGTTGATGCCAACAGTTTTGTTGAAATCGGTGGCATGATTACCAAACGTAATACCGATTTTAACATGCAGGAAAAAGCAGTGCCGGCAGACGGTGTGATTACCGGTTACGGTGTTGTAAATTCAAATCTGGTCTATATCTACAGTCAGGATGTAACCGCCTTGAATGGTTCTGTAGGTGAGATGCACGCGAAGAAAATCGCCGGAATTTATGAGATGGCGATGAAAGCGGGCGCACCGGTTATCGGACTGATTGACTGTGCCGGTATCCGGGTACAGGAGGCGATGGACGCATTGGCCGGATTTGGCGACATTTACATGGCGAAAGTGAATGCATCCGGTGTAATCCCTCAGATTAGTGCAGTTTTAGGTTCTTGTGGTGGTGGTGTTGCGATTTCATCCAAATTAGGTGATATTACAATTATCGAAAAGACAAACGGAAAACTGTTTGTAAATTCACCAAATGCGATTGCAGGAAACCGTATTGAGAAATGTGACACAAGCGATGCTGCATTCCAGGCAGAATGTGGAAATGCGGACATTGTATGTGAGAATGAACAGGAAGTATTTACAACAATCCGCAGCTTAATTGATTTACTTCCGGCAAATGCAGGAGCAGCAGTGGTTGTTGAAAATTCGGATGATCCAAATCGTGTACTGGATGGCTTTGATGGTTATGCAACGGATGCAAAAGCTGCCTTGACACAGATTGCCGATGATACAAAATTTGTGGAATTAAAAGCAGAATATGGAAAAGAAATGGTAACCGGACTTCTTTCCTTAGATGGAGTTACAGTAGGTGCGATTGCAAATGCGAAAGAAGGCATTCTTTCAACTGCCGGCTGTAAGAAAGCAGAGCAGTTTATGTATTTCTGTGACGCATTTAATATTCCGGTTGTTACCTTAACAAATGTAAAAGAGTATGCAGCAGATATGCAGGAAGAAAAAACGATTTCTCAGTCAGTTGCAGATTTGACATATGCATTTGCAAGTGCTGATGTTCCGCGTATTAACGTGATTACAGGTGAGGCATACGGAAGTGCTTATGTGTCAATGAACTCCAAACATATTGGAGCGGATTTGGTTCTTGCCCTAGATTCTGCAAAAGTTGGTGTTATGGATGCCAAAGTTGCAGCGCAGATTCTCTGTGAAGATGAAATTTCACAGGCAGCAAATACCAAAGAAGCATTGGAAGAAAAGGCAAAAGAGTTTGATACACTTCAGGATGGTGCCACAGCGGCAGCGAAGAGAGGTTATGTGGATAATGTAATTTCCGGCAGTGAAATTCGGAAACACTTAATTTATGCATTACAGATGTTCGGAATGAGGTGATAGGATGTTATTGCTTGATTTAGAAAAAGTAAATGCTACCGTGGGTCCCGGTGAAGCCGTAATGAACACCTTGATTGGTATGGGAACGGTATTTGTTGTATTGATTCTTATTTCCATCATTATCTTTCTCTTGAAATATGTGCCAAAGATGTTCGAGAAAAAGAAAGCGGAACCGGAAGCAGCAAAACAGGAAAAACCGGCAGCAAAAACTGTAGCAAAACAGGAAGTACCTGTTTCGGATAATACCCAGATCATTGCGGTAATCACCGCAGCGATAGCAGCACAGATGGAAGCTGAGACCGGTGTTTGTGTACCGGCAGACGGACTTGTAATTCGTTCAATTAAAAAACGTACGTTTAATTAAGGAGGATATTGACATGAAAAGTTATACAATTACAGTAAATGGCACCGTATATGATGTTACAGTAGAAGAGAAGGCAGGCGGCGCAGCAGCACCGGCAGCACCTGCTCAGGCGGCAGCACCTGCTCCTGCACCGGCACAAGCTCCTGCTCCGAAAGCACCGGCAGCATCCGGTAGTGCTGGTTCTGTTGAAGTAACAGCACCAATGCCTGGTAAAATTCTTGCTGTAAAAGCAGATGCCGGACAGAGTGTAAAGAAAGGTGATGTAATTCTTCTTCTCGAAGCTATGAAGATGGAAAATGAGGTAGTAGCACCTCAGGATGGTACAATTGCAAGTATCAATGTGAACTCTGGTGATATGGTTGAGGCAGGAAATGTACTGGCTACTATGGACTGATTCAGCAAATGAAAAGAACCGGAGGTAAACTAAATGGAAGTAATAGAAAATCTTATTCGACAGACAGCGTTTTTCCAGGACGGTATTGACTGGAGAAACTATGTCATGATATTGGTTGCTTTTATCTTCTTATATTTAGCAATCAAAAAAGGCTATGAGCCTTTGCTCTTACTGCCAATTGCGTTTGGTATGCTCTTGGCAAATATTTATCCGCTGATTATTCAGGATGGTGGACTGTTAAATTACTTCTTTAAGTTAGATGAATGGAGTATTTTGCCATCGCTGATTTTCCTCGGCGTTGGTGCGATGACAGACTTCGGTCCGTTGATTGCCAATCCAAAGAGCTTTCTTCTTGGTGCGGCGGCACAGTTTGGTATTTTCGCCGCTTATATCCTTGCTCTTTTGTGGGGCTTCAATGGTGGTGAAGCAGCAGCTGTTTCGATTATCGGTGGTGCTGATGGACCGACATCCATTTTCCTTGCCGGCAAATTGCAGCAGGGGCATTTGATGGGTAGTATTGCGGTGGCGGCATATTCCTATATGTCACTGGTTCCGATTATTCAGCCGCCTATCATGAAACTTTTGACAACGAAAAAGGAAAGAGAAATCAAGATGGAGCAGCTCCGTCCGGTATCCAAACTGGAGAGAATCCTCTTCCCAATTATCGTTACGGTTATTGTATGTCTGATTCTTCCAAGTACCGCACCACTTGTTGGTATGCTTATGCTTGGCAACTTGTTTAAAGAATCCGGCGTAGTAGGTCAGTTGACAGAGACAGCATCGAATGCTTTGATGTATATCGTAGTTATTTTGCTTGGTACATCTGTTGGTGCTACGACGACAGGTTCTGCATTCCTTAATGTAGCAACATTGAAAATCGTAGTCCTTGGTCTGGTTGCATTTGCATTCGGAACAGCAGCCGGTGTATTGTTTGGCAAATTAATGTGTTTAGTAACCAGAGGAAAAATCAATCCATTGATTGGTTCTGCCGGTGTATCGGCGGTTCCTATGGCAGCCCGTGTGTCCCAGAAGGTTGGTTCGGAAGCAGATCCGACAAACTTCCTTTTGATGCATGCGATGGGACCAAACGTAGCAGGTGTTATCGGTACTGCGGTAGCAGCCGGTGTGTTTATGGCAATTTATGGAGTATAAGGAGGATATAGAAAATGGCAGAGATTAAGAAAAAGCCGATTAAAATTACGGAAACGATACTTCGTGATGCACATCAGTCATTGATTGCGACTCGTATGACAACAGAACAGATGCTTCCGATTGTCGATAAAATGGACAAAGTTGGTTACCATTCCGTAGAGTGCTGGGGCGGTGCAACATTTGACGCATCCCTTCGTTTTTTGAAAGAAGACCCATGGGAAAGACTGCGTAAGTTAAGAGACGGATTCAAAAATACTAAATTGCAGATGTTATTCCGTGGACAGAATATTTTGGGATATAATCATTATGCTGACGATGTAGTAGAATATTTTGTTCAGAAATCGATCGCCAACGGAATTGATATTATCCGTATTTTTGACTGTCTGAATGATATTCGTAACCTTGAGACAGCAGTAAAAGCAGCAAACAAAGAAGGCGGACATGCACAGATTGCCCTTTCTTATACACTTGGTGATGCTTACACACTGGATTACTGGAAAGATATTGCAAAGAAAATTGAAGATATGGGTGCGAAATCACTCTGTATCAAAGATATGGCCGGTCTTTTGACACCATATAAAGCAACGGAACTGGTAACGGCATTGAAAGAATCCGTTGAAATTCCGATTGACCTTCATACCCACTATACATCCGGTGTTGCTTCTATGACTTATTTGAAAGCGGTAGAAGCAGGATGTGATATTATTGATACAGCGATGAGTCCGTTCGCTCTTGGTACAAGTCAGCCGGCGACCGAAGTTATGGTTGAAACATTCCGTGGAACACCATACGATACCGGACTTGACCAGAACCTTTTGTCTGAAATTGCTGAATACTTCCGTCCAATGCGTGAGGAAGCATTAGAGAGCGGTCTTATGAATACGAAAGTACTTGGTGTAAATATCAATACTCTTCGTTATCAGGTTCCCGGCGGTATGCTTTCGAACCTCGTTTCCCAGCTGAAAGAAATGGGACAGGAAGATAAGTATGAGCAGGTGCTTGAGGAAGTGCCACGCGTAAGAAAAGACTTTGGTGAGCCACCATTGGTTACACCATCGTCCCAGATTGTTGGTACTCAGGCAGTATTAAATGTAGTTTCCGGTGAGCGTTACAAGATGGTAACGAAAGAATCCAAAAAACTTTTGTCCGGTGAATTTGGACAGACAGTTAAACCATTTAATCCGGAAGTTCAGAAGAAATGTATCGGCGATACAAAACCGATTACATGTCGTCCGGCTGATTTGATCGAGCCACAGCTTAAAAAACTTGAGGCAGAGATGTCACAGTGGAAAGAGCAGGATGAAGATGTATTATCCTATGCTCTGTTCCCACAGGTTGCAGTTGATTTCTTCAAATATCGTGAAGCACAGCGGACGAAAGTAGATGCTACATTAGCAGATAAAGAGAATCAGACTTACCCGGTATAAAAGGATAAGATGAGCCCTCGGATTTTGAGTCCGAGGGCTATTTTTGCTATCAGAATGTATACAAGGAGGTACCATGGTGATGGAATTAGAAGAAGTATTGGAGCAGTGTCTTGGACAGAATTTCGTGCATATGATAATCAGTAATCCCAAGAAGGGAGATTTTGCCGGAAAAGTGGATGTACGCTGCTATGAGGATAAAGGAACGCTTATGTTTCAGTTCGCCAGATACCAGAATAATCAGGTATTTCATCTTAACTATGCAAAAGAAGAGGCGAAAAACTATATTCTTTCCGAACTCGTGCCCATTTACCGTCAGATGCAGTTCTTTACAACGGAAAAACAGTATACAATATTGATAAGCAAAAAAGGGAAAATAACAATAAAGGGAAAAAACAAAAAGAGCGAAAAACCACTGGTTTTATCACATAACCGCAAAAAGAAATATATTTTGCCGGAAAATGAACCAATTCCTTTTCTGATTGAACTTGGAGTTCAGGCAGAAGATGGCAGAATCCGGGATAAAAAACAGAAAAAATTCCGACAGATTAACCGCTTTCTGGAATTTATCAGAGATGTATCCGATAAACTGCCAAAGGATAAAGAATTAACGATTGTTGATTTCGGATGTGGAAAATCATATCTGACCTTTATATTGTATCATTATTTTACGAATATCCGTAAGATTCCGGTGCATATGACCGGACTGGATTTAAAAGAAGATGTGATTGAGAAATGTAACCTTGCAGCTAAGAAGTATGGTTACAAAAATCTTCATTTTGAATTAGGAGATATCTGTGGATATCAGAGCAGTGAGCAGGTAGATATGGTAATTACACTGCATGCCTGCGATACGGCAACCGATCATGCGTTATATCATGCCGTGCGATGGAATACGGAAATGATCTTTTCCGTACCGTGTTGTCAGCATGAATTGAACAGCCAGATACAGAGTGAGGACTATTCGATACTGACCCGTTATGGCCTGATTAAAGAACGGACAGCAGCGTTGATGACCGATGCGATCCGTGCAAATCTGTTAGAGGCATGTGGTTATAAGACAGATATCTTGGAATTTGTGGATTTTGCACATACGCCAAAGAATCTATTGATCCGTGCAAAGAAAAAACCAGTGTCTAAAGATCAGAAAGAAAAGCGTATCGGGGAAGTGGAGCGTCTGATGCAGGAATATCATTTACAGCCGACGTTTTATCAGCTTTTAAAAGAAGCGTCATACATTTAAAAGAAAAATACAATTAGAATAAAATTGGAAAAAATCTCTCATACTATCAAAAAGTTTGGGAGGTTTTTTATGGAACAAAAAGATTTTTTTTCACAGATGAAGGGTTCGCAGAGTCTTTCATTTCAAAAACC
>OLNX01000408.1_pt1 | contig 44854 bp, 39 predicted proteins | sample 1672611 | NCBI WGS metagenome assembly OLNX01 (sample SAMEA3136705, study PRJEB25190) | human gut metagenome | reverse complement strand
TAGTCGTTTCCTGCCACTTTATCAAGTAACTTTGCGGATTCCCGCTTGGCTTTTCTTGTGGAGTGAACATAGACATTCATTGTGGTACTGACATCTAAGTGCCCTAACAGTTCCTGCACATATGCCAGACGCAAAGATAAAAATTTACGGACGCTTATGAAATATGCATCTATGTTTCATGTTGAAAAAATATTAAGACCATATTTGGAGGTGTTACTTTAGATGATAACCACAGCAAGGCAATTAAAAGATCTGATTCGGAATCTATCAAAGAAAAAATCTGCTGATGCACAAATTTTGATGCGGAATTATATGATGGAACGTTTTTTGGAACGAATTTCTTTGTCAGAGTATAAAGACAAATTTATATTAAACCTGAATCCGTGAACCTTGTTTCAAAATGAAAAGGCACACAGGAAATGTTTGCCATATTTGTTATTGTATACTAAATTTTGAAAATGCTGCATAATTTTGCGTTCAAAAAAAGACTGCACCATTTGTGTGCAGCTGCCATTGCCATATTCAGCTACCTGTTGTCTGGTGATGAATGCAAAGCTGTCATAAAGACGCTTGAAAGTAAATCTCCAGCGATTACTCCTTCCAATGGACATCACCAGACGGCCGGCATGTTCTGTCAGATGTCCCGCAAACTGCATAAGATTACTGATCACCGTACGTATTCTTCGGCGATGTATTTTCTTCCGGCCGGGAGCATCCTTCTTTTTCAGCGATTCCTGCCCTATGATTCGAAGGATATTATATGCGATCATTGTCAGCTCCAGCACCAGTTTGTTGCTCTCAAACTTTCCCGACGGGAGTCTTTCAACATCCATGTCCGTCTTGATTTCACTGTGATACTGCTCACTTTCTCCGTGGGCATGGTAAAGATCAATGACTGTTTCGTCTGGCAGGGAAGTGTTTGTCCAGTATGCGCCCAGTTCTATATCGGGTACGATAAAATACTGCCCATATCGGTCAATGGTTCTTTCCGTGATCTCATAAATTGTGCGTATTCCGACAGTTTTCTCCTCGTTATCAGAAAGGGAATATGTCACATTCCGGAAGGTCTGTCCGATATAAACAGTTTTCCCATCACGTGGATGCTGGATATTCTGGCAGCATTCCCTGACGGATTCCAGCCATTCTTCTTTACTTTCCTGTCTGGGATTCCGTTTTATGATGAAAGACACATTGTTGTATTTATAGCTTTCTTCCATAAAGATGCCTATGTTTTCAGATGCATCGTTGCCGGAATCCAGCCGGATGAGCAGTGGTTTTTCCGTCAGCTGTCTGCACAGTTCAATGGTCTCTCTCAGGAAATCAGGAGTTTCTTTCTGGCAGTGCTGTTTCCAAATCCGCAGTTCAAGATTGACGAGGTATCCTTCTGTGCCGATATATGCCATAATTGGTGCATATCCGTCAAAACCCTTGTAGGTACGGGATACGCCTTCCTTATTGGATTTCGAATTGTCAAAGGGGGTTACATCAATATCGACAGGAACAAAGCCGTTATCCAGGGCTGTCGGCTCTATGTGCATTTCACGCAGCATGTCGACATTTGCCTGCTGGATGTCTTTGCGCAGGGAATCCCCGATCATGTCAAAACGCTGACGGAGTGTTTCGGCGGAAGGAATCGCATAGGAGATGCCTAATGCGTATTTGTAGTAGTCAGGGTCATCCATCATTTCACGGACAGCCTCATACTGGGGTTTTCCCTGACAGAGCATACCAATATAGGTGAGGAGCACGTCTCCATTTTTTATCTGTTTCTGCAGATAATCTTTTGAAATTGGAGCACGGTTGATTTTTTTAACAAAACTGCTTTTTCCAAGTATTTGCCCTACGAATACCAGACCACTGGGAGTAATGAGCCGCTCATCGCTGAATTCAATGTGTATTTTCTTCATTGCACTGCCTCCGCCTATCTTTTGATACTTTCATTATACAGGATAATGCATGATGATACAGTAAAAAAACAAAATTTTGTTTAACCTAGTGGGTGAAATAAAATGTATTGCGAAAATCAGTTTCCAGCAGGTATTATTGCTGAAAAAAAGGGATGTAACACTATGGTAAGTTTCACGGAATAAGGTGGATTTTCATTGACGCATATAACACCTTACAATATAATAAAAGCAAATATATAGCTTATAAAGGAGGTTCCTTAATGTCGAAAAAAATAACCGCAATATTCTTGGCATTGTGCATGGCAATTTCCGTTTTGCCGATGACCATTCAGGCGGCATCAAAGCCCGATATTAAAGTTGGCGACTATGTTAAAATGGGCACGTATAACAATGCCTCAATTCTTTGGCGATGTGTAAGCATTGACGATAACGGACCGCTTATGCTTGCAGACAGAATTATTGACACCCTTGCATATGATGCCAAAACAAATGACAACAGCAGTTCAAAATCGCACAGCAGAAGCTATAAGCGTGATGATTACGGTTCTAACTATTGGAAAGACAGCAATATGCGTTCTTGGTTAAATTCGACCGCAGCTGAAGGCAAAGTCGATTGGCTTTGCGGCAACCCTCCGAAAGACGGATATGTAAGCGGTGTGGGAGCGTACAACGAAAAAGCGGGTTTTCTCAACGCTTTTTCAAAATCTGAAATTGCGGCAATGAAAACCGTTACCCAGCGTTCTCTCGTTTCTCATCCCGAATACAACAAGGGCATAGTTGATGGAGACGCAAATTCGGATTTGTTATACTACACCGATATTTCGGAAGCGGTGGCAAACTACGACAGTTCATATTTTGAAACTACAACCGAAAAGGTTTTTCTTCTTGATGTAAAGCAGGCTAATGCCGTGTGGAAAAATCTCAAAGGTTATTATGTTGCGTATAATAATGACGGTATGGCTTGGCCTTATTGGCTTCGCACTCCTGTTACCGATTGCAATCACGATATGCGTTATATCAGTTCATCGGGTCAGGTCGGTCGTTATGCTCCGTGGTATTCCGATTTGGGCGTAAGACCTGCATTTTATCTCGATTCCGAATATTTTGTTACAACTTCCGGCAGCGGCTCACAAAGCAGTCCTTATATCGGCTCTGCTCCAAACAAACAAGAGGATGATTATACAATTTCGGAACCTGCCGAGGACGCAAATCCCGATTGGAATGTCAGCACCGAGCAAAGCATTCAGCTCACCCTCGGCCCGTGGTATTCAAATGACGGAAAATATTCTAATCCTACCATCCCTGTTTATACCATCCAAAAAACACGCAGCGACACGGAAAATATGGTTGTTGTCGTTTGCGGCGAGGGATACACAAAAAGTCAGCAGGGCAAATTCATCAATGATGTCAAACGACTTTGGCAGGACGCTATGAAATATGAACCGTATCGCAGTTATGCCGACAGATTCAATGTTTACGCTCTTTGCACAGCTTCCGAATCGACTTTTGACAATGGTGGAAGCACATTCTTTGATGTTATAATCGACAAATATAATTCGCCTGTTATTTCTAATAATCTCCACGGAAGTCAGTGGAAAAATCATATTTTTGAGAGATGTATCGGTCCTGAATTTATCGAGAAAATTCACGATGCTCATATCAAAAAAAAGTGTGATCCAAACACAATTCCGTCCGGTTCGGAATATGAGCCTTATTATTATGTTCACGATTATATTGCCCAGTTCGCTATGGTTGTAAATACAACAAATGATTTCGGCGGTGCTTATAATAACCGTGAATACGGTTTCCATTATTTCATTTCGCCATCAGACAGCTATCGTGCGTCAAAAACTTTTGCACACGAGTTTGGACACGGTTTGCTCGGTCTCGGTGATGAATACAGTAACGGATATTTGCTTGACGATAAGGAACTTAAATCACTCAATCTTTCCTCGGTTGAAGACCCGGAAAAGATAAAATGGCGACAGCTTTTAGGTTTTAGAAACACATATACCTGCCGCAATGCTTACGGCTCAAAAATGCTTGTTTCAAGTTATGAGTGCATAATGAGAGACACAAACTATCAATTCTGTGAGGTTTGCCGTTTGCAGGGCTTCAAGCGAATGTCTCAGCTTGTTAAGGATGTAGACCTTTATGTTGCAACTCCCGAGGTTAAGGAATATACGGGTGCTTATTCAAAGCCGTCTGATTTTACCGACCTTGAAACAAGTTCATATTATAATTACACATATAATCGCAATGACCGACTTTTGAGCGGCAACAGCAAAAGCAGATTTAATACTAATATGAACGGTAAAAAAATCGAGCTTAGAACTGTTATTCAAAACATTTCAGATAAAAATGCACGACAATTAAAATTCAAAATGTGGATTAAGCACTCCGACGGAAGCGTTGCGACCGATTCATCGGGGAATCCGCTTCAAACAGTACAAACCTTTGACATTCCTGTTTGGAATGATAAGGCAAATTTCTGGCCGCTCGGTGCTTTGGATCACATCAAAAGCGACTTTAATTCAGGCTTAAAGAGTTGCTCGCTTATTTATCAAATTCCGTCTGATGCACAGCTTAAGAGCGGCGATACCGTGGCATTTCAGGTGCTCGATGAAAACGGAAATGTGCTTGCTGACGACAATACGGAAACACAGCGCTACACAACCGTTTCAATTCAGTATAAATTTGAGGACGGCTCTGAAATTCCAAACACTGCCGGCGGAACATTTACCGTGCCATACGGCACAAAGCTTGATTTAACACCGGCAAAAACACTTTATGATTATGAATTTATAAAGGTTGACGGCTTGAACAAGCCTATTGTTTCGGACGGAACGGTTGTTACATATTATTACAAAAATAAAAACGAAGAACACACTCACACTTGGTCTGCTTGGAAATACAATAATGATGCTGTTTACAACTCATCAAGTGATTATAAAGACGGCACGCAGACTCGTACTTGCTCCGCTTGTGGTGAAAGTGAAACAAAAGAGGCACCCAATACGGCTCTTCTTCGTCGCAGAGGTAATGCATTGTCGCTTGAAAGCAGTATCACCCTTGCAACTTACATTACCAAAGATGTAGTCGATTATTATGACGAAGTGTATGCCGAGTTTACTCGAAACGGTAAAACCGAAAGAGTGTATCCGTCGGGTAAAACATTAACTTCAAATTCAATCGTTTATTGCATATTTGATTATACGGGTATTTCACCGCAGGCTTTAGGTGATGATGTAAGTATTACATTCTATGGTGTCAAAGACGGTGTAACATATAACGGTAATGCTTATAAATACAGTGCAACCGACTATATTAAGTCAACGCTGAATAAGCCGACATCTTCTGCAAAGCTTAAAACTTTACTGGTGGATTTGGTATATTACGGCGAGGCTTGTCAGGTATATCAAAACTATAAAATCGATAATTTACTTACCGATATACTTACCGATGAGCAAAAAGCACTTCGCAGCACGGCTGATTTGAATTTAACGAATATCAAGAATGCAAGCTACGAAACCTGCGAAAACAGGCTTGTAAAGTTTGGTACGGCATTAAGGCTGAATAATTCGGTTGAAATTGCAATACCGCTGAATATGACCAATGTTACTCTTGATGACCTTTCATTCAAAGTAAAAATAGGTTCAAGAACATTGACATATACCTATGCCGAAAATCCGGATAATTTTGAAAAAGGCAAAGACGGTTATTGGTATTTCTATTTTGACGGTGTTTATGCAAATCAAATGAGTGATGAAGTATTTATCACTGCATACAAAGGCGATGAGCAAGTCAGCTATACACTTAAGTACAGTGTGGAATCCTATGCCGCAACTGTTACTGATGCAAAGTTAAAAGCAGTTACAGACGCAATGATGCGTTACGGCAATTCCGCAAAAGCCTATGCAGGCAAATAATCGGCATATCCATTTATGTGATAGATATGAAATAATTAAGGAGGTATTAAGATGAAGGAAAAGTATATCAAACCTGATTCAGACATTCAAAAGTTTGCTGCCGTTGATGTAATTACGACATCCGGTGGCGGCGATGAACCGATTGTCACTCCACCTGATTGGAACGACTAAAGAGTAAAGGAGTCAAGATTTTATGTCTTGACTCCTTTTGACTGCTTAGCAATTGATGAACCCCCCCGGTTCTACCGGTGGAATCTTTTCTGAAGAGATAAAAACAAACGACAGATGATTTCTCATCTGCCGTTTCAATGTTATCGGGATTCTTTTTTATCCTTGCTTTCTGCTTTTTTCTTTGGCCTTTTGCGGATTTTCTTTGCATACAACAGCGATTTGCATCTGGTGGTTTTTAACGCTTAAAACCTTTATCACAAGCCCTGCAGCAACACAATGCTTTTCAGCGTTGAATCAAAATCGAACAAGGAGAAATCAAATGGACGAACAAGAAAAAGAAATTGAAGAAATACTCAGAACATTTGACAAAGCACCTTCGCCTTCGTCAGAGAATAGTGTTCAAAATCAAGCACAGCAAAACAATAAGCAGCCTCGGCAAATTTCCCAAAAACCAACTGACACCGAACGGACTGCCCGCACATCAAATCAAACAGAATACAAAAGACAAGCTCAGTCAAGCAAAATGGATATTTGGTTTGAAAACAAATAGGAGTGTAATTAAAGGAGAGGCTTATTATGTTTAAGTTAGGTATTTATTTGCCGCCATATATGACACTTTGTTTGTGAAATTAAATGAAGAGCTTTTATATTCTTCGTCACCAAACGGTGCACTACCCTACTGTAAAAGATAATGTGGATTTAGAACTTCTTTCGACACCTCAGTGTAAGGTTCGCAATTCCTCATACGAATTTGCCGTGCTGAGCAAAAATAAAATCCTGAAAGATTTTTGAGAGACGCAAAGTCTGAAAAATGGCTTAAATAGGCAGTTTTGAAAAAAGATTGCGAGCCTCTGACTCCGTCATTTAAGGTTCGAATCGTTATTACGAGCAAAGCGAGTAACAAGGTTCTGAACGCTTGCGTTCAGGTTCTTATACCTCTGCCACAAAAAAAGAGCTGAAAATTCAGCTCTTTTTTTATTTATTTATTTTCCCCTATTTTTGCTTGTGTTTATGATATTGATATTTTTAGAATTTTGTGATATATTGAATATGTTAATTATCAAAAAATCAGCGAACATACTTTTTTGATAATTACTCCGACAACCGTAGATAGTAATAGTTGCATTGAATGGTGTTTATTATTTATTGTTCGTATTAATTACCCCAAAGGACTTAAAAAAGCTCCTCGGTGAGCGGTTATTCTAATGCATTATTATGTTGTGTGTTTTCACTTCGTTCTACGGAGAAAGGAGCAGACTATGGCAAATAAGAAAAAAGGTGTATCATCGAAAACGCATACACAAAAGCAGTTGGATGATTATGCTAACCAACACAATCCAAACAACAAAGCCTACAAAGCAAATCAGGCAAATATAGCAAAGTCTAAAAAGCACAACAAAGACTATATTGACAATGTCGCTGATTTAGAATGGTTTTGTTATGGTTGGTGTGATGATTAATTCATAGTCTTACACTAAAAAGAATATCAATTCTTTTGGCACCGTGATTTTTCACGGTGCCTTTCTTATTTTCTGCCTTTTATATTGTTTATCCATCAAAAAGCCAAAGCGATCTGTAATAATCAGATCGCTTTTTACTTGCAATTCATATTAGGTCAAGTTAATATAATTTTAGTAGTTTTCATTTGCATTACTTCAAATTTCATATAACTATTTTGTAATGAATTGCGTTTGTAATGTAAACACATACCCATACTAAAAAATTGCAGTATACATATAAAAAATTTTGCAACTTTTTTTAGTCAATATGTGTTTCATTTATAGGAGGTGATGAATTATATGTCCATAATTGAATTCGACAATCAGCGTTTTGATGATTTATATCAAAAGTATGCCGGTATCGTTTTTAGAACAGCATACAATTTTCTTTTGAATAAAGATGATACTGAGGATATTGTTCAGGAGGTATTTATTAAATATTTTATTTCTAATAAAGCATTCAACGATGACGATCATGAAAAAGCTTGGATTCTTACAGTAACAGCAAATTTGAGTAAAAATGTTCTTCGTTCAAAATCGCGTCAAAATTTAGAATTAGATGATACAATTAAAATTGTGGATAATAAGTTTGAGAAAGCAACAACGAATCATTTAGATTTAGAAGAAGCTATGATAAGATTAACCGCAAATCAAAGACTTGTAATTTATCTGTTTTATTATGAACAAATTCCAATAAAAAATATAGCAAAAATCATGAAAAGCAATGAGAATACCGTAAAGTCTCATTTGTTACGAGCGAAAAGCAAAATGAAAACCTATCTTGAAAAGGAGTAGTATATTATGAATTATACCGAATATAATAATCAATTAAAATTACCGGATGATTTGTATAAAAAAACATTAGCGGGTGTTAAATCAGAAATTTCAAAACATAATCAAATTCAAAGAAAAAAGAAAGTTGCTTCTTTATCATTTGCTGCTTGTTTTATGATACTTGTAACCTCAATATCAACAGTTAAATATTTAAACAATAATTCTTCTGATGCTTTTGAAGCTACACAGAATTCATCAACAAATAATAAGGGCTTTTCTACTGATAATCGGACGATAAAAATTAAAATTGAAGACACTAAATATCCGCAAAAAATTATTATTGATAATAAGATTTATTCGCAGTATTATTTTGGAGATGCGAAAGCGGATAAGAATAATACGATTGAATTAAAGCAATCAGAAATAGGCGATTTAGTATGTACGCTTGATTATTTTAATCTTACGAATGACTTGTCAAATTATGTACCAATGACTGTTGAAGAAGCTAAAAACAATAAATTTTATAAAGCGTTGGTTTATAAATATGCCAAAAGTGATCATTTAATTATAGTTCAGACCAATAATGAATATTATATATTCTACTTGAATGGTTTAACTACCGACTATACCATCGAAGATTTATTAAATTTATACACAGCAAAAGGCGATAATGAAATTATCGGTATTGAGATTTGGCAAGATGAATTCTATGATTATACGATTGAATTGCCGGAAGGAGAAAATATTACGGATCGGGACATTCGCCCTTTATTGAAAGGCACTATAACAGACAAGGAAGTAATGACTTCCATAGTAAACACCATTAAAGAATGTAATGAAAATAAAATTGATGATATTAACAGTTATTTAAGTGATTATGATAAGGGATTAGAAAGTGAAAAATCACTTATGTCTGATGATGGAGAATATAAATTGAGACTCATTTTTGCAGATGGTCAGGCATTAAATCTCGATAAAAATTCTTTGGATATTACACTAACAAAAAATTATTTTTATTTTGATATCTGTCATAAAGGAAATCCTGTTTATTATAAAATAGAAAATTCTAAATATAATAGAATCGTTGCATTCATTGAGTCAGCATTGTCTTAAGAAATAAAACACTGATTGCGAAATAAAAAAAGGAAAGCAGGCGGTAACAACCGCCTGCTTGTTTCATTATTTCTTAGTGGTCACGCTCTTGGCCTTGCTCCAACCGGAATACAGTTTCACACTCTTGCCGCCGAATTTGACGGTTTTGTAAGTGCGTACACGAACATAATACTTTTTCTTTGCCTTCAGCTTGCCCACGCTCTTAGAGGTGGTGCTGTTCTTGCTGATGGTAACGGTCTTGTTGTTTTTCTTAAAGTTCTTGTCTGTGCTGTACTGCACTTGATAACCTGTGGTCTGGGTTTTCTGCTTTTTCCAAGTGACCTTAAAGCCTTTCTTAGCGGCAGTAACCTTAGATACGCCGGTACCCTTGGGGTTAATGCTATAAGTCAGGGACTTGCTGCCGCTGTAATTCTCCTTAAAGGTAACCTTAACCGTGTATTTGCCCACATTTTTCATGTCCTTGGGATAAGACACATTGTAGTCCACACCGCCCTTTAAGGCTTGCCTGTGCGATCCTTCACCTGCCAAATCGGAGACGATCCTAGCGCCAAACGCCGGCGCACCCTCCATAATGAACCGCTTCTCCCGGGCGTTTATATTTACATATTTCCGCATAAATGGCAAATAAATTTAGCTTACCTATCTAAATACTTGGCGATAAAATCCTCGACTGTGCGCCAATACAGCGTGGGCGCAACAGAAGACGAGAGCGCATGGCCTGCGCCTTCTACGGTAAGCTCCTCTTTTTCGCAGGCTGCAGCCGCATACAATTCGCCCAGCATGCTGTACGGCACAAGCTCATCCGACGAGCCGTGAATAAACAGCGTTGGTATGCGGCTCTTTTTCACCTGCGCAAGGGCGCTGGCCTGCTTAAAATCATACCCGTCACGCACCTTGGACAACACCGATGTGGCGTTGAGCACGGGGAACCACGGAATGTGCAGGGTATCCGCCTCCCGTTGGAACTCATCCCATTCCGACGTGTAGCCGCAATCTGCAATAACAGCCTTCACATTTCCGGGTAAATCTTCACCTGACGCCATCAAAACCGTTGCCGCCCCCATGGATACACCGTGCAGAACGATCCGGGCGTTCGGCTCCCATGAAAGGATCCGGTTTATCCACTTTATAATATCCATACGCTCCGGCCAGCCCATACCGATTTTTGTTCCCTCGCTGTCGCCGTGGGCTCTTGCATCTACGGCCAAAACATTATAACCAAGCGTATAAAATTTATGAACAAATCCGGCCATATGCTTGGCCTTGCTTGTGTAGCCGTGGCATACGAGAACATATTTTGTGCCGGTATTTTTGAACCGTTTTCCGTGCAGGCGCAGCGAATCAGACAGAATATACACATCCTCGCCGTGTGTCGCATACCATTCTTTGATTTCCGGCGTGCCTGTCATACCGCTGTATTTTGCACTTGCTTCCTCTTCATTGCCGTCAGTATTCGTGGCTTTTTGAACCAAGTTGTTGAGTTTGCTCATATGGATAGGTGATTTCGTGTTGATTGAGATATCATAGAATATTTCCGCTGCCGTTGCAGTTAAAGCTGCCAGCCCACAAAGCGCGCCGAAAGCTATGCCTACATTCTTTCTATTCATAAAAATCTCCTCCTGCCGTCAAAAGCATAACATGGTCGCAAAATGTCATTTTGCAATCTGAAGCTGTTTTATGCGCGCCCCGGCTGTCTTTACAGTACAAAAGCGCTCTGTGTATATCAAATCACATTTTTGAACGGATGTCAACAAATCCTCTGCAGAAGAAAGCCTTTTTATAAGCATATTTTGAATATTACTTGCGTAGCGATCTTGTTTTCCTTTTGCAATTCTGCTATACTGAATTTAAGATAGATATACGCAATTGCAAAGCGAAAGGAGGAACGGATATGAAGGAAAAATATCTCAAGCCGCAAACAGAATTGAATGTTTTTCACCTTGAAGATGTCATCACAACATCCGGTGGCACCGGCGGGGATGACGGCAAAAGAGACCCGATCGAATTGCCGGATCTTTAAAGACAAAACCGCTGCCGCATTTTGCAAGAAAAAAACAGACATCCACACGGATGTCTGTTTTTTTGCTTTTTCCTTCATTTTTTCGTTTTCGCCGGGAGCGGCATTGTTGTGCTGCTGCAGGCTACACATAATACTTTGCCTGCGCGTTCCAAAGCGCTGCATATTGGCCGTCGGCAGCCAAAAGCGCTGTGTGCGTGCCACTTTCCACCAGCCTTGCGTGATCAAACACGGCGATGGTATCGCAAAAGACGCAGCTGGACAGCCGATGCGAAATGTAAATGGCCGTTTTGCTTTGCACAAAGGAATTGAAGCGGCTGTAAATCTCGTTCTCCGCAATCGGATCCAGCGCCGCCGTCGGTTCGTCCAGCACCACCACCGGCGCGTCCTTATAGAGCGCTCTGGCAAGGGCCAGCTTTTGCGCCTCGCCGCCGGAGATCTCTACGCCGCCCTTGTTCAAATCCTTATAAAGATAAGTGTTTTCCTGATGGGGCAGGCATTCCACTCTCTCCTTAATATTGGCATTTTCCAGGCAGGTATACAGCTTGTCCCGGTCAAAAGCGGAACCGGCACAAACCGTATCTCTCAGGGGCACAGAGAAGATTTTGAAATCCTGGAACACTACGGAATACAGTGCGGTAATACTCTCCTTGGTGTATGCCTGAATGTTCTCGCCGTTGATGAGAATTTCGCCGTCGGTCACATCATACAGGCGGCACATCAGCTTGATAAAGGTGGTTTTGCCGCTGCCGTTCCTGCCCACCACGGCCAGATGGCTGCCGTTCTCAATTTTAATGCTCACATTCTCCAGGGCATATTGATTTGCGCCCGGATATTTGAACGACACATTTTTGAACTCGATCTCAAATCGGTCACCGTCCAGGGTCCGGGTACCGTATTGCTTGCTGTCTGTGCATTCCATAATCTCAAAATAAATCCGAGCCAGCGGCAAGATCTCCGCCAGCTTGCCCAGCGTGTTAGCGATGAGCATAACACCGTTTACGATCTGCATAAAAGCACCGCAGTACATCACCAGCGCACCAATGTCAAACAGCCCCAAATTGCCCTTGACCCCGATAAAAACATACACGCCAAACGCAACAAAGGCACCCATCACCGCAACGATGGAGCTGGTTTTTGCGGTGCGCATGGAAATTTGCTTCAGCGTTTTTTCACCGTCAGTAAGGATCTTTTCCGTTGCGATCTTGCCGATCAAGTGCTGCTCTTTGTATAGGCGTATCTCCTTACCGGTTTTATAATCGGCAAACAGGTCAATGAGCGAATAGAACAGACGATCCAGCGTGGCATACGCCTCGTTTGCAGCCAGGTACGACTTGTTCATCCGCACGGCAATCAACGCCATAACCGCCGCCATAACAATCAGAGTGACAATCAGCAGGATCAGAAAGACAGGTCTTTCAAAAAATGAATTGCCGGTTTTGGTAAAACCGATTTTCAAAAGCGGCAGGATCATCACCACAGACACCGCCACCGTAAACACGCCCTTAACAAACACCTGGCTGGTCCACATAAAATACGAAAACCGCGCCCACCGGCTGGCGCCCGCCTCCTCGTGCTTATGGATCGTCTTTCTGAATGTGTTGTCCTCCAGCTTTTCATAATCCATATGAAACAGCTTTTCCGCCATTTTGAAATTTTCTCTGCTAAACAGCAGGTCGGATTTAACATCGTATAGGTCAGATAAAAACCCGCCTGTGTAATCCAGCACAAAATTAAGCGCCACAGCCGCAAGAATATAGGCCAAAAGCCCCTTAAAGTCCGCACCGGCGGTCATCATACCGATGATCTTGGCAGTGAACCAAATGTTCACAAAGGGCTTGGCGCCGGTCAAAATCGCACAGAAGAAATCCACAGGCAGAATACCTTTGTCCAGGCCGGCAATCTCCCGATACATCTTACCTATCATCTTAAAGTTACGCATGCACAGCCACCCCCTGTTCTCTGTAATAGTAGCTTTGCACCTGAAACATTTTGTAATATGCGCCCTTTTTGGCCATTAGCTCCTCGTGGGTACCCATCTCGGTGATTTGGCCGCCGGACATAAACAAAATCCGGTCGCAAAAACGGGTGGAAGACAGCCGGTGAGAAATAAAGAAAGAGAGTTTGCCATCGGTCAGCTCACTGTATTTTAAGTACAGCTGATTTTCGGCAATCGGATCCAGCGCCGCCGTGGGCTCGTCCAAAATCAAAATCGGCGCGTCCTTGTACATAGCCTTGGCAAGCAGCAACTTTTGCTTTTCACCGCCGGAAAAATCCACCGCATCCTTATACACATTCCTGTCCATTAGCGTATCTGCGCCCTTTGGCAAGGCATACACCTTGTCATACATTCCCGCTTTCTGCAACGCCAGGTCAAATTTTTCCCGATCATAGTCAAGGCTTGCCGTTATGTTTTGCTGAATGGTCATGGGCAAGAAATAATAGTCCTGAAAAATGGCCGAAAACAAATCGAAATAGCTGTTCTTTGCAATGGTGGCAGTATCTTTGCCGTTTAACAGAATGCGACCGCCGGTGGGCGCATACAGGCCGCACAGCAGCTTGATAAAGGTGGTTTTGCCTGCGCCGTTCTCCCCGACAATGGCAATCTTTTCGCCATTTTTGAATGTAAGGTCAATATGCTTCAGCGTAGGTGCGTCGGCAGAGGGGTACTGAAAGGACACATGCTCAAACACCACCCGATCAACGGATTTGGAGGTCAGCCGCTCCCCCTCCTCTGCATGATCCGCAAACGCAATATACTCCCTGTATGCCTGGCACTCCTTGCAGCACATCTCAATCTGATTGACCGCAAAGCCCAAATGGAGCACCCAGTTGGAAAAACCGGTAATGATGCCGAAATAGAAGATAAAATCGGACACACTGAGCGCACCCTTGCCGGTCAAATACGCAAGGTAAATGTAGGCAATGGCCTGGCGCACGGCGCTGAGCAAAGCGGTAATGCCATTAAACGATACGCAGGTGTGGGTGTACCGGGCATAGATTTTTTCAATCCTGCAAAGGGAGGCAGCAAGCGCCCGAATAAAATAATCGCCCATATTGTAAAGCTGAATATCCTTTGCCGCCGTGCCATCCTTGCACAGCTTATAAAAATAATCGAACTTCGCCGCAGGCTCCGTGCGTTGATCCAAGTTTTGCCGCTGTTTCTTCGTCAGCGCTCTTTGCAAACAAAACTGGGCGCCGCAGGTGGCAATAATCAGCAAAATCATCCAAATATTGATCTTGTAGATGAGTACGCCGGACGCAACAACACCCACCACCGCAACGAAAAACAAATTCAGCGTGCTTATAAAGTTTGAACCGCCTGCATATCGTCCGTTATAAAAAACCTCTGCGCGCTTTTGCTTCTCGCGCATTTCCAGATTTTCTATATTGGCATAGTCGGTACTGAGATTTTTTTCAAACGCAGCCACCGCATAGCGCATGCGCACGATCCGGGCACCGCCCAGGATCAGCTCCTTCATAAACGGATCCAGCCAAATGGTAATGGTCAGCAGCAGGCTCAGCAGCGCCACCACCAAAATCAGTTGCCGGGTGGTAACGCCCTTTTCGATACAATCGATCATCGCCTTGGGTATATAGGCGGTAACAATGGGCTGGAATACCAGCGCCGGCACCCGGATCAGAAAGTACACCGGGCTTTTCTTATCCCAGGCGATCCAGTTTTTCAGCATATACTTTATGTTCTCTCGCATAACTCCTCCTTGCCTAAAAAGCAAAATCGCCCCTGCATAGACTTATACAAGGGCTGGATGACTGTGTTCGGAATGGGAACAGATTTCTCTTTTTGATCGGCAACAACCGTCTGTGCTTTTATTTTACCCGAACCCACCGAGGATGTCAATGCAGGATCCCCTGTTTTTGTTGACAACCGGGGGCGTGCATTGTATGATAGTAACATAATGAACCGTGTTCATTCATATGGAAAGGGACATATATACGATCCATTCACTTAGCAAACCACACGCTGATTTGCACTTCCTGTTTAAGTACCCTGCCGGCAGGGGAAAACGCACTATATTTTTGTGCGCTGCCCACGGATTTGAAATTGGTTTTCATTCAATATCTTTTCACAAATGAAGGGGGATTTTTATGAGCGAAAAGAGTTTAACACACGGCATAAAGTTTAAGGACAAGATCGGCTACGCCATGGGCGACATGGGCGGCCTTTTGACCTTCTCACTGATCGGTGCATTTCAAAACAAGTTTTACACCGATGTGCTGCACATTCAGCCTGCCAAGATCGTGGTTCTAATTTTGGTGGCACGGCTTTGGGACGCCATCAACGACCCCATTTGGGGCGCGTTCATTGACTCCAGAAAACCCACCAAGCAAGGCAAATTCCGCCCGTATGTATTTTGGTTTTCCATTCCGCTGGCGGTCTCTGCGGTGCTGATGTTTACGGTCATTCCCAATTTGAGTGCGGCCAAATACCTGCTGTTTGCCTACATTACCTACATTCTGTACGGTATGATGTACACCTGCGTCAACATTCCTTACGGCTCGCTGGCCTCCGTGGTCACCGATGACGAGAAAGAACGCTCCTCCCTGTCCATGTGGCGTTCCATCGGCGCCGGCCTCGGCGGCTTGCCGAGCACCATTCTCTTTCCCATGCTGGTATACAACACCACCATCGCCGCCGACGGCACCAAAATTCAAACGCTGGACGGTAACAAACTGACCATCGGCGTTTTGATCCTGGCCATTCTTTCCATTGTGATTTTCTTCGGTCACTACAAGCTGACCAAGGAGAGGATCGCACCGATTCAAAAGAAAAAAGGCGACTACAACGCCTTTAAGGCCATTGGTGACCTGGGAAAGAACAGACCGTTTGTGATGCTTTGCCTGGTGTCCATGCTGCTGATCGCGTTTCAGTTCTATTATCAAGCCACCTATCAGTACCTGTTTGCAGACTACTACCACAGCGCGCAGCTGTACGCACTGGTGACCATCTGCACCTACTTGCCCATGGCCATCTTAATTCCTATTATGAACAAGCTGATCGACAAGTTCGGCAAAAAAGAGCTTTGCGCCTTTGGTATGGGCTTTGCGGCACTGGTCAGCTTTATTCTGTTCTTTATCAAAACCGACAATCCCTATGTATTTTTGGTGTTCACCTTCTTCTCCGGCCTGGGCCAGACCTTCCTGGTACTGGAGGTGTGGGCACTGGTGATGGACGTGATTGACTACCACGAGATTCGTACCCATCGTCGGGAGGAAGGTACCGCCTATGCGGTTGTCTCCTTTGCCAGAAAGCTGGGGCAAACCCTGGCCGGCGTTGGACTCAATGCCCTTTTGGCGGTGATCCACTACGATAGCACCGCTTCTGCCAACAATACGGCGCTGCCGGAGGATGTGCTCAATAAGCTCTATGACATTTCCACCCTTGTACCGGCCATTACGCTGACTCTATTGACGATTTTGCTGGGATTCGGCTACAACCTGTCCAAGAAAAAGCTGGCCGTTTTGCAACCCCAATTGAAAGAAATCCGCGAAAACGAAGAATAACCCACCCAAATAAGCATAAAAGAACAGATACACCGGCGTGTATCTGTTTTTTTATTTGCCTATTTATAAAGTATTGCCGCTCCGGCACACCGGTGCCGACGACCGTGCGAATAAACGCACTGCCGTCGGCTGTATTTTTAATACCCCTCGATCCGGTCGATGAGGAATTGGCGGCCGGACAAAATGAGATGATCGTGGCTACCGCAACGGGGGCAAGCGCGAGCACAGGCCAAATGAGCATACAAGCGGGCACAATGCGCACACATGGCAATAGCCGGCAGGTGTTCCAGCTCCAATCGGGTAGAACGAAGCGGCGTATCTCGCACCACAGCATTCCAGCACTCCCGCAGGTACGGACCCTCCACACCGGACAGCTCCCCGACTTGCAGGCGCACCGCTTCCACCCGGTGCAGCCCGGCCTCTGCGGCCAGCTGAGTCACCGTGCGGTACAGCTCATACACAATACTCAATTCGTGCATTTTCTATCGCGCCTCAATTTCTCGAATACTGCACGCATTGCCTTGCAACAAGTGGGTGTCCCCGCTGCCACAATAGGGGCAGGTGCGCCCCTGGGGCACAGTATCATAGGTCTTGCCGCAGGCGTCGCACAGGGTGACGGCATGCACCGTCTCAATCTGCAACCGGGCACCTCGCAGCATCTCCGATCGATCCGCCGCCCAGCGCCAGCAGTCCATCAAATAGGGGTCCTCAATTCCGGACACCTGACCCACATCCAGCGTAACGCAGCGCACCTGCGTTACCCCGTTCTCGCGCCCCACCTGCTCCACAGTATCAATAATATGGAATACGATGCCCAACTCGTGCATACTTACTCCTTGTTAAAACGAATTTTGATTTCGCGCTTCAGCATATAAGGCAAAATGCTCTTCATCTTATCCTCCGAGCGCACCATCTTGCTGGCTGCCGGCAGTTCCCGGTGCAGGTGAATGGCGTCAAAGGCGCACTTGGTGGTACACACGCCGCAGCCGATGCACTTATTGGGATCCACCACAGAGGCACCGCAGCCTAAGCAGCGAGCGGTCTCCGCCTTCACCTGGGCCTCTGTATAGGTCAGATGTGCGTCTCTAAAGGAATGCTTTTGATCAATGCTCTTGTCCACGCCGGGCACCTGGCGGTCGCCGGTATCGTACTGGGCCACGGAGATATTCTCCTTATCCAGCGCAATAAAGTCCCGGCGGTTACGGCCGATGGTCAGGCTGGTGTTGGGCTGCACGAATCGGTGAATGGACACGGCGCCCTCCTTGCCCGCTGCAATGGCGTCAATGGCAAACTTGGGGCCGGTGTATACATCGCCGCCCACAAAAATATCTTTCTGTGCCGTCTGATAGGTCAGGCTGTCTGCCACAGCGCCGTTGCCGCGACCCAGCTCCACCTTGGAGCCGTCCAGCAGGTGACCCCATTCAATCGCCTGGCCAATGCTCAGGTACACATGGCTGCACGCCACGGTCTTGGTCTGGTTCTCGTCATAAACCGGGGCAAAGCGGCCGTTCTCGTCCAGCACGGACAGGCACTTCTTAAACACAATACCGGTGACCTTGCCGTTCTCCGTCAAGATCTCCTTGGGACCCCAGCCGCAGTTCACATCTACGCCCTCCACCCGGGCTTCTTCCACCTCTTCAACCGAGGCAGGCATAGCGTCCCGGCTCTCCAGGCAGAACATAGACACGCTGTTTGCACCGCAGCGCACGGAGGAACGGGCCACATCAATCGCCACATTGCCGCCGCCAACTACAACCACTTCACCCTCTATCGGGTAATCCGGGTTGCCGCCAACAGTGCGCAGAAAGTCCACAGCGGTCATGACGCCCTGGGCGTCCTCACCGGGAATACCCGCCTTGCGGCCGCCCTGGCAACCAATAGCAACATAAAAGGCCTTGTAGCCCTGGGCGCGCAATTCGTCCAAGGTAATATCCTTGCCCACTTCAACGCCGCAGCGAATGTCTACACCCATTTCACGAATCACATCAATCTCCGCAGCCACTACATCTTTTTCTAACTTATAAGACGGAATACCGTACACCAACATACCGCCGGGCTTCTCGTTCTTCTCAAACACAGTGGGGGTATAGCCCTTCTCTGCCAAATAATAGGCGCAGGACAAGCCGGCCGGGCCGCCGCCGATAATGGCGATCTTCTCATCAAAGCCGCCCTTGTTAGAGGGGATCACCTTGGGCGCCACATAGCGGTGCTCGGCAATCAGATCCTGATGGGCGATAAACTTCTTCACTTCATCAATCGCCACCGCACGGTCAATGGTGCCGCGGGTGCAGGCGTCCTCACACCGGCGGTTGCACACATGGCCGCAAACGGCAGGAAACGGATTTTCTTTTTTGATCAGCGCCAGAGCGTCCTTGTAGCGCCCCTGGGCTGCCAGCTTTAAGTACCCCTGCACGGCAATATGGGCCGGGCAAGCGGTCTTACAGGGCGCCGTGCCGGCGTCGTAGCAGTTGATCCGGTTCTTGTCCCGGTAATCCGGGCTCCACTTTTCCGGGCCCCACTTGATTTTATCCGGCAACGCCTGTCGGGGATAGGTCACCGTGCCGCCGTCCTTGGTGCACAGCTTTTGACCCAGCTTCACCGCACCGGCGGGGCAATACTCCACACAACGACCGCAGGCCACACACTGCGCCTTGTCCACCTTGGCAATGTACGCGGAGCGGGACATATTGGGCGTATTAAACAACTGAGAAGTCCGCAAGGCATTGCAAATATTCACATTGCAGTTGCAGATGGCAAAGATCTTGTTCTCACCGTCAATGTTGGTGATCTGGTGCACAAAGCCGTTGTCCTCGGCACGCTGCAAGATCTCCAGCACCTGATCGTAGGTCACATAATGGCCTTTGTTGGTCTCTACCAAATAGTCCGCCATATCGCCTACGCCGATGCACCAGTCCTCGGCATCATCGCCGCAGCCCTCGCCCAGCTTGGCGCGGCTCATACGGCAAGAGCAGGGACCGGCGGCATACTTGCCCTCATATTTCTTCAACCAGTGGGAAATATGCTCCACATCGACAGATTGATTTTCCGTCTCAATGGCCTTTTCCACCGGGATCACATGCATACCGATACCGGCACCGCCGGGAGGCACCATGGCGGTGATCTTCTCCAGCGGTAAGAAGGTCATACGCTCAAAGAACTTGGCCAACTCCGGGTGGACGTCAATCTGATCCTTTTTCATATTAAAGAACTCGGCGCTGCCGGGTACGAACATGGGCAGCACATACTGCTTGGTGCGGCTGGGGTTCTCCCAGTTATACTCCAACAAGCCAATGCTGCTCATCTCTTGCAGCAGCGGCTCCAGATATTTCTTACTCTTGCCGGTGGCTTTTGCCACCTGGTCCAGGGTCATGGGCTTGCGTACCTTCATCTTCAGTGCGATCTCTGCCATCTCGTCCGTGACCACGCAGGCCAAGCCGTAATACTCCGGATCCTCTACCGTCACCTTGTGACCGATCCGGTCCGTGATTTTTTGACCTAGTTTGAGGATCAATTCTCTCTCTTCAGCCATCGTCTTCTCCCTCCGTACTTATGCGTTCCAGTCCCGGACTTGCTGCCGCAGCCAATCGCACACTGCGTCCATACCCTCGCCGGTCTTGGCAGAGATAAAAAAGATCTTGGCCTGCGGGTTCAACTTTAAGATCCGCTCCTGTACCGCCTGATCGTCAAAGTCAAACACGCTCTTTGTATCAATTTTGTTGATGAGCACCACATCGGACACGGTAAACATCAGCGGGTACTTTAGAGGCTTGTCGTCCCCCTCCGGCACAGACAGGATCATCATATTTTTGGCAGCGCCGGTGTCAAACTCGGCAGGGCACACCAAATTGCCCACATTCTCCAAGAACACCAGATCCAGATCCGCCGTACCCAGGTTCTCCACCCCCTGGCGGGTCATGCCCGCGTCCAGATGGCACATACCGCCGGTATGCAGCTGAATGGCACGCACCCCGGTCTCTGCAATGGTTTTGGCGTCCACATCCGAGTCAATGTCCGCCTCCATGACACCGATGCGCATCTCCTGCTGCAAGCGGCCGATAATGCCCCGCAGGGTGGTGGTCTTGCCGCTGCCCGGGGAGGACATCAGATTCACCAAAAAGGTCTTTTCTGCTTTCAGCTCGGCCCGAAGTTTCTCCGCCTCCCGGTCGTTACTCTCAAACACGCTTTTTTTGATCTCAATGACTTTATACGCTTCCATAAACACCTCTCCGTATTTCGCATATATTATGTATAATATAATATGAACGCCGAAGATTGTCAATCCATTCACAATGCCCCGGTGTTTTTTTGCCGTTTTGCCCACATTGGGCGGTTATTTTTTAGATAAAATGTTTTTGTTTTTGGATAGTTGGTTCGTGGTATGACCAGTTGCCAAAATAAAAAATACGACAGACAACAAAAAGTGTCTGCCGTCATGTTTTCTATTTGCTCCCCGCCTTTTGCTGGCGGCGCCGCAGCAGCCGTTGCAGCCGCGGCCGGTTGTAACGCTGGAGGATGACTGGTATCAAATCCGCCACAGCCGCCAATACAGAGGTGATGAGAAACACCGGCAGATTTGCCACCGGATCGTCGCAAAACAGACAAAACAACAGGGGCACAAAGCTCAGTGTCGCCATCACTTCGTGTGCCAGCTCGTTGCGGCACATCTGTATTACCACCGCTTGCAGATCGCCGTGCATATCGTAGGGCTTATAGGAGGGCACCCGGTGCTTCCACCGCTTGACCCCCAGGTGGGCATACAGCCCCGGCTCCCAGGGATGTGGGCGAAACCAGCGCCCTTGCGGGTTCACCGGCACCCGGTGGCGGCCGACGACCCAGCCCATGGCAAAGCGCATGGCCATGTGATAAGTAAAGGTGCCGCATGTAATCGCTAGCGAAAAACAGACCGCATGATGGCTTTTTACATAAATCAGAGAAAAGCAAGCGGTGCATACTGCAAGCAAAGCTACGCACACACCGCCCCAAAAATCTACTTTTCTATTCATATCCACACCCCCTCTATCGCCATTGTACCAAAGGCGGGCAAAAAGTGCAAGAGCGGTCCTGCCGCAGCAGAACCGCTCTTTATGCTTTCAGCGCACTTAGGCCACGCCCTCGCCCTCGGTAGCAATAACGGCCTTTACGCGCTCCTGGCCTTTCCACGCCTGGATCACCTGGGGGTGTGCAAAGATGCTGTCCATCTTCTTCAGGAAGGGGATCACATCGCCGAAGTCCAGCGCACGGTGGTCAAATACCACGGTGATGGGCAAGATCTGGCGAGCCTCAATGGTCTTGTTGCCGAACTTATCGGTGACCACCACCGGCTTATCCTGCACAGCGCCCAAGGCGAATGCGCACACCTGGGGCGGCACAATCTCGATCAAGGTGCCGTAGCCGCTCTGTCCTCTGTACAAAGAGCCCAGGTTAGAAATGGTCACGGTGCCCTGCTCAATATCTTTCTTAGTCAGGCGGTCTTTCTCCGGAATGCTGTAATAAGCTTTCTTGGCAGCGCCGTGGAGCGTGTGCACCTTGTGCTTGCCGGTCTTAGAACCGATCAGCCGACTAACGGTCTGTTTTACTTTTCCCTGTTTCAGTCCGGTAATGGTGTTGTCCAAGGACACATCAAACATCACTTCGTTCAGGTTGGTGTTCTCTGCTCTGCGGGTCACATCGGCAATGTAATCGGTCATAGCCAGCAGGGATTTGTTTTGGAAGTCCCGCAGGTTGACGGTCATCATTCTGCCGTCCGGCAGCAGCATGGGCATAGAAATATTAATATCCTCAAAGGTCTTCAGTTCGCCGCGCACCAGCTTGCGGTTGTAGCGCAGGTGGCTGTTCATCACCGGTGCCGCTTTCAGCCCCTCAATGATGGCTTTCATCAAAACCGTATTCAAGGTGATCTTGGTTTTGCTGGTAGAGCGCAGTTTCTTAAACTCGGTCATCAGGTCGGTTACATCCGCCTCATATACATAAGCCACATGGGGAATCTGCTCCCAGCTCTCAGTGGTCATATTGGCAACAATCTTTCTTTGAATGTCGAAGTGTTCGGTTCTTGTGATTTTCATACTTGTGCATCTCCTTTAGTCACGGTGTTTTCAAATTGTATTGCGGAGATCCGCTGCGGGATCTTGCTGACTGTGTTGGTGTCCCGGGCTTTCCCCTGAGGACACTCTCATCATACCCATTTTGGTCGGTTGCGGCAACATACTCTGCTTTACATTTGAAAAAATCTTCGCAACTGGCGGTTGCATTTCCCTTGGTTGCGCCATATTTTCGCCTTTTTGCCAATATCTATTGACCGGAGCGGGCATTTTTGCGATAATACCCATAGAGGGGGCTTCGTATGATCGACACCATGGACAAACACAGCTGTGAGCTGTTCTTAGAGGATGCACTGGAGATTGGGCGCCGCCTGGTAGAAACCGGTGCCGAGGTCAAGCGGGTGGAGGACACCGTGCGGCGCATTTGCATTGCCTACGGCTTTACCGACTGCGAGATCTACGCCGTCACCAGCCTGATCGTGGCCACCATTCGGGACAAGGACGGCAACCACTACACCCAATCTGTACGGGTGCAAAGTTACGGCACGGACCTGGGTCGGTTAGAGGAGCTTAATGCCTTCTCCCGCCGCATTTGCGCCCAGGTGCCGGATGTAGAGGACCTGACCCGGCAGATCCGCCAGTACAAAAAAGGCAAGCCTAAACCGGTGATCAAGTGCCTGGGCTATATGCTGGCAGCCGGCGGTTTCTCCGTCTTTTACGGCGGTGATCTGAAGGACGGGCTGGCCGCAGCCGCCATTGCCATTGTGATCTACCTGATGGATTATCATTTGAAGCTGCGGCAGATCCACAATGTGATCTACACCTTTGTGGCCGGGTTCGTCTCCGGGCTGCTGGCGCTGGGGCTCACCCGCCTGGGCTTAGGTCACCAGGCAGACAAAATTATGATCGGTGACATTATGTTGCTGATCCCCGGTCTGCTTTTAGTGAACGCCATTAAGGAGATGTTCAACCGGGATATTGTCACCGGGCTGTACAGACTGATTGAGGCGGTGCTGGTGGCACTGGCCATTGCCGGTGGCTACGCTCTGGCGTTCCTGGTGATGGGAGGTGCAACGGTATGAAAGCAGCACTCATTCAAATTCTCATGGGCGCCATCGGCACCCTGGGCTTTTCCATTTACTTCCGGGTCAGCGAACGCAATGTGGCGGCTGCCACCTTTGGCGGCGCCCTGGGCTGGGGTGTGTATCTGCTGTGCTTCCACCTGTGGGGCAATGTGTTTGCCGCCAATGTGGTGGCCACGGCAGTGGTGTACTTCTGGTCCGTAGCCATGGCACGGGTGCTTAAGGCACCGTCCAATACTTACCTGATCCCGGGCATCATTCCCTTGCTGCCCGGCGGCCCGCTGTACTACACCATGGCCGGGCTGGTGGGCGGCGATCGCGCCCTGTTCACCAAGAACGGTACCACCACCATGTTGGTCACATTCGGTATGGTCACCGGCATGGTGGCAGCCGCTGTGGTGTTCTATTATATTCTCAAACTGCAGCAGAAATGCAACCGCAAATCCCCTGCGCCGCCGCAGGATTAAAAACAAACCGCAATATAAAAAATTGCCCCTTACGGCGTTGGCCGTAAGGGGCTTTTGTGTTGCTCGGATCAGTCCGCAGCAGGTGCCGCAGGCTGTTCTTGTTTGTCTTTATCGGCCGGCGAATCAAAGGTAAACGCACCGTCCTTATAGTCCACCGTCACCGTGCCGTGGATCTTATCCTCCAGCAGCAGCTCGGACAGCGGGTCCTCAATTTGGGTCTGAATGGCCCGGCGCAAAGGCCGTGCGCCATATACCTTATCAAAGCCCTTATCTGCCAACGCATCCACTGCTGCGTCCGTAAAGGTGGCTTGCACATCCAGGTCTGCCAGGCGCTTATTCAGAGCCTTCAACATTCGGCGAGCGATCTCCTGAATGTCCTGCTTCTCCAGCTGGTTGAACACCACAATCTCATCCACACGGTTCAGAAACTCCGGCTTAAAGGTCTTTTTCAGTTCCTCCATCACCAGATCCTCAATGGTCTTGGCTGCGTCCTTGTCATCGCCAAAGCCCAAGGCCTGACGACTGTCGGTAATCTTAGACGCACCCACATTGGAGGTCATAATGATCACTGCGTGCTTAAAGCTGACCTTGCGACCCTGGGAGTCGGTAAGCACACCGTCCTCCAGGATTTGCAGCAGCATATTAAACACATCCGGGTGGGCCTTTTCGATCTCATCAAACAGCACCACGCAGTAGGGCTTTCTGCGGACTTTCTCCGTCAGCTGGCCGCCTTCGTCAAAGCCCACATACCCGGGAGGCGCACCGATCAGCTTAGAGACCGTGTGCTTCTCCATATACTCGCTCATATCCAGCTTGATGATGGCATTCTCGTCTCCAAACATCGCCTCGGCCAAAGTCTTACAAAGCTCCGTCTTACCAACGCCGGTGGGGCCAAGGAAGATAAAGGAGCCCATAGGACGCTTGGGGTTTTTCAGCCCCGCACGACCACGACGAATGGCTCGCGCCACCGCCGATACGGCCTTATCCTGACCCACGATCCGCTGGTGCAGGATCTTTTCCAGTTGCAGCAGCCGCTGGGACTCCTCCTTGGTGATCTGCTGTACCGGGATTCCCGTCCAGCCGGACACCACGGCGGCAATATCCGCAGGGGTCACTTCTTTTACATCATGGGAAGAAGTGTTCTTCCACTTCTCCTTTTCCTGATCCAGCAGGTCTTGCAAGCTCTTTTCCTTGTCTCGCAGCTCTGCCGCCTGCTCAAAGTTCTGGCTGCGCACGGCAGCGGTCTTTTCTGCCGCCAGGCGCTTAATCTCCGTTTCCATCTCCTTCAGGTTCGGCGGGGCTGTATAAGCCGCAAGGCGTACTTTAGAGCAGGCCTCGTCAATCAGGTCAATGGCCTTATCCGGCTGGAACCGATCGGCAATGTACCGGCTGCTCATCTTCACCGCGTTTTCAATAGCGGCGTCGGTAATTTTCACTTTATGGTGGGCCTCGTACTTATCCCGCAGACCTTTCAGAATTTCCACGGTCTGCTCCTCGGTAGGTTCGCCCACGGTCACCGGCTGGAACCGGCGCTCCAAAGCAGCGTCCTTTTCAATATTCTTGCGGTACTCGTCAATGGTGGTGGCACCGATCACCTGGATCTCACCACGAGCCAAAGCGGGCTTTAAGATATTGGCAGCGTCCGTTGCGCCCTCGGCAGACCCGGCGCCCATCAAGGTGTGCACCTCGTCGATAAACAAAATAATGTTACCGGCTTGCTTTACCTCGTCCATGGCTTTTTGAATTCGCTCCTCAAAGTCGCCACGGTACTTTGTACCGGCCACCATAGAGGTCAGATCCAGCGCCACGATCTTTTTGCCTTCCAGCAGTTCCGGCACCTCGTGCTTGACGATCTTCAGCGCCAGCCCCTCGGCAATGGCGGTTTTACCAACGCCCGGCTCACCGATGAGGCAGGGATTGTTCTTGCTGCGGCGGGACAAAATTTGAATGACCCGCTCAATTTCCTTTTCACGACCGATCACCGGATCGATCTTGCCGCCCTCGGCCAGTGCGGTCAAGTCACGACCAAACTCGTCCAGCGTAGGCGTCTTGGTCTTGCCCTTCTTACCGTCGGTCTTGCCGTCCGGCTGCGTCTCCTGACCGGAGAACAGCTGCTCCACCAGCACTTCCGGGCGCACGCCCAGTGCCAGCAGGAACTTGTAGCCGTAAGAATCCGTCTCCTTAAGCAGTGCCAGCAACAGGTGCTCTGTGCCTACAAAGGAATGCATCATACCGCGGGCAATCTGAAACGCCAACTCCAGCATACGCTTAAATCGAGGAGTAAAGTCGTCCGGGGTCAACCGGGTAGGCTCCCCTACGCCGATATTCTCCTGGATGAGCTTTTCCACATCTTCGGTCTGCACACCGCTTTCATGCAGCGCCTGGGCACCTAAGCCGGCGTCTTCTTTCAAGATACCCAGCAGCAAGTGCTCGCTGCCGATATAGTTATGGCCCAACTCCTCTGCGGAGGTAATGGCCAGGTTGATCACATGGTTTGCTTTTTCGGTAAAATAGTTAAATCTATACATGGTAAATCCTCCTTATTGCCTTGGTGCAAGAGGAAATTCCGCTCTCCTTTTTACGCCAAAGCCTGCCGCACCAGTCCGGCGCGGATCTTATCCACTGCATCGGCAGTTACTTCTGCCCCGGCAGCGGCTGCAATGGTGGCGTTCTGCACCTTTTGGATCAGTTCGCCTACATCGCTGTATGTTTTGCTGCTCTCGCCCAGAGAAATACCCAGGCGCAGCAGCGACACCAGGTCAAAAAATTCGTCCTGGTTCAAAGTACGAGCCATTTGCAGCGTGCCCATAGCTCGGTAAATACGATCCAAAAAGGCGTCTTGCTGTTGCAGCTGCTGACGCAGGTTGCGCTCCTGGCGCACGATTTGGTCGCAAATGGCATTTACATTATCAATGGCCGCTTTCTCGGTAATGCCCAGTGTTACCTGGTTCGTCAGCCGATAAAAGCTGCCGTGGCCGTCATAAAGAGGTTGCAGCGACAGTCCCAGCTTGCCGATCATTACCGTCAGCTGGTCAATGAGCCCTTGACCTGCCAGTGCCGGCAGGTGCAAATCCAGCATGGCCTGCATACCGGTGCCCAAATTGGTGGGCACAGCTGTTAAAAAGCCCAGCCGCTCATCAAAAGCAATGGGTAACCGCTCCAGCAGGGCGTCGTCCAGCTTATCCGCCTTGGCGTAAGCGCCCTCCAGGTCCTGCCCAACGGCACGCACCTGTAAGCGAATATGGTCCTCCTCGCAAAGCATCACGCTGGCGCTGCCGTCCTTGCTGAGCAAAAAAGCACTTTGCTCTTTTTGCCGGGCAAAGCGACGGCTGATCAGCTGTTGCTCCGCGTAGGCATACGCCTGCGCCGAAGACACGGCGCTCAGATCCACCAGATCGAACTCCCCGGCATAGGGAGAATTCTTCACGGCGGCAAAGATTTTCTTCACCGTGTTTCTGCGGATCTCGTTGTTCATACGAATGGGAAAGGGGGCGTCTGCCAAATTGCGGGCCAGGCGCACGGTAGCACCCACCACTACATCTGAATTTTTGCCCTCGCCGCTGTACCACTTATTCATCTTTATTCCTCCGGCTTTAGCTCTTTGATTTGGTCACGCAGCACCGCTGCATCCTCGTAGCGCTGCTCCTGCACCGCCTTGTCCAGCTCCGCCTGCAAGCGCTCTCGCTCACTTTGGGGTTTCTCTGCTGCCGGTTCTTTCGCCTTGGCGTTGTTCACCGGTTCCTTTTCCTCCGTGTAAGAAATATTCTTGCCAATATGGCGGGTGGCACCGTGGATTTTGCGAATGCTGGGTTCCAGTTTGTCTGCAAACCGGTCGTAGCAGTGGGCGCAACCCACATTGCCGGTGTTGATAATATCGTTAAAGGTGGAGCCGCAGTAGTCGCAGCGATCCACGCCTGTCAAGGCGTTCATGGCTGCCAGCCCGGCCCCCAGGAAGTTGCCGAAGAAACTGCCCTCAAACATAGAGCCAAGGCCCATATTGCTGTGCATGGGCTCCAAGACGCCTAACTTCTCGGCACAATCCCGACACAGGTGCATCTCGGTCACCTTGCCGTTGATATTCTGTTTAATATAAGTGGTTGCCTCGTTTTGATTGCAATGTTCACAACGCATAACAAATAACCTCCTAATTGATGTATGCAAGCAGCATTTGTTTAAATTGACGGGCGCGTATCTGGTCCAGCACCTGCTCGTCCACACCGTGCTGGTTCCACCCGGTGAGCGCCGACTCCATGATCTTGGCGCTGCGGGCGTCCATCAAGCCCTGGTAGTGCAGGTTGTACAGGTGGGCCTTGGCCGTCTTTTCATCTATGGCAGGACCAATGGAATTGATCAGCGCCATCAGCGCCTGGTTCTTGCTGTCGGCACGGGTAATGAGAATGCACCCGCCGCCGCCACGCCTGGACTCAATGCGGTAGCCCTGCTCCGGTGTAAACCGGGAGGTGATCACATAATTGATCTGGCTGGGCACACAGCCCACCCGCGCCGCCAGGTCGTTGCGCTGGATCTGAACGGTGGATTTGTTGTCATCAAACATATCAAGAATCATATCTGCGATCACATCACTGATCTTCATTTTCCAATCACTTCCTATCTAATGAAGGTGGAAAGCCCGGCGAGAGGGATACAGGAGCCGTTGTTGATCTTGCGCTCGTTCGCACTCTGACTTTGACTTTCTTTGACCTTCTGTCATCATAGTAGCACAAAGGTCAGAGAAAGTCAAGAACTTTTTTGACTTTTTTTGACCTTCCCGGAGAGTATACCCGATTTTTGGCTTGGTTATGCGGAATTTTAGCATAAATATTTTTTGACTTTCATTGTCTTTGGCAAAAATGCGTGCAAAAAAGCGCCGATCTTTGACCATCGGCGCTATAGGTACTCCCCTATTTTTTTGATCTTATTATGTACGGCAAGGCATGCCGTGCACACCTTGCGCCGACCGGATAATCAGCAGCCGCAGCCACAGTCATTACCGCAGCCGCAGTTACCGAAACCGCCGCAGAGCAACAGGATGATAATCAAAATCACGATCCAGGAAGATCCGCAGCCGCAACCGTTATTGCAACCACAACCCATAACCGTAGTACCTCCTTTCGCCTTTCTAAACCATACTATGAAAGACGGCAAAAGGTGTGACAGAGGGCGCAGAAAAGCCGCGCACATTCCCTACGCGGCGCCTCTGCGCCCTACGCTCATTTTATTATATTATACAATACCGCCGTTGACCCCCAACACCTGGCCGGTCACATACGGACTCTCTGCCAGGTACAGCACAGCCCCTGCCACCTCCCGGGGTGTGCCCAGTCGACCCATAGGCACCTCTGCCTCCAGCTCTGCTCGGTCAAAGCAGGCATTCATACGAGTGTCAATGATTCCCGGCGCCACACAGTTGACGGCAATGCCCTCCGGCGCCAGCTCCTGGGCCAGCGCCCGGGTGAAGCCGATAACCCCGGCCTTGCTCATGGAATACACCGTTTCACAAGAAGCGCCCACCTGCCCCCACATGGAGGACACATTTACAATGGCGCCGCTGTGGCGGCGCAGCATATCCACCGCTGCCGCCCGGCTACACAGAAACACGCCCTTGCAGTTGACCCCCATTAGGGTGTCATAATCCTCCGGCGTGGTGTCCTGAATTTGGCGGATCAGACTGACCCCGGCGTTATTCACCAGCACATCCACCGTGCCCACCGCGGCAAACAACCGTTCCACGTCCGCCGGGTCCGTAATATCGCAAGGGATCGCCGTCACTCCCGGCAGCTCCGCCGCCGTTTGGTGCACCGTCACAAACACGCGGTAGCCCCGTTCCAAAAACACCTGCGCCGTAGCCGCACCAATGCCGGTAGCGCCGCCGGTTATTAAAACTTGTTTCATACAATCACCGTCCCCAGTTTAGCACAAACGGTTGTATTTTTCAATGCAATCCGATATAATAAGGGGGAGAACCAACGGAAAAGGTGATTTTTGTATATGGAAAAAGCATTTTATACCATCTCCCTTTATGTGGACGAGGACGAGAACCTGATCGGCATTCCCTGCGGTGAGAGCGACAAGTACGGCATAGCGGATATTGATAAGGTGCATCTGCTGAAAGCGCCGTACAGCGAGGAACGGCTGGAGCAGTTTATTGAGGAAGTGATCGACTCCTGCTACTCTAAGAAGCACAATGACCAGAGCGACCTGTCCACCATTGAGAAATATACCAAGAAAAAGGGCTTTGTTAACGCCACAGCGGACTACACCCTGATCTCTATTGTAAAGACCGCAGAGAATTATAGTCTAATGCCCACCTTTAACGACTTTGAGCGGGGGCCGGTGGTGATCGACGACGACGAGCATATTTTGCCCAACCCCTACTCTGCCGGCGAACTGGCCGAAGTGATCAACGGCTATATTCAAGTGTATGTTAAGGCCAACATGTTCTATAAAGAACAGCAGGAACTGGAAAACGAAAAGAAAAATTAAGAATGTCAAGAGCCGCCCCTGTTGCTACCATGCAGCATAGGGGCGGTTTTGTTTTATCCGCCTTTTCATTCCTTATAAAGCGCAATCAAAACAAAAAAGCGGCACCCCGTAAAGAGGTGCCGCAAGGCGTTTAGAAAATTAAGAGGCCAGGTCGCCCACGATCATCATGTAATCGCCGATCATGGCGCCGAACTCCGGCGCACCCTCCATGATGAGCTGCTTATCCTTGGTCATCTGGAGCATATCGCCGGTGCCAAGCAGGATCATCAGCGCGTGCTGGGCGGTGTCGAACTTCATGCAGAAGAACGGCTTGGAGCGCTTATACTCCCCACGGCCGGCACGGGACTTGCCTGCCTTAATGCGCAGGTAAGCGGTGCACTCCGGGTGACCCTCCACAGCCCACTGGTACACGCGGTCCGGGCTCTTGGAAGTCCATTCCCGAATGGCCGGGTGACCCATTTTGTTCAGCTGGCTGATGCCGGAGGACAGCAAATAAAAATACAGCTTAGTCAGCAGCAGACATAGCTGCTCATCTTCCGGCGGTTCTTTAATACCCAGCAGAGAACTCATCTTCAGCAGGACCATCATAAATTTGATAAACTTGCCAAAGCTCTTGATCTTCATCTTGGGCAGGGCGCTCATATTGCCCTTAAAAAACGCATTCATCTTCTCCATAGAAGAGAACTGCAATTCGGCGTCAATCTTCTGCTGCCCCAAGTACTCACCCAGTTTGACCGTCCACTCTCCATCCTCGATGATAAAGTGGATCGCCTCTTTGTCCTGTGCGTTAGCCATAGCAGAAACCTGGTACACGGCGTTGACGCCCTCAAATTTCTTCTTCAGCTCCGGCACATCGTTGGCGATGGTCTTCAGCAGCGGCAAGGCGCCGGTCATAAACACCTTGTTGGTGTAGCGTGTGGTATCACTTGCCATACTGGCACATCCTTTCTTGATTTTGAAGTTTTAACATCTGTGCGCGAATTAGAATTCGTCGTCCCAAGCGTCGTCCGCTTCAAAATCGGCGTGCATCACTTCGGCAATGGTGTCGGCAATGCCGTTGGCGTCGATCTTTGCAAGAGACATCAGGTCCTCGTGCAGACCGATGGTGGAGAATTCATCCTGATGGCCCAGCATCCGCATGACGCAGGCCTTGCCGCTCTTGGCAACCACCTCAGCAACAGCGGTGCCCAAACCGCCCATCACGGTGTGATCCTCTACGGTGATAATCCGGCGAGTGTCCATAATGGCGGACATTACAGCTTCCTCATCCAAAGGCTTAATGGTATGCATATTCAGCACACGCACCTTCAGTCCGGCGTCAGCCGCTGCCATCTGGGCAGCCTGCATGGCCTGATACACGCAGGAACCGCAGGCAATCACGGTAATATCCGTGCCCTCGTTCATTACCTTGGCCTTGCCCACCTCAAAGGTGCACTCCTCCAGCTTGGGATAAACGATCTGGTCAAAGCCGCGGTTGATACGAATATAAACCGGGCCGGGATAGCTGTACGCTGCCTTAACCGCGTGATAAGTCTCTGCGCCGTCGCAGGGGCAGATCACGGTCATGTGGGGCAGAGAGCGCATGCACGCCATATCGATCAAAGCATGGTGGGTAGAGCCCGCCTGACCGAATGAAGTACCCGCATGGGTAGCAATAATCTTAACCGGTACATTCTGATAGCAAATATCCGTATGTACCTGATCCAAGGAGCGGGCAGAAGCAAAAATAGCAAAGGTAGAAGCAAAGGGGATCAGCCCGTTCTGCGCCAGCCCGGCTGCCACACCAAACATATTCTGCTCAGCAATACCCACATTAAAGAAACGATCCGGGAACTTCTCGCCAAACATACCGATCTTGGTGGATTTGCCCAGGTCAGCGGTCAGCGCCACCACTTCCGGGTGCTCCGCACCCAGCTCGCACAGCGCCTTGCCGTAATATTCCGCCGTAGAGAGGGCGGTGGTCTCCGTCATTGTATAAGTCATTCCGCTTGCCATGGCTTAGCCCTCCTTTTCCGCACGCTCGCAGCGTTTCTTGTAATACTTATCCAGGCTCTCGTAGCAAGCCTTCTCTTTTGCCTCATCCAGTGCGCCGTAATGCCAGTGGTAATCATCCTCCATAAAGTCGATACCGGCGCCCTTAAAGGTATCCATCACGATACAATAGGGCTGGTCGCCGCCGTTTTTGTGATTGGCGATGGCGTCCTCAATGGCATCGTTCAGTTCCTTCATATTCTGGCCGTCTACGCGCTTTACCTTAAAACCAAAGGCCTCGAACTTCTTATCCAGCGGCTCCACTTTCATCTCATCGTCCACGCGGCCGTCAATCATGCACTTGTTGTTATCCACAAGCACCACCACATTGGACAGCTTAAACTGGGCAGCGGTCATGGCAGCCTCCCAGTTGGAGCCCTCATTCAACTCGCCGTCGCCGGTAAGGCAATAGACCATATAGTCCTGACCCTTTACGCGGCCAGCCAGGGCAAAGCCGTCAGCCAGGGAAAGGCCGTGACCCAAAGAGCCGGAAGAGCAATCAATGCCCTTGATTTTGTTCTTATCCAGGTGCATACCAAACTTGGAGCCGGTCAGGTTAAAGTTGTGCAGCCCCTCCACCGGCATAAAGCCGTAGTCGCAGATCACCGGGCCGTAGCCCACAGCCGCATGCCCCTTGGAGAGCACAAAGCGATCTCTGTCCTCCATGTCCGGGTTGTTTACATCCAGCTTCATAAAGCGGTGATAGAGAATGGTCATAGCGTCCATGGCACTCATGGCGCCGCCGATGTGGCCGGAGCCGCCCCAAACGGTGGTCTGCACGGTCAGTCGTCTTAACTCGTCCGCCTTTTTCTCCAGGCGGAGCCACTCGGCTTTGTCAAATGGCTTAAAATCAGCAGGCATTCAAAGTCCTCCCTTTCTGTTGTTGCCGGGGCCGTGCCCCCTTGCACAGACCCGGCAAAAATGATTGGTTTATTTCACTAATCCCGGGATCTCCGGATGATTGGCAGCCACAACGCCGAAAGCGTCCTCGGCAATGTCGATGGCCAGCTTAATATCATCCTGGGTAACCGCGGCATTCATAAAGTGATTGTGGTGAGACGCCAGGAACAGCCCGCGGCTGACGCACTCGGCGATCCACTCCTGGTGGAGCATCAGGCTTTCATCGTTGGCAACGCGCAGATAGAACAGCGCCGGCTCGCCGGACACCACCAGGTCAAAGCCGTGCTGCTTACCGGCAGCTACAAAGCCGTCCGTCAGCTGGATGCCCATTTCCCGGAACATCTTAGGCGTGTTGAGCTTCTTCATCTTCGGAATACAAGCCAGGCAGGCGGCGAACGGTTCGGCGCTCATCCAGTAAGAGCCGGTATATACCACGGAAGAAGCGGTATTCTTCATATGCTCCTGACCGCAAACAGCAGACATATTGTAGCCGTTGGCCAGGGCTTTACAGAAGCAGATCAAGTCTGCCTTAATGCCATAGTAATGGTCGGAACCGGCCAGATCCAAACGGAAGCCGGTACGCACATCGTCAAAAATCAGCACCATACCGTGGTCGTCGCAGAACTTGCGAACCGCTTTCCACTGCTCCGGCGTGGCGCACACATTGTCCTTAAAGTTGCCGTGGTCATAGGGCTGGGCAATCAAGCCGGCAAAGTCGCCGCCTGCCTCGTCATAGGCCTTCTGCATAGCGTCCAGGTCAAACCAGGGCACCACCACATTGTTTTCTACTTCCTCCGGCAAAATGCCCGGGTAGTCCACCTTTTGGGCCCACTGGAAATCGCCGTGGTAATAGCCCTTAAAGAACATCATCTTCTTTTTGCCGGTATGCGCACGGGCGCACATCACGGAGAAAGTGGTGGCGTCGGAGCCGTTCTTCATAAAGAACGCCCAATCAGCGGTGTTCACGGTGTCGATCAGCAACTCGGCGCACTCTACCATTTTGTAAGAGGGAGAAGTGGTGCAGTTGCCGGTCTTTAACTGCTCCATGGCAGCGGCGTCCACATCGTCATCGCAATAGCCCAGCACATTGGGGCCGTAAGCGCACATAAAGTCCAAATACTTGTTGCCGTCTACATCCCAAAAATAGGTGCCCTTGGCCTTTTGGGACATCAGCGGCCACTTGGTAATGGGCAGGAACAAACCCTCGCTGGGGCCCAAGTGCCCGTACACGCCGGAGGGAATGGCGTTCAGTGCCCGATTAAACCACTCCTGGCTTTTCTCATGCTTATATTCAGGAAATTTACTCATTCTAAAAGACCTCCTTAACCCAGATATACCGCAACTCTGTCCAAAACGCGGTTGATATTATCCACCATAGAAATCATACCCGCCATATAAATATGACCGGCGCACAGCTCTGCCATGGTGGAGGCGGTGCCGTTAAACAGACCGTTTGCCAGATCAATGGTGGCAAACTCCATCACCGCCCGGGGAGACTGGGCCTTTTCTTTAATGGTGCGGAACGTGTGGTTATTGACCCGAATGGTGGCGTAGCACACATCCTTAATGCCCATAGACACATCACCATCTACCGTATAAAGCGCGGACTGCTTGGACACGCTGTCCGTATTGGCAAGGGCAGAGATGGCTCCGGCAATGGTGTAGAAAGTCAAAACGGTGGACTCCTCAAAAAACGCTCTGTCCTTTAAGTCCGCCTCGCTGGGCATCAGCAGCTGAGTCAGCCGGTTGGTGAGCTTGGTAAACGGACCCAGCAGGAAAGAGAGCACCTGTACGGCGCCCTTTACCGGCACGCCGGGCTTAGAGTCGTCAATCAGTGCATTAAACTTCTCCGGGCTGGCAAAATTCATCTTGCAAGTGCAGCCGTAAGTACCCTCGCTCATTTTGCAGCCATCCTGGGTGAAGTTGAATGTGCAGCAGGGGCCGTCCGTCACATCAAAGCAGATGGACACCGGCTTTTTCAGCTCACGGAGCACGGCCTTGGCCTGGTCGTCGATCTGGCACAAGTTCTCCAGCGTAGCGAGCACGCCGTACATGTTCACATAAGCCATTGCTTTTGCTTCTTTCAAAATAATTCCTCCTCGTGTTTTGCCTGCGATAGGCAGAGTTCTTGCAGGGGTTGCACAGGGCACCCGCCGGGTGACAGAGATCATTTGTACAAAAAATGACACGCCGCCCGCCCTCTCAGGGCGTATCGGCAATCCGGTATATACGCACTTATTACATACATATATACAATGCAAGTTTATTATAACACACATTTTATAGGCAGGTCAACGGCAAACCGCCTAAAAATATGTTTACAAATTGGTGAAATTGCCCATATTTCCGTATGGACAAAATAAAAGGGCGCACGCCGGTGCTGCCGGTGTGCGCCCTTGCACATTTTTATTTCAGCAAAAAGCCGATCTTCTTCATGGCCTTATCCAGTGTACGCTGGCTGACCCGCTGGGCCAGGTCCGCGCCCTTGGTCCAACATGCCTGCAAAAAGGACTTATCCTGCATAAACTGATTAAAGCGCTGCTGCACCGGCTCCAGTTCAGCGATCACCGCCTCGCCCACAGCGGTCTTAAAGTCGCCGTAGCCCTTACCGACAAACTCCTGTTCGATGGTCTCCATCGTCTTGCCGGTCACGGCGGCGTAAATGGTCATCAGGTTGTTGATGCCGTCCTTACCCTCACCGTAGTGCACACTCATCTCGCTGTCTGTCACCGCAGAACGGAACTTTTTCATAATAACGCCGGGCTCGTCCGTCAGGTACACTGTGCCCTTGGGGTTGGGGTCGGACTTACTCATCTTGCGGGTGGGGTCCTGCAGGCTCATCACCCGGGCGCCGCTCTTGGGAATGTAGGCTTCCGGCACGGTAAACACATTGCCGTAAATGCCGTTAAAGCGTTCTGCAATATCCCTTGCAATTTCCAAATGCTGCTTTTGGTCCGCACCTACCGGCACAATATCCGACTGGTACAGCAAAATATCCGCCGCCATCAGGCAAGGATAGGTAAACAGCCCGGCATTCACATTGTCTGCGTGCTGCTTGGACTTATCCTTAAACTGGGTCATACGGGACAACTCGCCAAACTGGGTGTAGCAATTCAGCAGCCAGCCCAGCTGGGAATGGGTGGGCACATGGGACTGGATAAACACAATACCCTTGTCCGGATCCAAACCCAAAGCCAACAGCATAGCGTACAGCTCCGTGGTCTGCCGCCGCAGCTTTTGCGGGTCCTGGCGCACGGTAATGGAATGCAGGTCTGCTACGCCGTAAATGGTGTCATATTCTTCTTGAAAGGCGCTCCAGCCCTTCATCGCCCCCAGGTAATTGCCCAAGGTGGGAATGGAGGTGGGCTGAATCAGCGACAGGCTGCGCTTTTTCCGTTCTACTTTTACTTCTTCAGACATAATTCTTCGCTCCTTTATTTGCTGCGCAGATCGGCAGCCACTTCACCCAATCGGTGCACACCGGCCACAATGGCTTCGTCAGACGGGGTGGAGAAATTCAGCCGAATATGGTGGCTGACTGCCTTGTCGTCCATCATAAAGGCGTTGCCGGGCACCACAGCCACCTGTTTGGCAATGGCACGCTTACAAAAGTCCAGCATATCCACATCGCCGGGCAGCTTGCACCAAATGAACAGACCGCCCTGGGGCCGCACATACTCTACAAAATCGCCCAGATCACTGTCAATGCAGTTGCACATCAGCTCCAGCTTTTTGCGGTAAATGCCGCGGATCTTCTCAATATGGGCGTCCACATCATACTGCCGGAACCACTGGTACACGATCATCTGATTCAGCATAGCGGTATGCACATCCTCCGCCTGCTTGCCCACGGTCATTTTGGCCAGCACCGGCTTGGGGCCTACGCAGTAGGCTACCCGCAGACCCGGGGACAAGATCTTGGAGAAGGAACCGGCATAGATCACAATGCCGTCCGTATCCATACTCTTAATGGTGGGCAGCGGCTCACCGGCCACCCGCAGATCGCCATAAGGGTTATCCTCCAGGATCAGCACACCATACTGCTTGGCAAGGGCGTACACCTGCTGCCGTTTCTCCAGGCTCATGGTGGCGCCGGAGGGATTTTGGAAATTGGGAATGGTGTAGATAAATCGGGCGCCCGGGTTCTCCTGTAACACCCGTTCCAAGGCGGCGGTGTCCATACCGTCTGCCTCCATAGGCACACCGGCCAGCTTACAACCGTAGGAGCGGAAGCAGTTCAGCGAGCCGATAAAGGACGGTTCCTCGCAGATCACCGTGTCGCCCTCGTTGCACAGCACCTTGGTCACCAGGTCCATAATTTGGGTCGCGCCGCTGACGATCAGCAGATCATCCCCATCGGTACCGATCTTTTCCCGACGGGCAAGCCAGTCCCGCACTGTGTCCCGCAGGGGCTGATACCCCTCGGACACGCCGTACTGCAAGGCGTCAATGGGCGTTTTTTGCAGAATATCGGCGGTAATGGCCCGTACCTCGTCCACCGGAAACGCATCCGGCGCCGGGTTGCCCGCTGCCAGCGGAATAATGGCCGGGTCGGCGGTAGCCTTTAAGATCTCTCGAATGGCGCTGGGCTGCAGTGCGGAGATCTTGTTTGAAAATGTGTATTCCATTAAGAATCGCTGTCCTTCTTTTGCAGCAAAGTCAGCACAAAGTTGGCTAAGATGGCTGCGTTATTGTTCTTGGTATTCTCCACATATTTGGACTGAAACGCATAAAGCGCGTCATAGTCATAAGCCGCCGCGCGCAGGCTGTCTGCCAGCGCATCCGCGTCCGTAAAGGTGGCAGCAGGCATCTCCTGCCGCAAGTCCACATTCAGCCCTCGATCCCGCATATACAGATCATAATCCGGCACAAAGAAATACAGGGGTTTCATTAAGAGGGACGCCTCAAAGGCGCAGGCGGAATAGTCCGTCACGATGGCGTCTGCCAACTGCATCAATTCATAGGTGGAGTAGTTGCCGTGGATACTGAATTCCGGATCCGGCTTTACCTTGCTGAGCGGGTGGGTACGCACCACCAACCGGTAGGTCTCCTGCTCCGCAAAGGCCAATTTCAGCTCCTGGGCCACATAGGCCTCTCGATCTCGGAAAGTGGGTAGATACAGCACCAGCCGCCGGTCACTGAGACCCGGGTTCTCTGCATAAAAGCGCTGCGCCAGCCCCTCTTTGGGAGTCACAATATCGTCCACCCGAGGCAGGGAGCAAATTTTGATCTTCTCCGCCGGGCAGCCAAAAGCTTCCATATAAAACCGCGCGGTGGCTGCCGAGGGGCACAACACATAGTCGTAACCTCGGTGCATGTGCATGGCGTGGCTCAAGCGGGCGTCCCGCCCCTCCTTGGTGCCCAGGGATTGCAAGCCGAATTTCTTAACGGCCCCCAGTGCGTGCCACATCTGCACCACCTGCACGCCGTCTTTATGCCGCAGGCAGGACACAGCGATGGAGTAAGTGTCTACGATCACCACTTTGGAGGAAGCCAGGGCTTTCATATCCCCTACCAAATGGCCGAAATAGCGAAGCTTGCCGGCAAAGCCGTCCTCCATCATTTGCAGCCGAAACACCTGGCGGGTGCCGGGGGCTTTCTCCTCTATGGCCTGTTCCAGCAGCTGCATATCCAAACTCTTCTCGTTGCTTTGACGAGAGAGATAGACCACCTGATCCTGCACCTTGCAAAAGGCTTTCAGCGGCAGATAAATCAGCTGCAGCAGCGCCTGAAACAGATAAACAAACAGAATTTTCATAAAAATTTACGCATAGAGCGGGTATTTTTTGCAGATTTCCGCCACGCCCGCTGCAATGTTCTCTTTTTGATTGTCAAAGTCCGTGATGGCCAGGTAAATATACTCGGCGATCTTGTCCATATCCTCCGTATTCAGTCCACGAGTGGTGGCTGCCGGGGTACCGATCCGCACACCGGAGGTGATAAAGGGAGACAGGGGCTCGTTGGGCACGGTGTTCTTGTTCAGGGTGATATGCACCTCGTCCAGCCGGTGCTCCAGCTCCTTGCCGGTCACATCGGTGCCAATCAGGCTCAGCAGACACAGGTGGTTATCCGTGCCGCCGGACACCAGGTTCAGCCCACGGTCGGTAAGGCCCTTCGCCAGTGCTTTGGCGTTGTCGATCACCCGCTGCTGGTAGGCTTTGAATTCCGGCTTCAGCGCCTCGCCAAAGCACACGGCCTTGGCGGCAATAATGTGCATCAGCGGGCCGCCCTGGGTACCGGGGAACACGGCGGAATTCAGCTTTTTGATCAAATAGGGATTGTTGCACAGGATCAGGCCGCCCCGAGGACCGCGCAGGGTCTTATGGGTAGTGGTCGTCACCACATCGGCGCAAGGCACCGGGCTTTGGTGCAGACCCGCTGCCACCAAGCCAGCAATGTGGGCCATATCCACCATGAACATAGCGCCGTTGGCATGGGCAATATCCGCCATAGTCTGGAAGTCAATCTCCCGAGGATAGGCGGAAGCACCGGCCACAATCAACTTGGGCTTCACTTTATTCACCTGCTTGGCAAATGCCGCATAGTCAATAAAGCCCTCGTCATTGACGCCGTAGGGCACAAAGTTAAAGTACTTGCCGCTGATGTTCACGGGAGAGCCGTGTGTCAGGTGGCCGCCGTTGTCCAGCGCCATACCCATCACCGTGTCACCCGGCTTCAGCAAAGCAAAATAGACAGCCGTGTTGGCCTGGGCACCGGAGTGGGGCTGCACATTGGCATACTTGGCACCAAACAGTTTGCAGGCGCGCTCAATGGCAATCTTCTCCACCACATCCACATACTGGCAGCCGCCGTAGTAGCGCTTGCCGGGCAGACCTTCGGCATATTTGTTGGTGAGCACAGAGCCCATAGCCGCCATCACAGCAGGAGACACCAGGTTCTCCGATGCGATCAGCTCTATATTATCCCGCTGGCGTTGCAGCTCCTGATTCATTGCCGCAGCAACTTCCGGGTCCGCACCTGCCACCTGGGCAATGGAATCATAGTAATCCGAATACATAAAATCGTCCTCCGTTCTTTGTTTTTGCTTAGAACTTATACGCATTATCATACCATATTTTAGCAGCATATACAACAGAAAGTTGCGATTTTGACCGGGAAGTAACCCGCTCGGCGGCTGAATGCGGATTTTGCACTTGATATTGGCGGGGCTTTGTGGTAAAATTGACGGGTATTTTAGACTAAGACTGAAGGAGTGATTGGATGAGCGGACATTCCAAATGGAGTACCATTAAGCGCAAAAAGGGCGCCAACGACGCCGCCAGAGCCAAGGTCTTTACCAAGATCGGGCGCGAACTGGCCGTTGCCGTAAAGCAGGGCGGCCCGGATCCCAGTGTAAACACCAAGTTAAAGGACATTATCGCCAAGGCCAAGCAGAATAATGTGCCCGGCGACAATATTGATCGTATGCTCAAGAAGGCGGCCGGCGAGACAGACACCGCCAACTATGAGGAGATCATTTATGAGGGCTACGGTCCCAGCGGCGTGGCCGTGGTGGTAGAGGCCCTGACTGACAACCGCAACCGCACCGCCGGTGAGGTTCGCCATTACTTTGATAAGGCCGGCGGCAATATGGGCACCCAGGGTTCCGTGACCTTTATGTTCAACCGCCAGGGAGTCATCGTCATTGAGCGCGAGGATGTGGACGAGGATCAGCTGATGGAAGACGCACTGGAGGCAGGCGCTGCCGACTTCTTGACCGATGATACGGATATTTTTGAAATTCGCACCGAGCCCAACGATGTGGGTGCCGTGCGGGACGAGCTGGAGGGCAAGGGCTACAAGATCCTTTCCTCTGAGCCGGCGTATATCCCCACCACCTACACCCGCCTGGAAAGCCAGGACGATATGATGAAGATGGCCCGGATGATCGAGATGTTCGAGGACAACGACGATGTGCAGAACATTTGGCACAACTGGGAGAACGAGGACGAATACGAGGGCTAAAGCCGAATAGCAAACATAAAAAAGAGTTCCCTTTGATTGGGGAACTCTTTTTTTGTTTGTTTGCGGACACCCGTGTGGTAGCCCAAATCGGCGGGCGGATAATATCCGCCCCTACGATATTTTGGAGTCAATGCGGACGAGGTAGGGGCGGCAATCTGCCGCCCGCTATACAACCGAATATACCCGCCCTACGAAAAATCTCTTCCCGTCACTCACATCACCGGGGTATGCTGGAGGATAAAGCACTCCAGTGCCGGGTATGTTGCGTATGGCTACGCCGTATTTTCTTTATCTATGCACCGGGGGCGGCAGGTCCGGCGGGCCGTCCTGATCCCGATTGCCGGAGGTCTGCATCTCCTCGTACTGGCGCATTTTCTCTGCCCTGCGCTTGCTCTTACGGCGAGCGTTGCGGATAAACAGATACAGGTACACCAGCGCAAACAGCACAGCGGCGCCCAGCACGATCCGCACCACAGTCAGGGAAAAGAACGCTTTGACTGCGTTCAAAATCTTTAAGAAAGTGGACAGCTCTACCCGATTGGCAGCCACCAGCTGCACCGTTGCCACCACCTGGTCTGCGTAGACGATCTCCGCCTTGCAGATCTTCTGTCCTTTTTCCACCGGGGCTTGCACGCTCTCCGGCTTATCCACCGCCCGAATAATCACGGCGGATTTATCCAGTCCGGCGGGCACAATGGTATTGACATCCTTTTCTGCCACCAGTTGCACCGCGTCCGCGTCCTTGCCGTTCTCTACCGGTACCTCGTCGATCACATCGCTCTCGCTGACCAGGGTGGTATATTTCAGCGAGTCAAAGGCCCAGTCAAACAGGGACGCAGCGTCAATAAACGAGCATTTCTCCACATAGCCGTCGCTGTTATAATCAATCACCGGCGCGCCCAGCACCACAGCCAAATAGTTGTAGCCGTCCTTGGATGCCTTAGTGATCACGCAGTAGCCCGCCTCCTCGGTGGAGCCGGTCTTAATGCCGCTGGCGTACTCGTAATAGTAAGACACATAGCCGCTTTGCAGCATTAAGTTGGTGTGGGTAAAAGTGGTATTCTTGTACTTGTACTGCACGGTGGTGCTGATTCTCTCAAAGGTGTCGTTTTGCAGCGCCTTTAAGGTGATCTTCGCCAGATCGGCAGCGGTGGAATAGTGATTGGGGTCGTGGAGGCCGTCCGGGTTCACAAAATGGGTGTTCTTGCACCCCAGGGACTGAACCCAGCTATTCATCTCCGCCACAAAGGCGTCCGTAGAACCGGAAACAAACTCCGCCAGCACCTGGCAAGCGTCACAGGCAGAATGGACCATAGTAAGATATAGCAGCTGTTCAATGGTCAGGCTCTCCCCCACTTTCAGCCCGGCCGTCTGTGCGCCGGTGCCCAGCACAGCGTCGTAGGCACTTTGGCTCACCTTGGTCTTTTGGCTCAGGTCCTTCACTTTATTCAGCACCACCATGGTGGTGACGATCTTGGTCAGAGAAGCCGGGTACATCCGCTTGTCCTGATTTTTCTCCGCCACCACAGGGAAGGACGGATCATCCAGGCTAAGGAGCATATAGGCCTGGGAATACAGCTTGCGGTCCGGCTTATACACTGCGGCAGAGGCAGAAAAGCCCGGCACGCAGAACACGGCGGACAGCAGCAAAACGAAAGATAAAAAGAAAGAGACAGTTTTTTTCATGGAACTTGACACCTGAACCAATTAAAGATATTATAATACTTAGTCTATCATCTTTGGGCCCAATTGAAAAGCCCAAATGCGTAAAAACTTTTTGAATTTTTCGGAGCGAATTATGATTTACATTACCGGCGACACCCACGGGGATCTGTCCCACTTCAAAGACCCTAAACTCAAGCGCCTGGGGGAGAAAGATATTGTCATCGTCTGCGGTGACTTTGGCTTTCTTTGGAACCCCAACGACCCCAAGGAAAAGCGCAACCTGGAGTGGCTGAAAAAGCGCAAGTACACCATCTGCTTTTTAGACGGCGCTCATGAGAATTTTGATATGCTGGACAGCTATACCCCCTACCGCTGGAAAGGCGGCAACACCCACAAGATCGCCGACAACATTTACCACCTAATGCGGGGCGAGATGTTTATGTTTGAGAACAAGACCTTCTTTGTGATGGGCGGCGGCGAAAGCGAGGACAAAGATATGCGAGAGGACGGGGTCAGCTGGTGGAAAGCGGAGCTGCCCACCGCCGAGGACCTGAAAAACGGCCAAGACAACCTGCGAGAGTATAAGTACGCCGTCAACTATGTGCTCACCTACGAGGCTCCGGCCATTGCCAAGGACTTCTTAAAGCTGCACACCAACAAAGGCGTGCACATTACCCCGCTGAACACCTACTTGCAAGAGCTGATGAAGCAGGTGGAGTATATGCACTGGTACTTTGGCAGCCTGCACACCGACCTGGAGGTCAGCAAAAAAATGACCGCCGTGTTTAACGAATTCATCGAGATTTAGTGCAGCTTAGCAGACAGAACGACAAAGCACCCACATTCTTTACGAATGCGGGTGCTTGTTTATTTTATGAAAATGCGATTGAACCGGTAGGGGCGGATCGTATCTGCCCGCTTTTATCCCCTCAGTCGCATAAATGCGACTGCTCGCCTTGATAAAAACAAGGGGAGCCGCATTGTGTATAATCAGCCTCCCTTGTGTAAAGGGTGACTCCCCGCTGTGCGGGGAGATGTCGCGCAGCGACAGAGGGGACGGGCACCGGTTAGGTGGTGGCAACGCCGCAAGGCGTTGACGGAGGGATTGTTCGGCGGGAGCAAGCCCCCGCCCTACGGTTATCTCTATTCTTTGTAGGGTGCGGTACCCTCACCGCACCGCGGGCGGCAGATTGCCGCCCCTACGGTCGATCAAATACCTAAATATATTTTATTTCTTGGTGGTCACGCTCTTGGCCTTACTCCACCCGGAATAGAGCTTTACGCTCT